>Ga0114967_10002792_pt1 | contig 14545 bp, 21 predicted proteins | sample M_130628_MF_Meta_FD_92639 | JGI IMG/M metagenome (GOLD analysis project Ga0114967, IMG submission 92639) | Freshwater microbial communities from Lake Montjoie, Canada to study carbon cycling - M_130628_MF_MetaG | ecosystem: Environmental > Aquatic > Freshwater > Lake | place: Lake Montjoie... | reverse complement strand
CGATTGGCGACCGGACGTGGAGGGCTACGCGACGGCGGTGGGCGCAAACACCAAGATTGATCTTGCCTGCTACACGACGAGTGCCACAACCGGCGATCAAGTGGGTTACGGGCCTGGTGCTACGGGTAATGCTCGTCCGATCCTTTTGCAGCGTGCGTTCGGCGCAGCTATTGGTGCCGGTACTTACGGCAGGATCGCGGCTGGCTCGGCGGCAACCCTGTACTTGGTGGCTAAGCAGGTTAACGCTGGGGTGTCCGAGTCATGGTCTGTGTCAGCTTCTAGCGTCAACTTTTCAGTTAAGGTCAATCCTATTCCTTGGACGTGATAAACCGTGACTTTCCCCATTACTCCTGACCCCGAGATTCACCACGTTCCGGCTTCAATGCAGAAAACTCAAACCGGAGTTCCTATTCCGATTGAGTTGCTGACGACCTGGGGAACAACTCTCCTTAACGCTATCGTTAGCCAGGTCGTTTCTATCGTCACCTTTGGCATTGTTAAGCCTGGTGAAGTCCAAAAGGCTTTAGTGGATTTGGAGAACTGGTGGGGTGGGTTTCTCCGCGACGTTAAACATGCCCTTACTTGGACTCCCAATCTGCCTGAGTTTGATCTTTCGACGGGCAACACGGTTCGGGTTACCGATGTTGCGTCGGCGGCTAGGGGTGTGCGTAGGGATGCCACTAGGGGTGTCACTGAGCTTATTCCGCAGTCCCGTATCCCTTCCATACCGGTGTCACACTTGGGGGCTGACAGCCCTAACCTTTTAGTGGGTGGCGGCTTCGATGATGCGGCAAACTTCGATCTTTCATCTCCGTATGTGTGGGACGGTACGGCAGGCCGCACAGGGTTCGGGACAGCTAAGGCAACCGGCGACGGTAGCAGCAAAATCCTCTACTCCAACCCTATCGCCGTTTTATCGGGCGATACTTTCACCGTTAGCGGCTATGTTCGTTGGGCTAATCTATATTCGTCGGGTACGGCGATACAGCTTTCGGTAGTGACGTATGCGGGAAATTCCGTTGTGTCAACAACAGTGATCGGCTCCGTTGCCAGTATTCCTACTAATGCAACCTCAACGTCGTGGACTAACCTTTCCGGTAACTGGAACTACAATTTTGCGGTTCCAACAACGGTAACCAACATTCGCCTTAAGCTGATTGTTACGGATTTAGTGACTCAGGGAACCGTGTGGTGGGATGATATTTCGGCCTACAAGACCGGCATCCTGACGGGTTCTTTGGTGTCGGGGCTTGCTGGTGCTGGCACGATTGTCGATCATTTGCAGGGCACCTTGGATAGTGCCGTGGACGGTTTCAACGGCACGGTGGGCGTGGCTTCGGGAACCACGATAGACGATCTTCGGATCGTTCACAGGGATCAGAAGCAAGCCGCCGACAACGCACAATCTACGGCCAACGACGCTGACAGTATCGCTTCCGGCTACTTAGCCTCGGGAAGCAACCTGCTAGCTAACCCGTCGTTTGAAGACACCAGATTTGCAATGCTCAATAACGGTGTGCTTGCCAGTACGACGAATGTTCCGGCTGAGCCTGCCCGTACAGGAACCAAGTCCCTTAAGCTTGTTGCTTCTGCTAGCAGCCCCTATTCGGTGGTTGGTGTCGATACTGTCGGCCAGGTTAACTTCCCCTGTTCCGAGGATGAAGTAATTTATTTAGAGGCGTGGGTTTACGGTAAGACAACCAATTCGCAAACCACTGGTGGAGCTAACGGAATCATTTTGGGTCTTGCAACTTACAACACGGTTGGCGTGTATCAAGCCCCCGGCCTGCAAGTGCTTGCGACTGCGGGAACCGCTTTTAATGGCGGCTGGACTAAGGTTTCGGGACAGGTCACAATTCCTGCTGGCAGGGCTTCTTTCACTCCGTATGTGCAGCTTAACGGCGGTTCGGTTACCGCTGGTGAAACCTACTATTTTGACGATATTGTGGTGCGCGAGGTTTCTATTGCAGCGGCGGCTAAATCGGCTGCCGATCTTGCTGCCGGGGATGCTTCTTTGGCCGCTACGGGTACGGCCAATCTGCAAACTTCGCTTGTTTCCGGCTACAACGTAGTGACGATTGCTAGCTCAACAGCTGGGACACCTGCTAACCCCCACTGGACTATCCCCGCCGACATATCCGAAATTTACGTTGCCCTGTTTGGTGGCGGCGGTAAGGGTAGTGCAGGTGGTTCGGGTACGAGTAATCAACCCGGTGGGGCTGGCGGGGTGGCCGGTGGTTTCATTTCTCAGCAGTTAGACCCTGGCGACCTTATTGCCGGAACTTCTGTCGCCTGCACTGTTGGAATGGGTACGTCTATTGGTGGTCAGGACACATCGTTTGGCAGTTACTTGTCTACGTCCTCTGCGTTCAAGAATTATGTTGCGACACCGTTAGGTTTGATTGCTACTGGTGCTGGCCCCACGTCGGGCGGTAACGGTGGCACTACTAGCGGTGCTGGCAGTTCGGGTGGAACTACGGTAGTGGGCGTTGGCGGCGGTTCGGGCGGTGCCGGAAAGGGGCCGATTGTTACCGCAGGTACGGGAAATCCCGGTAGTCCCGGCAACAACGGAATTAACTTTGGGTTGTGCTTCACCGGAGGTTCCGGTGGCGGCGGCGGTGGTGCCATTTACAGTTCGGCTTCCGGCGGGGTTGTTGGCGGTGCCGGTGGTTCTGGTGGTGCGCCCGGTGGCGGCGGTGGTGGCGGGGGCGGCGGCACGTTCAGTAGCGTGTTCGCCGGTACTGGCGGCACTGGCGGCATAGGAGGTCAGGGACTTATTCTCATTATCTATAAGACTGCGAGTACATGATGCCTAACGCAAAACGTCTTAATACTGACGTAGCTCATTGGATTCCGGTAGCCCGACATTACGAGGTAGACGGCGGTCATATAGTAGTTGTTGCCTACAACTTCTTTACCGCTACCGGAACGGAAGTATTCTATTCCGACGAAAATGCTGGCCCGTTCAGTATGCAACCTATCGCTAAGTTTCCCGAGGGCACTACCCACGATGAGGCTTTAGCCAATATGGGTTACACGGTGATTGACAGTCTGGTTGACCAGCCGGTTGTTGATACGGTTCCCGATCCTGTCGCGGTCGAACAATCGGTGTTGGAAATGCTGCCACCCGAGATTGCCGAAATGGTTACTTCGACGGTAGGGGAGGTTCCGCAGGAAACACCCCCGGCTTAAAGGGAACTACAGGTAGGGGAAAGTTGTGGTTTGGTCTTCTGGTTCTGCCGATGCGACAGTTTCCGGTCAGGGATGGTTCACTACCGCCACATCAGACGTGGTTGCCTCGCAAGGCTGGTTTGTTTTCACTCAGCTTGAAGACAATCTGGACTTTAAGGCTTTAGGTTCCTTAACGGCTATTCATGCGGCGAGACAAGCGTTAGCAATGGTTCTGACCGGTCAGGGAACATTGACCGCTAGGCAACGAACCGCTGTGGTGGCCGCGCTGTCGGCCACCGGCACATTGAGGGCTGGTACTAAAACCGCCCTTGTCGCCGCCCTTTCGGGCGGGGGAACTCTGACGGCTGACCAGGCCGCTTCTGTTCTCGCTGCGCTGTCGGGTGTTGGTACGTTGACGGCTAAGCAGTCTGCGGCTTTGGCTGTGGTGTTGACAGCTTCCGGCTTATTGTCGGCGGTTAGCTCCACCAAGCTTGCGGAAGTTTTGTCAGGCAGTGGGGCTTTGTCGGCTGCCCTTAACCCGACGCAAAACCTTGCCGCCGCACTGTCCGGTTCGGGAACCCTGACGGCCAAGCAATCTGCGGCTTTGGTTGCCGCTTTGACCGGTTCGGGAACCTTGACCGCGAACGCTAAGACTGGCTATTCCGCTGTTTTGTCGGGTTCGGGTTCTTTAGCTGCGGTGTTGTTTGCGGTGCAGGTTTTGTCGGAGATTCTGTCAGCCTCGGGAAGCTTGACCGCTTTGCATCGTCCCGGCTACTCGGAGGTTCTGTCTGCTGCTGGCACGTTAACTGCGGCGCAGAGAGCGGCGTTAGCTCAAGTGCTTTCCGGTTCGGGTACGTTAACCGCTTCGCAGGCTGCCAAGATTGCGGAAGTTTTGTCAGGTTCGGGTGCGCTGTCTGCTGTGTTAAATCCGGTGCAAAACCTTGTGGCGGCTTTAACCGGAGCGGGTTCTTTGACGGCTGTGCAGGCCACCAAACTATCCGAGGTTTTGTCGGCTGCCGGTCTGCTATCGGCTTCTCACTTTGTTAAGGTTTCGGCGGCACTGTCGGCTTCTGGCTCATTAACTTCCGTACTTAATCCGACACAAAACATTGCAGCCTTCCTTTCGGGAAACGGTACGCTAAGCGCAGTTCAAAGAACAGTATTGGCCGAGGTTCTGTCTGGTTCGGGAACCTTAAACGCGGTGCAGGCGGCTAAGATTGCTGCTGCGCTGTCTGGTTCCGGCACATTGACGGCTAAGCAAGAGGCTGGATTGTCGGCTTCTCTCTCGGGTTCCGGCACATTGACGGCAGTTAGCAGAACCAGACTTGCGGAAGTGCTGTCCGGCTCCGGTTTGTTGTCGGCCACTTTTCGACCGGCGCAAGCTTTTGCGTCAATTTTCTCCAATACGGGAACTTTATCCGCTACCGTTTCATACCCGGTCACGGCACCGGCTACAACCATTTACAGCACTGCGGGTACTTTCACTTACACAATTCCTTGGTGGTGCAATTACGACGACATTAGTTGTTTAGGCGGCGGTCAAGCCGGTGGTGTGGGATCACTACTCATTACTGGTCAAGGCGGCGCGGCGGGAGAATGGACTTCAACAACCATTACTCGTTCATCATATTTATCGACCAATACTTTGACTGTATTTATTGGTTCCGCACAGTCTGGAATGGTTGGAACTCAGCAATGGAATAACCCCGGCAAACCCGGCTTAGCATCGACCGTAAATGGAACGGGAATCGGCACAATTTCTGGTGCCGGTGGCACTGGCGGTAATGGTGTTCTTAACGGTGCATCACCCGGAAATAGAACGTGGAATAGCATAACTTATACCGGAGGTACATACCCGAATCCACCCGGCACTGGCGGTGGCGGCGGTGGCATTTTGGGTGGTGCTGGTGGTGCCGGTGAAATTGGTCGCGTTTGGATTCGCGCCTACCAGTAAAGTAAATAGGGGGAGTTTTGGCTTACACATATACACGCGCACAACTGGTCGCTAAAGCGCAACAGTTTGCCAACACAGCCAGTCAGCAATCTACACCCGCCGCAGCTATCCCGTACATTACTGCGGCTCAAGCTGTAGCTAATTGTGTTATGGGCAGGATGTGGGATTTAGCGGTAGAGCAGAACTATGTTGCCAGTGCTAAAACGGATTTAGACACCACGAAAGCGGCAAGAACCACCCTGCTGATGAAGGCCGATGCCGCCTTGGTATCCGCAAACTTGGCAACTGGTCAGGAACAGCTTGACTATTTAACGGTGGCTCAAGGTTGGTCAAAACTTGCCGAGTCGGTTGCCACTAACGCTCTATTAAGCCAGCAGTACAACAACAATAATTAAATTACAGAGGGACAATTCAATATGCCAATGTCAGTAGTTACCAGCAAAAACACTATGGCTACCTATTACGGTACGCAGGCAACCCAGGTGGGTTTGGCGACAGCCGCGCAGTCAACCACGTCCACCGTAACCTCAGAGCTAACGGGCGGCTCCCCGGCGTATGCGCGTGTAGCTACCACTTGGGGTGGCGCATCTGCCGGTGTCATTACCGGCTCCCAGGTCACCATCAACGTGCCGACAACGCAGACGGTAACACATGCGCTTCTCTGCACCGCCGCGACCGGCGCAACCCTGTTCGACTGGTGTTCGGTCACTTCGACCACCTACAACGCGCAGGGTTCCGCAATCATCACACCCACTTTCACGATTACTTAAATGAACGCTGGGGAAGGGGTTTTTGGGGCAGTCATTTGGCCGTCATTTGTGGGGGTTTGCACGGAAGACCCCGGTGGCGGTTTAGTCGCCTACGGGGAACCGGAAAGCACTGCTTACTCTCGCGGCGGCATCGTATGGAACTTGGAGAACGGTGAAATTACCGGCAGGGCTTTAGTTAACATTCCTGCCGGAACGTACACGCATCTAGCTTATTTTCACGGCCCCGAGGGGCCGCGCATGGGCGGCAAAATGCAGCTACAACACCCACTCGTATTTCCGCAAGACGGTGTATTGGAAGTTTATCCAATCACTAATCCTAATCTGGAATTGAACACTAAACAGGGGTGCGAGTAAATGTTGGCGAAACCGGACTTTAACGAGTATTGGGTTAAAAGCCCTTCGTTTCATTCACGCGGGGGAACCAAAGTTGATTTGTTTCTTCTGCACACGCAGGAAGGGCCGGGGAACGCCGACAGTCTTGCCAGGTTCTTAGCTAATCCGGCTAACCAAGTCAGCTATCACTACACGGTAGGTCAGGATACCCGCGACGGCGGTGTCACTGTCTGCGATGTGGTCGATACCGACTATTGTAGCTGGTCAGTGCTGTCTGCTAACCCGCGATCTATTAACTTGTGTTTCGCAGGGTCTAGCGTGAACTGGTCGCGGGATCAATGGTTACAGCAAGCCAGGGCACTTGACGTTGCCGCCTATATTGCGGTGGCAGATTGCAAAAAATACGGTATTACAATTAAGGTGCTGACCCCGCCTTACAAGTCGGCCCCTCCCGGTATTTCGGATCACGCTTATGTGTCAAAGTTTTTGGGCGACGGCAATCACACAGATGTTGGCCCTAACTTCCCTTGGGACGTATTCACGGCAAACCTAACTAAGTGGGCGTTGGCGTTCGCAGATAAAACCCCGCCGCCGCCTGTGGCACCCGTAGCGGCACCGATAGCACCGGCCAAGCCGAAGGTCGATCCGGCACCTAAACCGGTTGGCCCCGCCAACGACCAGCTGACATTGCGGTGGAACAGCCTCGGAGGTCAAACCGTAGTCGAAGCCTTGGCCGAAGTGCGGGATCACGTTCTCGGAACATCAGACCGAAAGAAAACGGGGGCAATCTGATGGGTACATGGATCGGCTGGCAGGTAGGAACGTCCGGGCCGACAGTTCAGCAAGCTAAGCGAAAGCTTAAGCAAAAGTTTTCCTACGCTAAGCAGCTAGACGACACCGAGTATTACGGGGAAGACCTTCGGGCCGTTGTCGCCGAATACCAGAAACGTAAAAACGCTGTCAACAACCTGGGGTTGCGTACCGATGGGGTGTTGGATTGGGCGACACAGATCGCTCTCGGCGTTATCAACCCGAATCCACCGGCTAAGAAACCGCAAAAGGGCGTGATTCTGACGGTGCAGGGCACCTTTGTTGATATGTGGACTGGCCCCCCAGCCGATACCGCTAGGGCGGTAGCTGACTTGTTCTATTGGCAGCCTATAGGGAACTATCCGGCTGCGCCTTTCCCGATGAAACCTAGCTATGAACAGGGCATTGAGGAACTTGTTTTGCAGTGCCGCAAACATGCCGGTAAGCCGAAAGTGTTAGCTGGTTATTCGCAGGGTGCGATTGTTGCTTCTCGCGTTCTTAAGCATGAGGTTCTAAATCCTGCTGGCCGGTTGCACGATCTTAAAGACGAGTTCGTGGGCGGTCTGACGTGGGGCAACCCTGACAGAGAGCTAGGTGTTGCTCACGGTAACGCTGCTGCCGGATGGGTTGTGCCCGAAGGCCGGGGTGCCAGCGATGATCGCCTAGAAGCTACGCCGTCGTGGTGGCTAGATTTCGCGCACGGAGCCAACTCGCCGTGGGGCCGCGACCTTTACACGGATACACCGGCTGACAAGACCGGTGAGGACGTAACAACGATCTGGAACCTTATTGAGAATGTGACCGGAAAGTCCGTTGGCGGCTTACTGGAACGGCTTCTGGAAGTCCTAGAGAAGCCCGTTGTCGAGGTTGTCCCTCTGTTCCGGGCGGTTTTGTATGCCGGAATGTTCTTTGCGTCAGGTACGGGGCCGCATATCAATTACGACATTGATCCTGCTATCCGGCACTTACGTTCGCTAGGCCAATCCCTTTAAGCATGTTAGGAGTCAATTTATGCTGTTCACTTCGGGTTTCTGGCGTGATGCCGCAACTCGGGCAATAAGAAGTTTCGCACAAACCTTAGCTGCTGCTCTCGGCGGGAACGCACTAAATGTGTGGTCTGCCGGTTGGCACCAAAGCTTAGGTCTAGCTGCCGGGTCTGCTCTGCTCGCACTGCTTATGGCCGTTGACCGATCCACTGCAACCCCGACTGTCGAGGTTGTTTCTGTAGAAACCCCGACTGCCAGCCTTGCACCTTTGGTTGCCACCTGTGGGGATGCGGCAAACTCGGGGTTTAATACCCCGAGAATCCGGTGACCAACATACCCGACGAAATTTGGAACTTCTTCCCCCACTGGCTAGCTATCAGCCTAGTTGTGCTGCTGGTGCTGGCATATGTTCTCGGGGTTAAGGGCGCACAAGAAGCCTTTTCTAAAGTGGTGACTGCGGTCACCGGGTTTCGTTCCAAACGGGATCGGGAAGCTAAGAAGCGTAACGCTGATGTTGATTATCAGATTGAAGACCTGTGGCGGCAAGTCCGTTTCCTTGAGGAACAGCTGGCCGAGCTTAGGTTGCGTGATGAAATGTATTGGGCGTGGATTCTCACAGACCAGGAGTGGCATAGGCATTACGAGTTCACTGCTGCGGAGCAGGGTTGGGCGACGATTCCGCACGTCAGTTTCATGGAGTTCCGCGACGATTGGCTGGCCCAACGGACACGTCGAGCTAAACATCAGGCCGCTAAGGGGGATTTACCGTTTTAATGAATGTCACCGTCTATACCCAAGCTGAGTGCCAGCCGTGCAAGTTGACGGGCATGAAAATGCGGCAAAGAAACATTGTGTTTGACAGTGTTCGTATTGACCAGGATGAGGCGGCGTTAGACCGCGTTAAGTTGATGGGGTTTGGTTCTGCCCCGGTGGTGGTTGTCGATCTTGGCGACGGTGCCACATGGTCATGGTCGGGTTACCGACCGGACGAAATTGAGAAGCTTGAAAAGGTGCTGGCCGGTGCCGACCCCGATGGGGTGGTGCCGCTGAAATCAATGATTAGCACTTTAACGAACGTATCTTAGCTGATACGCAAAGACTGAGGCCCGTATGCTCCGCTAGCGTTCCCCCTAGCGTTTGAGCATACGGGCCTCTTTTGTGTTTTCGGGAAGTTCTTCAAAGTAGTCGGGCCACATGACGGCGAGCCGGTGATAGTGGCATCCCCGCATTTGTGTGCCAAGCTCGCCGTTAATGACATAGAAACATGGCTGTCCAGCCTTAGCTAAGCATTGAGGGCAGTTGAAGTTTTTTATGCACAGTTCGGGTACGGCTGTTCGGCTTATGCAGGGCAGGAGGTGGACGTTGGTTGCGGGATGCAAGGGCTTGCCTTAACTCGGGGTCTGGGAGTAGGTGAAGTTACCGAACGGTAGGCTAGCGTACACATACTTGTTACCGCAAGGGTTTGGGGGCCGTAATAAAATCTTCCAGTTCGGCCAAGTTTTCCCACAGGAAATCGCTGGAAATCTTAGGGTCTGCCTCGTCAAACCATTCGACCACCACCATGCCGGGAGCCGGGGGATCGGTGGTGAGCCATTCGTCGTCAGGCCAGGTCACCCACCCGCTCGTACCGGCAGGACAGATCAGCCCGTACTGACCGGGTTTGCTGGGGTGGGTGACCCGACTTGATTGCATGTGTTCCTCTTTAGACGGTTGCGGCTTTAACCGCGCTTGCTAGTAGGGCTGCACCGCTGTAGTCGGTGCCGCTTGCGTGTGCTTCTTCGTATGCCTGCATGACAGCTACGGGCACTCGGCCACGATCCGATATGGCGAAACCGTTCTGGCTTGCCCAATACCGAATCTCGTCGCGGTTTGCGTCCGGGTTGTTTTTCTTACGGGGGAGTGAACGTGCCGTGGGTGCGATGCGTGCGCCTTTCCGTGCTGCCGCGATGAACGGCTGTAGGGCCGCTTTCAGCTTGGCAATGTTTTGGTTGGATAAGTCTATCTCGTAGACCGTGTTCTCTAGTGAGAAGCTGACTGTCGCGTCGGCTTCCAGCGTGTCGTCCAGATCATCGAACAGGGTGTATTTCTTTCCCATTTTGTGTGCCTTTTCCTGTGTTGTGGGGTACTGCTTAGTAAGGTACTCACCTTAGTTAACCACTTGGTTTTTATCAACCTGTTGGGTGCCGTCCGTGACGTTGTGGGGGTGGTGACCGGCACTTGTTTTTTGTTTTTGTTGTTGTGGAGTGTTTTGTTGCGTTGTGCGTGTGGTGATGCCCGTTGCGCTTGGTGAGTGGTGTGTGGTTGGGCGCAGTCTTGAGTGTCACTATTGAAAGGTTCAGGCACTTTTGGCGACGAACCCGAAATGACAACGCTGTGATCTTTGTCACATGCCCCTAGCTGCGTCGTAAGGCCGCTTGCGACACGGCACGCAAGTCTGTCGCCCCCACCGCCACATATCGCTGTGTAGTCGCCACAGATACATGCCCGAGGGCTTCTTGAACGGCACGGATATTTCCCGTACCGGAATGGCCCATCGTGGCGTAGCGGTGACGGAGCTTGTGCATCGACCAGCCTTTAGGCATCAGCCGCCCAATCAGCACACCTACATGCTCCGGGGTCACATGCTCCGCGATCTGGTTGCCCCACTTATCCACGCCGGGAAACAGATAGCCGCCGACACCATTGCCGTATTCCAGAATGTCCTTAGCTAGCTCATTGGTGATTGGCACGACCCTCTGCTTGCCGCCCTTGCCGTGGACGATAATGCTGTATCCGTTAGCGTCGTGGAGCAGGTCGTCGTAGCGGCACACGGCGACTTCTGCGCGGCGCATCCCCGCTTCCCCGGCCAGTAAAGCCATGATCCGTTCACGCGGATCAGCCTTAGCTAGTAGGTCGAACCAGATTTCGTCGGTGGCAGGTTTCGGGCGTGGTATGGATTCTTTCACTCGCGGCAATCCCTCTGCGGGATTAAACGCCGTGATGCCTTGGCCGACGCACCACTCAAAGTAACTGACCAGGCTGGTGCGTAAAGACTTGCGGTGTTCGTTAGACCAGTCGGGTTCGCTGCACAGCTGCACTAGAATGTTTAAGTCGATCTGTGCGGGGTGGGCGAGGTTGCTTCGCCGCGCTATGGATCGGACGTGACCCCGCCGCAGCCGCAGCGACGATTTAGACATACCGGATATGAGTAGCCACCGCATCCAGTTGTCAATGGACTTCTCCCACTCCGGGGTTAAGCGATACCTTTGGCCGTGTTCGACTACGTTTCCGTTGACAAGTTTCAGCACGTCGCAGCCCATAAAGCCATTGTATTTTCGGGTATCCGACGAGTCCAGCTAACACCCGCGTTTTTATACCAGCTAACACCCGCGTTTTTATACCAGCCGTCTACCCCCATTTTCTCCGGGGGCCATGAGCAAACGTAGGGTTCTTTTATAGGTCTAGCCACGTTAAGTGGTGTGACCGCAGTAATTAGGGGTGGGCCAACCCAACCGCACGGTTCTTGGTTCGAATCCAAGCGGGGGAGCTGGCTAACGGAACTACTTCCTGGTGCGATGCTGTTGATTGCACGCACTTTAGCTCTTGCAGCTAACTTGCGATCTTCGTCCACGGTGCCGATGAGCGATGATTTGTTGAACCCGGTGATCTGCGCCCAGGCGTTGATGAAAGCCCCTTTGGGCACGGTTCTACCGTTTTCCCAATTGCTGATGGTGGACGAACTCACGCCGAGGATTTCGGCCATTTCGTCTTGCTCTATGCCCGCTTTGATGCGAGCGAGCTTGAGCCGGTCGCATGTGTCTACCTGTAGGTCGCGCCCGGATTCAAAGTCTATGCGTTTTGATGCCATTTTCTACCACTTCCCCGCCAATTTCTTGTCATGGACGCAAGGATACGCGGCACGTCGCAAGGTTGGCAAGTGCCCATACCACACCGGGCCGACACCGGGCCGACACGCCGAGAAAAGTCTTTCCCTTGACAACTAGTTCGACCGCATGTGATTCTGTTGGCGTACACCAAGTCTTCGCCCCAACCGGAAGACCTGAACTTGACCAAACAGGAGCTATCGTGAAACGAGACCCGATATGGGAAACCGTCGAGGCCGCGCTGTGGCTGGCGGCTTTCATTGGAATCTTCGCCTATGCCCTTGCTGGTTTGTGGGCACCATAAACTTCCACATACGGAGGCGGTGGGCAGGGAATTGCAAAGCCCTGTGCGGGGTGGCTACCCGCCACCAGCGGATTCGCTAACCGCTGGTGCCACCGCCGATGCCTAAACTTTTGTTCGCCGTGCGGCGTGTCGCATTGATAAGCCGCCCGTATAACTTCATACTGGCTACATAAACTTAATAGCTTCTGGCGTGTTCTGCAAAACAGTACAGGCGAGAGTCCCTTTACGGGGGCGATGCCGGAAGCAGCTAGACCGGGCAGGGAAATACAGCCCGAACCTTGTACCCAAGGGGTGCGCTTCCAGGGTTTCGGCTACGTCAATCCCGCATACACCTATTAGGTGTGTGTAAGCACCACCTTTCGGGGTGAGGAACTGCCGTTCGCGGTGATACGGGGTTGATGGAAAGCCTTTTGCCTGGTCGATGCAAAGATGCGCGGGTCGCAGGTAGCGGCCACAAACAAATCCACATTGTTGTGAGGGTTTTGTTGTGCGGCGGTGTCATGCCGCTGCCGCGCACGACACAGCCGGGGTCGAGCCTCCGCAAGTGCAACACCGTTCCTCCATGTGGGGTGGGGAACACGGTGGCGGGTTGGCTCCCCCGGCTGTGAACAAAGTTCATAAAAAACAAAAACAGGAGCTAAAAGTGACGCGGAAGAAGACCCGTAATCCTGACCCCTCTGTTCGCGCCAACCAGCCCCGCTTTAGTGACTTGGATCGGGCTAGTCAGAACGTGTTGGCTGCGTGGGCGGTGATCCTTAAGTCTTTCCCTCCGGTGGAGGGGGAGCGCGTTGACCATCCCTCTGATTGGTATGGCCGTGCGGTGGGCGAAATATCGTTGACTGTCGGCTTGCGTAGCCGCAAGCAGATGAACTACCCGGACTTGTATCGGGGTCGCCGGTTCCGTTCCCGCAACAGGTCTGTCGGGTGAGCGCGGCAGACCGGCTAGCCCTACGCAACGATCTGATCGCCATGCTCGCCGAGCTTGATGATCGGCTTACCTATCTAGCAGCGGAGCCGTCGAGCAACCGTGTGGCTACTGAGTTCCGGCAGCTGCTAGATAAGCGCAATGAGGTTACGGATTTCCTTAAGGATTTGAACGCTGAACCGGCTCCCATGCCGGTTAGTGCCGACGAAACGAGAGTGCAGTGACACAAGAGTTCAACAACCCGACCATTGCCATGATTGCCGAAGAAATTGATCGTCGGCTCGCCTACGGCTTGAACGCTAGGTGTGAGCTTGATGCGCTTAGGTCGCTGAACCAGGACTCTCTTACCGGCGAAAGCGATCTGTGGCTTAAGACTCAGCTTCTGTCGTCGGTGGACGATGTTGAGTACAACCTGCGCCAATCCCTGCCCTATGAGTACAAGAAAAGGGATCAGTATGCGGAGTGGGAGATTCAATTGATGCGGGAGCAGCGATGAGCGCACTCCCACATCATTGTGTTAAGTGCCCGTCCCGCTGGAACGGCCTAAACACGGCGCACTGCTCGGCCTGCCACCTGACATTTACGGGTGTGACGGCGTTTGACAAGCACCGCACCGGATCGCCTGCTAACCGTACCTGCCTGCCACCGGAAAAGGTCGGCCTTGTCCTTACTGGCCGTATGTATCCGTGCTACGGGGCACCCGGCCCCGATACCGATTTTTGGGATGAACCTAACGATGAGTGATGAGGACGGTTTGGTCACAGCCGAAATAGTGATTACTCGGCTGATTGACGAGAACGGTCGCATGGCGGTCAAGTTCAAGACCCCGGCCACTTACAACTCTGTTGAACTTCTCGGCCTACTTGAAGCGTGCAAGTGCCACATATTTGCAGAAATGAGCAAGCAATGACTGACGAAGAAACCCCCCAATACGAGTTTGTTGACCACCTGGAAGAAGCTAAGACCATTCTGGACGTTACTGGCGAGTTTCTGCGCCAGTACGAGCCGACGAAAGCTGTCGAGCTTGTTCCCAGCCCGGAACACATGCTGGAAATGGCTAAGGTTCACGCCCTGCTATCCATAGCCGAATCCTTGGAAATCATTTCCATTGAGGGATTCGATTTGACTGTATACGGACAGGAGTAAACAAGTGTCTAAGGCAGATAAACCCACATGGTTGCGCGATTTCTTCAACCAGGCCGAACAACTGGATTTTGTTTTTGACGGGTTCACTGGCGGCGGTCATATCCGGCTCTACAACCACCCCCGCGAACTGACTTACATCACGTCGGCTTCCCCCTCCGACAAGCAATACCAGAAGAACGCTCTGGCCGATATGGAGCGCATGAGCGGTCACAAGCTGGCTAAGCCCAATGCCGCTAAGTACCGGTTTAAGCGTCAAGAGAAGCTAGACACCCGCATGACAGTG
>Ga0114967_10002788_pt1 | contig 14550 bp, 10 predicted proteins | sample M_130628_MF_Meta_FD_92639 | JGI IMG/M metagenome (GOLD analysis project Ga0114967, IMG submission 92639) | Freshwater microbial communities from Lake Montjoie, Canada to study carbon cycling - M_130628_MF_MetaG | ecosystem: Environmental > Aquatic > Freshwater > Lake | place: Lake Montjoie... | reverse complement strand
TATTCAACCAAAGTGAATAGAGATATAGCAGCGAGTGGATCATGTTTAAACGGCATTGTAACCACCGACGGCTGTAAAATGGATTGTTCCACCTCAAGCATTGTTGGACTTTCTTCACCAGCAACGGTAGCCGATGGTGCCTCAAATGTAACTGGAACTTGCGCAGCAACAGGTTACGCCGGAACTGTGACGTTAAGTTGTCCAGCTGGAACTGGACAAATTTCGGCTTCGAGTTCTTGCGGGTGTGATGGGCCAGCTGGATATTCTCCATCAGGCGGCGTTTGTATTTCTAATTGTAATTACACAGTAACTGGCGGATCGCCACCAACAGGAAGTTTGGCATCTGGATCGGGAGTAATAAATTGCGATACCACAAATCATTACTCAAGCAGCGGATATTCTTACACCTGCTCGAGCGGAGCTGCGATTACGGGAACATGTGGTTGCGCAACCGGATATGTTTATTCTGGTGGAAATTGTAATTCCTGCGACACGAATAATGGTTATACTCCGGGTGGAGGAGGAACTTGTGTGCTTGGATGCGCGGTTCCGACCAATAAGGGCGTTACTGGAACACCTACAGTTAATGTCGGATCTTCAACTTTAACCTGCAATGATACCGCAAATAATTATACTGGGATTATGAATTATACTTGTGGGTCTGATCGAACTTTTGTCATTGATAAATCCTGTAAAATCAGTTCACCAAATTGTACGGGCAACACGCCAGACACCACAACAGTTGCAGGTCAAGTAATTCATAAATTTCTTGCTTCAGGATCTTTGAATTGCACCGCTGCAAAAACAGTACAAATTATGGTTGTTGGCGGTGGTGGCAGCGGCGGATCTAGTAACGTTTCTTCAGCTGGCGGCGGTGGTGGCGGCGGAATAGTTGTGTTATCTAGCTATAATTTATCTATAGGAAATTATTCTGTTTCTATTGGAAACGGTGGCGCAGCTAATAGCCAAAGTGGGGTCGATAGCAGTTTCTCTAAAAGTGGTACAATTTTATTAACTGGTTATGGCGGTGGCGGTGGCGCCGGAGCTTTCGGAAGTAATGGTTTAAGTGGCGGATCAGGTGGTGGCGGACATTGGGGCACGCCGCCAGATGGTGGACCTTCAACCAAAGGCTTAGCAACACAAACAATTAACGGCAATACTACAAACATAAGCAGCGCAGTTTTATATGGAAATATCGGTGGCTCAAGTAACCGCGTTTCTGTCTCTACTGCAGGCGGTGGAGGTGGTGGCGCAACTTCAGCGGGAGGTAGTGGTAGCGGAACAGGAAGCTCTTCCACTAATGCCAATGGTGGAAATGGCGGTACTGGTTATACAAGTTCTATCACTGGAACTTCCGTAACATATGGCGCTGGTGGTGGCGCTCGCGGCGTTACAAGTAGTGGTGTTGGTGGAACTGGAGATGGAACGGGCGATGCCAACAACACAGCTGCATCTAATGCCGCCGCTAATACAGGTTCAGGAGGAGGTGCTGCTTGGAACACTTCATCAGGAAAAGGTGGAAGTGGTATTGTGGTTGTAAGATATCCAGCCTTTTCTTGTCCAGTTGGATTTGTGATATCGGGATCGGATTGTGTTCCTCAATAGTAAATTTTTTTAGGGTTTATTCATTTTTGGTATATATATCATCCAGAAAATGCCGCAAAATAATGCTTGCGGCGATGTCATCAATAAATTTATCTTTCTTGTGTGAAATCCCACCAGAAGTATTGATTTCTCTTGCTTGAAAGCCGCTTAATTTTCTTCCAAATAAATTTGGTGATTATCCCTTAAGACACAATAGATGTCACCCCGAGCTTGTCGAAGGGTGATTCAAGGCTTCGATCTTAGAAGCACCCTTCGACAAACTCAGGGTGACATCGAGTTTTTTTGTGAATCAAGTTATAATTACCATAAATATCAAAATTTTGAGCAAATCTTTCACAAAATTCTGTCATTAGAATTGGGCTTCCGTCAATATTTAAGCGACTTCCAATAATTACAGCAACAAGTCGATAATGGCGCTGTCGCGTAAATCAACTTTTTCGTCGAACTTTTCGCAATTCTAAATTTTTTGAAACGCGCGTACATCAAGGTACGCTTATCTTTCAAAAAATTTAGAATCACAAAAATTTCTTAGAAAAATTTGATTTACGCAACAGCGCCATAATAAAAATGTCGGCGGCTTTTTTATGTCATTTTTAAAATAAATTTTCACCTCAATGACGGCTTTATCTGTTAAAAATTTAGCGGTTTTTTTTGAAAAAAATCAGGTTGTAAAAGGCATTTCTTTTGATTTATTTCCCAAAAAAATCACAGCATTAGTTGGTCAAAGTGGATCAGGAAAATCGGTCACGGCGCTTGCTATAACAAGGCTTTTGTCTAAAGCAAAAATTTCGGGTGCAATTATTTTTGATCAAAAAAATTTGCTTGAAATGGATGAAAAAAAACTTTGCAAAATTCGTGGCAAAGAAATTGGTTTGGTTTTTCAAGATCCAAATACTTCATTAAATCCGCTGCATAAAATTGGTGATCAAATTGCTGAAGCTGTAACAATTCATAATCCAAAAATTTCTAAGAAAAATTTACAAAATCGCGTTTTAGAATTATTGAAAATGGTGGAATTAGAAAATTTTTCTTCAAGATTAAATTCCTATCCGCACCAGCTTTCTGGCGGACAAAAACAGCGCGTGATGATTGCAATTGCATTGGCAAATAATCCAAAAATTTTAATTGCTGACGAACCAACAACGGCGCTGGATTTGCGAGTTCAAAACGAAATTTTAGATTTAATTATTCGTCTAAAAAACCAGCTTGCTTTGGCGGTTTTGTTCATCACGCACGATTTGCGGGTGGTTAAAAAAATTGCTGAAAAAGTGATTATTTTGCGTGAAGGAAAAATTGTTGCTCAAGGCGGAATTGAAGTTTTGCCAAATCTGCCGAACCTTGAATTAAAAAGAGCGGCGGCGTTTGAAATTGAGGAAATTTTAGCAGTAAAAAATCTTTCAGTAATTCACGAAGTCAAAAAATCTTGGCTTAAAAAGCAAAATTTTTACGCCAATTATTGCTTAAATTTTTCACTAAAAATGGGAGAAAATTTGGGAATTATTGGCGAAAGCGGTTCAGGAAAATCAACGCTCGCTTTGGCTTTACTCAATTTAATTTCTTGGCGAGGCGAAGCAAAATTTTTCGGCGAAAAAACTTGGGCAAAAAATGGCGTTGAACTGCGAAAAAAAATTCAAATTGTTTTTCAAGATCCATTTTCAAGCCTCAATCCCAGAATGTTGGTGCGCGATATTATTTCAGAAGGTTTGCTGATTCACAAAATTAAAGGCGATTTAGATTCAATAATGACAAGGCTTGATCTTGATTTAGAATTAAAAAATCGTTACCCGCATCAACTTTCGGGCGGTCAACGCCAGCGCGTGGCAATTGCGCGCGCCTTAATTCTAAATCCGCAGCTTTTGGTGCTTGACGAACCAACTTCGGCTCTTGATTTTGCTACTCAAAACCAGATTTTGCGGCTGCTGCTAGAAATTCAGCAAGTCCAAAAAATTTCTTACATTTTTATTTCTCACGACATTGACGCGGTTCAACAAATTTCGCATAAAATTTTGACAATGAAAAACGGCAAAATTTGTGAAGCTTTATCTTAAAAAACACGATTTGGCGTTTGCGCCGCCATTTTTATTCCAAGGCATTTTGGCGAGTAAAATTGCCAAACCGCACCAGCCGCTAAGTGCCGCAAAACAAAGACCGGCGCCAAAGAACGCTGGTAAAATAAAAAATAGCGGATGACAAAAATAAGCCAGAAAACTGCCAAAAAAAACGCCGCAGCCAATTATCAATTGAACTTGGCGGTCGAGGGGTAAGAAAAATTTGCCCGATTTTTCAACTTTAAAACCAGCGCCGATCCACGCTAAAATTCCGCCTTCAAGATTAAAAATTTCAAGATTTTGGTTTTCTTCTAAAAGTTTGTGGCAAGCGTTTAAACTGCGCTTGCCCGATCTACAATGAAAAACCAGTTTTTTATTTTCAAAATTTGGTAAAGCTTCTAAACAAACGTCGCCAAGCGGCAATAAATTGGCTCCAGAAATTCTTTCGGCGGCGTGTTCGCCGGGCTCGCGAACGTCAATTAAAACTGCTTCGTGGCTTTTTAGCCAATTTTTTAAAGTTTCTGATTTGATATTTTTAATGCTCATAATTTTTGTTTTTTAAAAGTTAGTAATTGGCAACTGCAAACAAGCTCTTAATAATTAAAGAAAGCCAAGAATTTTTTTCACCCTTAAATTTAAATTTCATGAAAAAACCAGAATTACTTCTTCCTGCCGGAACTCTCGATCGCCTAAAAACTGCCATTTTATATGGTGCCGATGCCGTTTATTGCGGCACGCCCGACATGTCGCTGCGCGTAAAATCGGGCTTCACTTTAGAAGATGTTGTGGAGGGAATTGAATTTGCTCACGCGCGCGGCAAAAAAGTTTATTTAACGCTGAATCTTTTTTCTCATAATAAAGATATCGAAAAACTTCCCGAATTTATTGACACCGTAAAAAAAGTTAAACCCGACGGGCTGATTATTTCTGATCCCGGAGTTTTTCAATTCGTCAAAGAACGCGCTCCGGAATTGGAATTGCATATTTCAACCCAAGCCAATGTTTGCAGTTGGTTGACGGTTGATTTTTGGCAAAAACAAGGTGCAAGTTTAGTTGTAATGGCGCGCGAAGTCAGTTTTGAAGAGTTGGCGGTGATTCGCCAAAAATGTCCGAACATCAAAATTGAAACTTTTATTCACGGATCTTTGTGCATGACTTATTCGGGGCGATGTTTGCTTTCAAACTTTTTGGCCGAACGCGGCGCCAATCAAGGAAGTTGCGCGCATAGTTGCAGATGGGGCTATAAATTAAAAATAAAACTCAAAGATAACAGCGAACACGAAATTGAAATTAACGAAGAAAACAAAGAAATGTTTGATTTCTTTTTAGAAGAAGAAATTCGCCCGGGCCAATTGCTGCCTTTTGAAGAAGATGTTCACGGCTCTTATATTTTAAATTCCAAAGATTTGTGTTTATTGCCCAAGTTGGACGAATATATCAAAATGGGGCTTGATTCGTTCAAAGTTGAGGGTCGCAACAAAACTGAATTTTACGCAGGCTCCGTTGCCCGCGTTTATCGCGCGGCGATTGATGATTATATGGAAAATCCAAAAACTTGGAATGCTGATGATTATATGGATGAAATTAATTCCATCGCCAATCGCGGCTATACTTTGGCTTTTCACGATGGTCGTTTGACTAATTTGGCGCATGATTATGAAAGCACGGGATCAACTTCTTTTTATGAATATACCGCGCGCGTGGTTGAATGGGACGGCGACAACATAATAGTTGAAGGCAAGAACCGCATGGATGCGGGCGATGTTTTAGAATTTTTATCGCCTTATCAACGCGAGCCAATTTTGCTTCGGATTTATGAGTTTAAAATTTGCACCCCCTCGTCGCGCAACTTATCAGCTAGCGCTAATAAACGCGACGACTTCCCCCTAAATAGGGGGAAGGACGAAGCTTATCAAGAGTTAAGAGTTTCCGATAAACTTCACGCTGGACAAAGGCCGCTTTTCAAAATTCCCGCCGCTGATTTTCATTTATTTAGCCAAGAAAAATTACAAAAACTTTTAGTGCCAATGACTTTGGTGCGTAAGGAAAAAAACAACATCGAAAGCGAAAAACTAAAAGTAGAATCGCGCCAACTTTCGCACCAACTTGAAGCGGGCGACGTGCGCGCAGAAAAATATGAAAATAAACGCAAAAAATATTTCGCCGCGCTCGAGGTTGGCGACGAACAAGTTTCGCCAAGAACCCCAAGAATTGGCGTGGATGGCTGCTGCGGCAAAGGCTGCAACGGCTGTTTAATTTTTTGGCACGACGATAAATACGCGCGCGCGCGCGAGATTTTAAAAACTAAAAAAATGGGGGAGATGCTTGATTAAAACTTTCTGTCGAAAATTTTAGGGAGAAGTTGAATTGCTACGCGCGAAGTAAATTACTCACAAAATTTTTTGATTAATTTGCGTGAGTTGCACTTTGTGTCGCGCATCCGCAATAGATTGTTTTAAAAACAAGTTAAATAGTCATGCTGAGCCTGTCGAAGCATGATTCAAGCCCGTGCCATGAATCATGCTTCGACAGGCTCAGCATGACTATGAGTTTGTTTAGACCTTTATTTGTAAGGTTTCGATCATTACGAACAATTCCTTGGAATGATCCGAGGCTAATAAATACAAGGGTTTACGCAAATTAAGGTTTTTTAAAAAAAATAATTTCAAAGAAATATGCCGCCAAAAAATCCTACAGATCTTTCGCTCGAAATTCTTGAAAAAGTTGATGGTTTTTACTCGAAATCTTTTGAGAAATTATCCAATTTTTATTCAGAATCTTTTTCTTACCTCCTTACTTATGGAGCTGGATTCGGATTGTTCGCTCTTTTTGTTTTAGGGCTATTTTTTGAAGGGAAAAGAAGGTCGTTAAAAAAATCTGAAAAACACATAAATGATCTAAAAAATCATTATGAAAATTCATTAAAAGAATCTGAAAAGCGCAATGAAGAAAAGTTCTCGCAAGAATTAAAAAATTTTCATTCTGCCTTCGAGCAAGAAAAAAAGAATTTCGAGCGGAAGTTGGATGAGATTGCGGTCAGTTTAAAAAAAGATATAAAACTTTCTCTATACATGTCCCTTAATTATCAAGCAGCATCACAATTGGATAACAATCTTAGATTCATTCTTTGGGGTCAGGTGGTTAAAATTTCTTTAGAGTTAAAGAATTATGGAGAAACCCTAACTTATGATTTGAATAATTTATTGGATACTATGAATAAGGTCGATTTTAAAATTGATGAGGAAGTAAATGCCGCTGAAAGTTTGCTAGAGAAACTTCGCCAACATGACAAAAAAGATAATAGCCTTCTCTCCAAGGTTGTTTCAAAACTTGAAGACAAAATTAAGAAAACCAAAAAATCATGAAAAAAATTTAGTAATCGCAATTGGCGGAAATCAAGCTTCTGCAAAAGAAACGCTGGCTAAAAAAATTTACCAATTTTTTAACTAACCAAAACCAAATTATGAAAAACCAAACACCAAAAAAATTGACAAACTCGGCGCTAAAAATTTTTGAACGAATCAGAAAAATTGACGAAAATGGTAATGAATTTTGGACGGCGCGAGATCTAGCAAAAATTTTAGAATATTCAGAATATCGCCATTTTTTGCCTGTAATTATTAAAGCACAAGAATCTTGCCAGAACAGTAATCACAAGGTTGTAGACCATTTCGAGGATTTGCTCGAAATGGTCGAGTTGGGAAGTGGCGCAAGAAGAGAAATTGAGAATATAAAATTATCGCGCTACGCCTGCTATTTGACTGTGCAAAATGCCGATCCCGCCAAAGAAATTGTGGCTTTGGGTCAGACCTATTTTGCCACTCAAACTCGTCTGCAAGAAATTAGTCAGATGCAAGACTATAAAAATCTTAGCAATGAAGATGAAAGAAGGCTATTTTTGCGCAGCGAATTAACGAGGCATAATACTTACCTTGCGTCAGCGGCAAAACAAGCTGGCGTGATTAATGCCATAGATTATGCGATATTTCAAAATCATGGTTATCAAGGGCTTTATGGAGGTTTGGATTCTAAGAACCCGTCCTAAGTCTTTTTTAACTTCAGATTTTGACATGTTTTTAGCGCTTTTTTAGTAAAATTACGACCAATATCAGGATATATTGCGAGTAATTTTACTAAAAAATAAGCAAAAACAGGGCAAAATATGAGGTTAAAAAAGACTTAGGACGGGTTCTAAGGGAATTCACAAGAAAAAGGGGTTAAAAAAGAGCCAGAAAATTCTCGATCACATGGGTTCAACCGAACTTGCGGCTAACTTATTTCGCGCTACTCAAGCCGAAGAAAAATTGCGTCGCGAACAAATTAAGGGTAAAGAAAAAGCCAACAAAACTCACTTTGAAGTTGGCGTAAAAGTGAGGCAAACAATTCGCGAACTTGGCGGTAAAATGCCAGAGCATTTGCCGGTGGCGCAATCAATTCAAAAAATTGAAAAAAAATCGAGTGAAAAAAAATTAACTAAGAAAAAATAATGAAAAAAAATTTAGTAATCGCAATTGACGGCCCCAGCGCTTCGGGAAAAGGAACTTTGGCGAAAAAAATTGCGGCGCATTTTAACCTGCCTTATCTCAATACTGGCGCGCTTTATCGACTTGTGGCGTTGCGCGTGATGGAGCGCGAAATTGCGCCGGCGCAATTTGAAGAACATATTTTGGAATTGGTGAAAAACATTTCCGAAAGCGATTTGGAGCCAGAAGAATTATTCAGCGAAAAAATTGGCGCGGTGGCTTCAATCATTGCCAAAAATCCCAAATTACGCGCCGCACTTTTTGATTTTCAAAAAAGCTTTGTGCGCCAAGGCAAAGCAAAAAATGGCGGCGCCGTGCTTGATGGGCGCGACACCACAACCATAATTTGTCCCGACGCTGATTATAAATTTTTTGTCACCGCCGATGTCGAAATCCGCGCGCGCCGCCGCTTCAACCAACTTCAAACCAATTTTGATGAAATTTTAGCCCAGTTAAAAAAACGCGACGAAAATGATTTAAACCGCGAAGACGCCCCACTTAAAATCGCCCCAGACGCAATTGTAATAAACAACGGCAACCTCACGATTGACGAGGGTTTTCACAAAATTTTACAAATAATTAATTCTTAAAAAATTTCTAAAAACCAATCATACCAAAATAAAATTAACAAAAAACTAAATGACAATTTTATCGCAAATCCTCAAAGACTCCAACTACAAACTAACTCAATTCAGCGAGTCAAAAACCAAAGCTTTAGAAAGCAAAATAACCACCAAAGAAAATAAATCTGGCAAACAAGATTTTTACACAACCTGCCTAATCCGCAAAAAAGAAATAAAACTCACGCCCGAAGAAATAATTCGTCAGCTTTATTTAATATATTTAACCCAAGATTTAGGCTATCCAACAACTCGCATCGAACTTGAATATTGCGTCACTTTTGGAGTTGAAAAAAAGCGTGCCGATATTTGCATTTTTGATCGCGATAAACCAACCGCTCCCTACATTTTAGTTGAGTTGAAAAAGCCAAAATTAAAAGACGGCAAAGAACAACTTAAAAGTTATTGCAACGCTACGGGCGCGCCAATTGGCGTTTGGAGCAATGGCGAATCAATTTCTTTTTACCATCGCAAAGACCCAAATTATTTTGAAGATATTACCGCAATTCCAAGCGCAAGCGAAAAGCTTTCTGACATTCTTTCTGAACGCTGGACAATTGCCGATCTGATAAAAAACGATAAATTGGTAAATCAAAAAAAGTCGTTAAAAGACCTGATTTTAGAAATGGAAGATGAGGTTTTAGCCAATGCTGGCGTCGATGTTTTTGAAGAGCTTTTCAAGCTAATATTTACTAAACTTTTTGATGAAATGGAATCTGGTCGCGACGAAAAACGCCATCTGATTTTTAAAAATTACGGCGACACCGAGACCGAGTTAAAAGCCAAAATTCAAATTTTATTCGACAAAGCACGCGGCAAATGGAAGGGAATTTTTAGCAATGATGCCAAACTGCAATTAACCCCAAGCCATTTAGCGGTTTGTGTTGCGTCACTTGAAGGCGTAAAACTTTTTAATTCAAATCTTGATGTGGTTGACGAAGCTTTTGAATATCTAATCAACAAATCGAGCAAAGGCGAAAAAGGGCAATATTTCACGCCGCGTTACGTGATTGATTGTTGCGTAAAAATGCTAAATCCCAAAGAAGATGAAACTTTAATCGACACCGCTTCAGGCTCTTGCGGATTTCCGGTTCATGGCATTTTTCACGTTTGGGAAAAAATCATGGAAGAAGAAGGTTTGAACAAAAGCCATCTATTTACCACCGAGAAAAAGTCAGCGCGTTGCGAAAACTACGTTCAAAATAAAGTCTTCGCGATTGATTTTGATGAAAAAGCGGTGCGCGTTGGCAGAACGCTAAATTTAATTGCGGGCGATGGTCAAACTAATGTCCTAGAACTTAACACTCTGGACTTTGAGCGCTGGGAAGAAAAAACCAAAGACGAAGACTGGCTTAGAACTTATTCTGAAGGATGGTTTAAATTCAGCGATATTAGAGCCAAAAAAAATGACAACCGCGATTTTGGCTTCGATGTTTTAATGGCAAATCCACCTTTTGCGGGCGAAATCAAAGAAACGCGCATTCTTGCCAAATATGAATTGGGCAAAAAAGAAAATGGCAAATATCAAGCTAATGTTGGGCGCGATATTCTTTTTATCGAACGCAATTTGAATTTCCTAAAATCGGGCGGACGCATGGCGGTTGTGCTTCCGCAAGGTCGTTTCAATAATTCAAGCGACAAACAAATTCGTGAATTTATCGCGCAACATTGTCGAATTTTAGCGGTTGTTGGTTTGCATGGAAATGTTTTTAAGCCTCACACTGGAACCAAAACCAGCGTGCTTTTGGTGCAAAAATGGGATGAAAAACTTTGTCCAAAACTTGACGATTACCCAATATTTTTTGCCACCATGCAAGAACCCAGTAAAGACAATTCGGGCGATAAAATTTATGTTAAAAATGCTGATGGCTCCAATCTTTTAGACACTCACGGACATTTAATTGTTAAACACGATCTCTTTAATCACGACGGACTCACCAAAGACGGCATCGCCGAAGCTTTCATTGAATTTGCCAAAAAGGAGAAATTAAGTTTTTTTCTCTAAGCCCTTTTAACGAAGCCAAATACAAGGCTTTGTTGGAAGGGCTGGAAATAAGCGAGGTGATGTTGAGTGAAGTTGCTAAAAATAACAAATCAATGCGCATTGACAGTGCTTATTTTGCGAAAGAATCAGAAGCAATCGATAGAGCCTTAAAAAAATCCTCACATTTTTTCCTTAAAAAAGCAGAAGTTGTTAGTGGACCTTTTGGTTCTACACTAAAGAGTCATTCTTATCTTCAAGAAGGAGTTCCATTCGTAAGAGTACAAAACATCAAAGGCGGTTTTGAAATTCAGAAAAATGAAATCGTTTATATTTCAGAAAAAGATAACGACACGCTAAAAAACAGCCAACTTGTTGTTGATGATTTAGTTCTTTCTAAAGTTGGAAATACGATTGGTTACTACGCAAGAGTTGATGAGGAGCTAGAGCGATGCAACATAAGCGAAAATAACATCGGCATAAAGCTTTCTTCATATTACGTGGCGAGGCGTCACTACATTTTGACCTTTCTAAATTCGTCTTACGGCAAAACTTTAACACTTAGGAAAGTTAGCGGCAACGCTCAACCAAAATTAAATGTTTCGGACATTAACGATATTCCGATTCCACAAAGAAGTGAGATATTCGAATCACAAATCAGTTTTTTGATCATTGAGTCCCTCAAAATAAAACATCGATCGATAACGATTTATACCCAAGCCGAATCCTTACTTCTCAAATCTCTAAGTTTGGATCACCCGCCCCTTGAGGGCGGGTCGAAGAGCCAGCTTGCTGGCGATTCGGGGCGGGGTTGCAATCTCAAAACAAATTCCAATTTTAATTCTATTAAAAAATTTCCCGACCCCTCCCCGAATGCTTCGCATTCGACCCTCCCTCAAGGGGAGGGTGATTTATTATGCGCTGCTTCTCAGACGCGGGCTCAAGGGGAGGGTAATAGCTCGCAATATTGCTATAACACCTCAATCAACATCAAATCTTTCAAAGATTCATTTCTAACCACGGGCAGATTAGACGCTGAATATTATCAGCCGAAATATGAAGAAGTAATTGCGCACATCAAATCACAGCCTCACGCAAAATTATCCGAGTTGGTTGCAATTAAAAAATCCATCGAACCCGGATCTGATGAATATTCTGAAAATGACGAAGGTTTGCCGTTTTTGCGTGTTGCCGACTACAATAAATTTGGAATTACCGAACCACAAAAAAAACTTAAAACCTCTTTTGTAATCGAAAATCAAAGCAAGTTAGATTCTTTAATGCCAAAGGCGGAAACAGTTTTATTTTCTAAAGATGGGAGCGTTGGCGAGGCTTATTGCTTAAGCAAAGACTCAAATTTTATCACATCTGGTGCCATTTTACATCTTTGCGTTTTGGATAAGAAAAAAGTTTTGCCTGATTATTTAACTCTTGCGCTAAACTCAAAATTAGTGCGAATGCAAGCCGAACGCGACGCTGGCGGCTCAATAATTTTGCATTGGCGAGTTAGTGAGATTGAAGAAGTTTTAATTCCAATAATCGACCCAAAAACCCAATCACAAATTTCTTTGCTTATTCAAGAAAGTTTCGCCTTAAAATCTAAAAGTGAAAAACTGCTCGAACTTGCCAAAAAAGCGGTTGAAATGGCGATTGAAGAATCGGAAGAAAAGGCAATAAAATTTATAAATCAGCAAGCTTATTCAAACTAAATCTTAAAAAAATTTTCAAAACCAACTCTTAAAAAAAATGCAAAATCTACAAAAAATAAAACGTTGTTTAATCTCAGTTTCGGATAAATCGGGAATTGTTGAGCTGGCGCAGAATCTTGTTGCGCGCGGTGTTGAAATAATTTCTACGGGCGGAACTTCCAAACTTTTAACCCAAAATAATATCGCCAATAAAGATATTTCTGATTTTACGGGTTTTCCAGAAATGATGGATGGGCGGGTAAAAACTTTGCATCCGAAAGTTCATGGCGCGTTGTTGGCGGTGCTTGATAATGTTGAACATGTAAAAGCGGCGGCTGAACATGAAATTGATGCAATTGATTTGCTGATAATCAATCTTTATCCGTTTGTTGAAACAGTTGCTAAAACTTCTGACGAAGAAGAAATCATTGAAAACATTGATATTGGCGGGCCGGCGATGGTGCGTTCGGCTTCAAAAAACTTTGCTTATAAAACTGTAATTACATCGTCGGCACAATATCAAAATTTGCTGGCGGAAATAGAAAAAAATTCGGGCGCGACAAGTTTTGAATTTAGAAAAAACCTTGCGGCGCAAGCCTTTAAAAACATTGCTGATTATGATTTGGCAATTTCAAACTGGTTTAATCAAAGCGATTTTTCACTTCGCGGAAACTTAAAACAAGAATTGCGCTACGGCGAAAATTCGCACCAAAAAGCGGCGGTTTTTTCAACTTCAAATTCGGGAATTGTGAACGCCAAACAGCTACAAGGAAAAGAATTGAGCTATAATAATTTAAACGATTCGGACGCGGCTTATAATTTGGTTTTGGAATTTCTAAAACCAGCTTGCGCGATTATTAAACATGCCAATCCTTGCGGAACTGCGATTGGCGAAACATTGTTTGAAGCTTACGCGCGCGCGCTTTCGTCTGATCCAAAATCGGCTTTTGGCGGCATTGTGGCGCTAAATGGAAAAATTGATGAAGCTTTGGCGCTTGAACTTTCTAAAATGTTTTTTGAAGTGATTATCGCGCGTGAAATTGACGAAAAAGCGCAAGCAATTTTAGCTGCGAAAAAGAATTTACGCTTGTTGATTGCCGACTTTAAAAAATCGGCGGAAATTCAAGTAAAATCAATATCGGGCGGATTTTTGATTCAAGAATTAGATCAAAAAAATATCACCAAAAATGACTTAAAATTAGTTACAAAAAAAGCCGCCAATGAAACTGAAATCGAACAATTAATTTTCGCGATGAATGTTTGTAAACATGTGAAATCAAATGCGATAATTGTGGTGCAAGATTTTCAAACTGTGGGAATTGGCGCGGGACAAATGAGTCGCGTTGATTCTTGTGAAATTGCCTGCAAAAAAGCGGCGGAATTTTTTGATGGTGAGAAAAAAATTGATAAAGCCAAAGGCGGATTTATGGCTTCTGACGCATTTTTTCCATTTGCTGATAATGTCGAAATTGCCGCATCTTTTGGCATCAAAGCCATTGTTGCAACAGGCGGATCAATGCGTGATGAAGAAGTAATTGCCAAAGCTGATGAAAAAGGAATTGCGCTTTATTTTATCGAAACCCGTCATTTCAAACATTAATTATTGACGATCAAATTATAGATTTTATTAATTTTTCGGTGTTATCCCTTAAGACACAATAGATGTCACCCTGAGCTTGTAGATGTCACCCTGAGCTTGTCGAAGGGTGATTTAAGGCTTCGATCTTAGAATCACCCTTCGACAAACTCAGGGTGACATCGAGTTTTTTTGTGAATCAAGGTATAATTACCATTTTTCGGTGTTATCCCTTAAGACACAATAGATGTCACCCTGAGCTTGTCGATGTCACCCTGAGCTTGTCGAAGGGTGATTTAAGGTTTCGGGCTTGAATCACCCTTCGACAAACTCAGGGTGACATCGAGTTTTTTTATGAATCAAGGTATAATTACCATTTTTCGGTGTTATCCCTTAAGACACAATAGATGTCACCCTGAGCTTGTCGAAGGGTGATTTAAGGCTTCGATCTTAGAATCACCCTTCGACAAACTCAGGGTGACATCGAGTTTTTTTGTGAATCAAGGAAT
>Ga0114967_10002786_pt1 | contig 14553 bp, 10 predicted proteins | sample M_130628_MF_Meta_FD_92639 | JGI IMG/M metagenome (GOLD analysis project Ga0114967, IMG submission 92639) | Freshwater microbial communities from Lake Montjoie, Canada to study carbon cycling - M_130628_MF_MetaG | ecosystem: Environmental > Aquatic > Freshwater > Lake | place: Lake Montjoie... | reverse complement strand
AGAAAAGGACAAGAGTAAAAAAAAAAAATTAAAAAAAAAAAAAAATAAAAAGAAAAAAAATTTTAAGAAAAAAAAAAAAAAAAAAAAAAAAGAAAAAAAAAATGAAAAAAAAAAAAAAAAGGTCCTGGTAAAAGAAAAAAATGGAAAAACAAAACTCTCCGATGGTCTAAAGTTGTCTTTAGATACCAAAGCAAAACTATCAAAAATGCAAGAAGCAAAACGCTTGTTTTTAACGTCTTGTTCAGAAACATGCGAGGACTTACGAAAAGGTTTCAACGATATAAAGGCCCTTTTTTCAAATGCTTTTGCTTTTAGTGGTGGCAGCATAAACAAATCTTCCAAAACAAAGAAAAAAACAAAAAAACATTACAGGAAGCATTACAATACAAAGAAGAAACAAGTAAGGCAATTTGTTAAAAAGACCAAGATGAATCGAAAGCGTGTCTCAAGACAATCTAGAAGACGTCATCATAAGTAAACATACTGACAAATATAAAATCAATAATAAATTATAAAATAATCGCAAAATATCTTATAATTTTTTTGTAAACTAACAAACTAATAAACTAACAAACCTAATTCCCATTCTTCGACTTTTCGTTTTCCTCCGACTCGGTTAGATTGGTAATCACTTGCTCAATATTGACCGGGTTTTTCGCCCTATATTCTCGCATCGAGCTGTCGAGTGTATAACGAATTTGCTTGTATATTTCCTGATTAATCGATTTAATTTTGGTATCCGTCTTCTTCTCAGGAATGCCCATATAATCCTTTAAAACCCGCATCAAATCATAATTAAATTCTTGTAATTTGACTAAAGCTTTTTCCTCGGTGTAATCTGTTTGTGCTAAAACCTTTTTTACCAAGTCATCTATCCCGTTTCCAAACTTGTCAATCTTATCCATTTATATAATCTACATTAAATATTTTTTAAATCATATTAAACGAATCGTATTATAGTATACTATACCAAGCACATGTCACATATATCTCAAAATTTAGAAAAAATAATTCAAATGATTAGCATTGAGCAGCTACTCGGATTAGTAAAACAAAATACTGACAATAAAAGTAATTCTGATATTATGAATTTACCGATTGTTCAAAAGGTTGTAAAGGCTTATGAAGATGAAATACAAGTATTACAGACGCCGTCTTCTTCTTCTACAAATTGTTGTAAAAAAGACTATAGCAATGATATTGCTAAAATTAATGAACAATTGGCTTCGATTAACAACAATTTGCTACAACTGACCGAGGCAATTCGAAACATAAATTTTACTGCTAAAGAAGTAAAAAGAGAAGTAGTAACAGAAGCGGAAAGAAGCTTAGAAGTGGAAAGAAGCTTAAATGTCGCAAGCTTAGAAGCGGCAAGCTTAAGCAAAGTGGAAAACGTAGTATTAAGCGAAGCGGCAAGCTCAAACGTAGTAGTAGAAGAAGAACATGTTCGGCTTAAAATTGAGGAGAAACAAGAATTAAAAGTCATAAGCAAAGCGGAAAGCGATGTAGAAGAATCTGAAGAAGAAGAGGAAGTAGAAGTCATAAGCAAAGCGGAAATAGAAGCAGAAGCAGAAGAAGAGGAAGAATTAGTAATCGCAGAAGAAGAAGTAGAAGAAGAAAAATCTGTAGAAGAAGAATCTGTAGAAGAATCAAGCGTAGCGGAAGAATCTGAAGAATCCGAGAAGGAAATTTCAGATGAAGAATCTGTAGCAGCAAGCTTAGAAGAAGTCGCAAGCTTAGAAGAAGAATCAGAGGCGGCAGAAGAAGTCGCAAGCTTAGAAGAAGAAGTCGCAAGCTTAGAAGAGGAAGAAGAGGAAGTCTTCGAAATAGAAATCGACGATGTCACTTATTACGCCACCAGTGAGGAAAATGGAATTCTATATGAAGTAGATGCGGACGGCGAGGTTGGCAAGAAGGTTGGAATAATCAAGGACGGTGAGCCAATCTTCATATAAAAATAAAAAATAACTATAATATAAGTAATTAGCCAATGGATTCAATATGCCCACCGGCACTCATCTATTTAGCATTTTCATTAACCCAAATAGTTATAGACACATTCAAAGGACTATACAATACCGCGTTTTTTAAATTTATCGTCATGGTAACAATTACTTTTCTTTTGAACGCGCTTTGCCAAGGCGGAATGACAATCATATCATGGGTTCTAGTATTCATTCCATTTATTTTTATGACAGTAATCGTCGCAATATTGTTATATGTATTTGGACTAGACGCGGCAACTGGTACATTAAATTTCAAATGTGATACTCCGGACCCTGATTCGAATCTAATATATTCTTCTACAAATACTACTCCTACCACTCCGTATGCAAATACTAATACGAATAGTCCGTCAAGTACTACAGACCCACAATATCAATAACAAAATAAATAACGCAAATATTCACTTAAAAAACCATTTAAAAATATAAAATGTATATATCTTATTATAAATGATATATACATCGGCATTTACGATTATTTCATTGTTATTTGGAGTACATTTTTACAAGAGCCGATATCCACAGGACTTCGACACAGTAATATTAAACATTTCAGCCAATATACAGCAAAATGAATCAATGAAGCCCTTTTTGCCATTTTTAACATCATTGGCCTACTACACTATATATGTTTATAGCTTCTGTCAAATATTATTTTTCAAAACAATTAATTTTTGTATTCCTTACATAAATGTAGCAGTTAAGAAAATTTTCAATGTTATAAATAAGCCTGGGATAGAATTAAAAACAGAACCTTTACAAAATGTAACAGAACAAAAACCTATAATCTTGACCCCGTTAGATACATCTGGTGGCAACTTGGTTCTTATAAAATCGCCAACAAATGACGTTATTATTTTAGACAAAATACCTGATAATTTAGATGATTTGAAATATGAAGTATCGGATATACGTTTTCTTGCGCTATATTTGAAACACAATTTGTCGGAAAACCATATTATCGATTTATTCAATAATCAGGCAAATTATTATGTAGTTGGTAACAAATTGGACAGTGAATTTTTCAAGTATTATCTACGTAATGTGTTGAATGTGAAACTAGATAATGATAAACCGTTTCAATATAAATTGGAGCTTATGGACCACAATGTCAACATGATTTATGTCAATGAGACGGAGAGCATTGTCATTGAGAAGGATGGATATAAGATTTCTTTTAGCGAAGCAAAAAGCGAAGCAAAAGGTGAAACGATAAGCGAAGCAAAGGCAGAAGCAAAGGCAGAAGCAAAGGCAGAAGCAAAAAGCGAAGCAAAAAGCGACGCAAAAGAAGAAGTTATGAAAGAAGCATTAGAAGTCGAATCAAAAGCAGAAGCAGAAGAATTAAAATCTAATGATAAAAGCGAATCAAAAGAAATAAAAGAAGAATCATATGTATTTGATGCCTCTACAATATGTTATTAAATAAAATATTTAAATAAAATATTTAAATAAAAATATATAAATTAAAATCATTTAAAAAAATTGATTTAATATAAGTACAATGGTGACTCCGGAAAAAACAATAACAATGGACTCTGAAACCAGCAACGATACAATTATTAGTACCAGTATACCTTTCTTACCTTTAAGTAAGAAATGGAATTTGTGGGCTCACCTCCCACACGATACAGATTGGTCTACAAGTAGCTACAAAAAAATATATACATTCACAACCGTGGAGGAAACAATTGCCATCACGGAAACATTACCCGACCCTCTAATTAAAAACTGTATGTTATTTATTATGCAAGACGGTATTGTTCCTATGTGGGAAGACCCCAGGAATAGAAATGGCGGATGCTTTTCATATAAAGTGTCAAATAAAAATGTGTGTGATGTTTGGAGAGAGTTAACTTATGTATTGGTTGGGGAAAGTGTAAGCAGCAATGCTCAATTTGTGAATTGTATAACCGGTATCACTATTTCTCCCAAAAAGAATTTCTGTATCGTCAAAATTTGGATGACAAATTGCGACCATCAGAACCCCGCGATTGTAACGACCGACGTTAATTGGATCGTGTCGCAAGGATGCTTGTTTAAGAAGCATAGTCCTGAATTTTAAAAGAGTCCAAAGGACTCGACTGTTATAAGCGTCCAAAAGACGCGACTATATTATAAAACAAAATATTCGTTTAAAAATGTTTTTTTTTTATATAAAAATAAAATAAGTATGTTAAAAAATACAAATACACTCATAATAACTACAACCCTTCCAAATAATACAATTAGTGAAAAAAGGCGGAACAATCTAGTAAATAATTTTTCGAAAATGAATATTCCATTATTATTGAACAATGGTATAAATGATAAAAATATTCCAAATCATAATATTATGTTTACAATTATCAAAAATGCTTTAGAGATTTATAAAAATACGTCATTTGAATATGCCATCATTTGCGACGACGATTTTAGCCCAATCGATAATTTTCTAGAAGAACTTAATAAAACATTAGCATTATTACCGAATGATTGGCGTTGTATTCATTTATGTCCTGGATATTTATGGGGGAGAAAATATAGAGATCATACTAAGATAGGATTATTAAATCCTGAACATGACATGAATAACATTCCATTTCATGAATCAGGTAGATTTTATCTAAATTGCGATAATAAAACATATGTTCGTAAATCTTTTTGGTTAGGTGGACCAATCGCATTTGTGATTAATAGAAATAATGTAGATTCCTTGTTAAATGATTTTATTAACAAATACAATATGTACAAGGAAAATAATGATGTAATTTTAACAGCAATTTTAAATCAAAATGATTTTGTTTGTAGACACCCATTGTTAGGGTTTGAAAACGAAGAAGGCGGTACTACATTTTAAATCGTTATTTGAAAAGAAAACCATTTAAAAATTTAGCAATAATTAAAATATAATACAATGAAGTATCCTTTTATTATATTTTACCGAGAAGACAAAGACAGCAATATAGACAAGTTTTTTATTGAAAACAATGTGAAACTGAATTGTACTGTCCATATAACTAACAAAATCAGCAAAATCAATCGAATGTATAGTGCGAATTATCATCTACTAATAACATTATCAGAAAATGGAATCACGGAAAATGGAATCACGGAAAATGGAATAGCAATTAAAGACCTTGTTAATTTTGGCAATAATAAAAAGTATATGAAGCTAACATATAAGGACTTCCAAAACGTAGACATATTCAACGACCTTGTAAATAAACGTTTTATTTTGAATTGTTCAGTATCAGACCGCTCCTATTTAAGGCCCATTTTTTCACTATTCACGTCAACATTCAATTCCTATGACAAAATCATTCGCGCCTACAATAGTATCAAAAAACAGACAATTGAAAACTGGGAATGGGTCATTATTGACGACTCGCCCGACGACGAACATTTCGATTTTTTAAGGCAAAATTTGTCGCACGATTGCCGTATACGAATGTATAAACGTAGCGAAAACAGTGGCAGCATCGGCAACGTCAAGAATGAAGCTGTATCCTTATGTCGCGGCACTTATGTTTTAGAGATGGACCATGATGATGAAATATTACCAAGTGTATTGGAAGATGCCGTCGCCGTTTTTTTAAAAAACGAAGAAGTCGGATATATCTACATGGACTTCATCAACATCTATGAAAACGGAGATAATTTTACATATGGAGACCATATATGTAAAGGATATGGTTCCTATTATTGTCAGAAATACAATGGCAAATGGGTCTATGTTTATAATACACCCAACATAAATAACATCACATTGTCGCATCTAGTTTGCTGCCCAAATCATCCGCGAATTTGGCGCCGAGAGTTGCTTCTAAAAATCGGCAATTATTGCGAGCATTTGCCCATTTGCGACGACTATGAAATTCTCCTTAGAACGGCAATCAATTGTAAAATGGCGAAAATACCGAAGCTGGGTTACATCCAATATATGAATAATTCGAATAACAACTTCTCTTTAATCAGAAACGTTGAAATCAATCGAATCGGTCCGCAATATATTAGTCCAATTTACTACAATGAATACAAAATTGCCGAAAAGATGGCCGAATTAGGAGCATATGAGGACCCAGCAGAAAAAGACGCAATAAATAATACGCAGCTGTGGTTAAGAGACAAGACCGCATATACATATAAATACTGTAATTTATTAGTTAATCTAGATTTCAAGAAACAAATTTGTATCATTGGTCTAGATAGTCTTATTTTAAACTTGAATAAAATACAAAAAATATATGATGATAAAGACTTAGCCATCGATTTCATTTTGTTAGATAATAAGGCTCCTATAGAGTATTTATGGAAACAATTGGATGGTTACAAATTCGATAAGATGAAATGCTATTCGCTCATTGATACTCCTTCGGATTTGTTAGTTAGTTATTTCAAAACCATGTATTTATCTTGTGAACAATTTGAAATTATTCAATCAGGTTATATTAATCGACCAAAGTATAACACGGAGTTTACAAGCAGAAGCGATGTAATCAATTCTATAACAAAATCGGAACAAAAGTATTTGGAAATTGGTGTAGAATATGGGCAAACATTTTTACAAACGCATTTTAAACCGGAGAACAAAACGGGAGTCGACCCGGACCCTAAATTTGATATAAAAGGTAAGGAGTTCAAGTTTTCAAAGGTAACGTCAGATGATTTTTTCAAGGCTTTAGCCGACAGTAAAAAAGACCGTTTTCAAGACCTAAAGAAAAAAGACCTTTATAATGTAATATTTATTGACGGCATGCATCAGTCCGAGTATTTTCTAAGAGACTTCAATAATAGCGTCAAAGTGTTAGAAAAGGATGGCTCCCTATTTATAGATGATATTCTTCCATTAACCTACAATGAGCAGCTAAAAATCCCCAGGAAGCATTATTATGAAAATGGTATTCTAAAATATGGCGAAGAATGGACTGGAGATATATGGAAAGTGGTCTATCACATTTTGAAGAATTATTCTCAGCATATTTTGGTAACTAAATATTTCTATAATGCTTCTTACCGGGGTGTCTTATATCTAACATTGAAGAACGCGTTTGAGATACCAAATTTGGAATTGGACACAATCAATAATTACGACTACTTTACCGACTTTCCATTGTATCTTGAATTACTCACTTTGTAAAAATAATATATATATATATATATATATATTAAAATATGTCAGTTGAACCACTAGTTGAACCACTATATATACAGACATTTGATGGCAAGATAAAAATAACAGTATCAACATTTTCTTATTTGGCACTTGAAGATATAATAAACGATTATCAGTTAGATAAAGACAAAGTTAACAATTGGTGGGAACAAAAATTCGGCGAAGACGAAGTAAGAGTGGCAGATTTTAGAAAATATGTAATAAATCTTGATAAGAAACCAGAGGAGAAAAAACATTTTTATTTAAATTTTTTAAAATTAGAAAACGGTCAACCTGTTTTAAAAACTTCAATGGGTGGTGGCAAGCGAAGCAATAAACGAAGTAATAAACGAAGTAATAAACGAAGTAATAAACGAAGTAATAAACGCAGAAAATCAAGAAAGAACTATAGAAAATAATTTTATAATACAATTTTAACCTTTAGACATTTATAAAAAAACAAATTAAACATAAGCTAAGTTTATATTTAATGGAAATAACGATTACTGAAAAGGTTCAAGCTACAGAAAAGGCCAGTATCTGTCTAAATATGATTGTCAAGAACGAATCGCATATTATCAAAGGAACATTGGAGATGCTGTGTAATAAAATCCAGTTTGATTACTGGGTTATCTGCGACACCGGCTCCACTGACGGCACCCAAGACATTATTATCCAGTTTTTCAAAGAAAAGGGCATTTGTGGCGAACTCTTCTCTGATTTGTGGACCGATTTCGCACACAATCGGACCCTGGCTCTTAACCGCGCATTCGGAAAGACCGATTTGCTACTCGTATTTGACGCCGATGACGAAATCCATGGCGACATGTGCTTGCCGGCAAAAAAAACAGATATACTGTATGACGAATATCATCTCAAATTTGGCAGCCCATTGGGTACCAGTTACACTCGCGTGCTCTTGATTAATAATCAGAAGAGGTTCCGATATTTGTCTGTCCTACATGAATTTATTTCCTGTTTGGAGCCGAATTCGCGCTCTACAGTCGTAGAAGGCAACTATTTTGTCGTATCGGGACGCGGTGGCAGCCGAAACCAGGACCCGAAAAAGTATCTAAATGACGCGCTACTCCTGGAAAAGGCACACGCAAAAGCGATTGCGAGCGGCGACCAGTTGTATCAACGTTATGCCTTTTATTGCGCAAATAGTTATAAAGACTATGGAAATTTTGAAGATGCAATTAAATGGTATAAAATCACATTGAACCAGGATAACTGGTCACAAGAAAAATATGTGTCGTGTCTTTATATTTACGATTGCTACAATTTGTTAGGGCAGAAGGAGCACGGTTTTTTCTATTTAATCGAAGCATTTTCACACGATATTGAACGTGTAGAATGTTTATATCCTTTGTTAGTTCATTACGCTTGTTCAAAACAACATAACATTGCTTATAATTATTACTTGGTAGTAAAAGAGTTCTACGAGACGCATTTTTTAGAAACAAATATGGATAAGAAACTCTTTATTCAAGTGGACAAGGGCAACTTTTTTGTTCCGTATTATATGATATTGATAGCAGACAAAGCGAAACCGCAAGACTTTGTATGTGTTTTAAAAATGTTTGAAATTATTTTTACAAAGAAGCAGAAACATATTGATACATGGTATATAAATAATTTGTTATACAATTTACAGTTCTTTGTACATCATATAAAACAAACAGAATTAGCCCATTTTTTAAAACTTGCCAATGAATATATTCTATTTCTAAAAACACAAGGTTTTCCACTGGAAACCTATGATTTTCTCAAGGATTACGGCAAATATGGCATTGATGTTAAACATATATTCCAGCCTTTTGAAAAGGTTACACAAAGAATTGGCTGCTCCTTTGAAAAAGCAGAGTGCGAAAGAAGTAATAACATATTATTTTATGTTGGATTTTCGGATATAAATTGGAACTATAGTTATTTAACCAAAAACGCAATCGGGGGGTCGGAAAAGGCAGTGGCGTATCTTACAAAAGCCTTATCTCAAACATTTAAAACTGAAGGTTCTTCTAAAAATTTTAAGATTTACATTGTTGGTGATTTAATCAATGAAGAATTACCTGAACTAAATATTACCTATTTACATCTAAGCCAATTGCCAAAACTTATGACTGAAATGCCGTTTCACACTGTTGTTTGCTCGCGTTACATTGCGTTCCTGGAAATGTTCAAGACATGTTCATTTCATCAGTTTTATATTTGGGCACATGACACCATGTTGTTACCATATGGTTGCAATTTAAGCGACAATGCTATATTAGAAAAATGGTCAGATTACATTAATGGTTGCGTTTGTCAAACTGAATGGCACGCGAATGAATATAAGAAAATATATCCATCATTAACAAATAAGACAATTATTATTAATAATGGTATTGATACGGCAGTGTTTCCTTCTAAGCATTTAACAAATTATAATTTGAAGCAAAGTAACAAATTTATTTACACATCTAGAACCGAAAGAGGGTTATCAAGAGTTTTAGAATTGTGGCCGCAAATTTTGTTAGTTATGCCCGACGCCGAGCTTACAATTTCAACCTATACTAATTTCCCTTTGAATAATGAAGAAGAACAAATCAAGGCTATTATTGACCAGTATGATAGCATAACACATCTTGGGAAGCTAAATACAGCACAATTGTATAACGAAATGGCGACCGCTGAATATTGGCTTTATCCTACGAGCTGGCCCGAGACATCTTGTATCACCGCATTGGAAATGTTAATGTCGGAAGTAATTTGCTTGTATTATCCGGTTGCTGGACTAACAAATACGATGGATCGTTACGGAATACAAATACAAAGAGGCAATGAAATAGAAACACTGATTCGTCTAACAAGTGAACAAAAGAATGAACTGCGAAGAAATGGAAAGGAATATGCCGAAAGCTGTTCGTGGTCAAAACGTTCAGAATTATGGTATAAATTATTACAATGTAAAAAACAAAAACACATAGCAATTTTTAACGCCTTTGTATTTCATTATGAAATGTTTGGCTATATTATTGAGTATTGTAAGACAAATGAATGCTTACTAACTATATTTACAGCAACAGAACATACACTAGGATGGTTAGATTTTTACCCTAAATTTTTTAAAAATTACAAATTTGAATTTAAAACCCCGTATGAATTTGAAGCATTAAAAGACAGTTTTGATTTTATATTTGTAACAACGGATGATGATTATGCTTTTAAAACAGAATGGATTAATGATAAATGTATATCCATAAATCATATAAATAAGATAAGACGTCCTGAATTTAAAAATAATCTAGGAACTAGACCTTTTATTGAAAATTACAAAAAATGGGCTATTCCTTGTTATCCTATTTTAAATATATCAGATAAACAAAATAGTGTTGAATTATACACAAATATAGCTATTATTGGCGGATTAAATGATGGGGTAAATTACCATGTATTAAATAGACTTGAAAGCAATGTTCAAATTATTTTACATATTTGCCATAGGAATAATAATAAGTTGAATATTGACAATATCAAATCAAATATAATTGTAAAAATTCATTTAGATATAGATACACAAGACATGATTGATTTATTAAAAAAATGTGATTATGTTTTAACAGATTGTTCAATGAATATGGACCATATTAATGGTATTAGTATGTCAGGTGTTATACCTTTGGCATTTTCAACATTGACTCCTTTAATAATAAGCAAAAAAAATAACAATATATATCATTTTGAAAACGTAATTGAATATGAAATCGGTTTACAAGATAATATTATAGTTGAAAAGGGAAAAATAAACAATGATTTATTGGTTAAGGAAAGACAAAAATTGATATCAATGTTTAATCATTACAATAATTCTCTCATTTTTAATAATAAAAATACGGCTTTAATTATTGACCCGAGAAATAATGACAATTTGCCATATCTTATTAACGATTTTAAAAAAAAACTTGGAAACAATTGGCAAATTGTATTTTATTGTGGGAAAGGTTTAAAAAATGAAATGAACCTAAATCTTGAAGATGGCGTTGAAATAAGAGAATTAGATGTAAATAATTTTACAATTAATGAGTATAGTGATTTTATGAGAAGAAAAGAATTATGGGAATCGTTATATGGTGAGTTTGTCATTACATTTCAAGCGGATACATACATTTTAAATGTTCCACCATACACTATAGATTATTTTACGAATATGAATAAAAGCTACATTGGAGGGAATATGGATCACGGATGGAACGAATTAATAAGAGAAAATATACATCCAAATTACAGAAATTTCAACGGAGGATTGTCATTAAGAAAACGTTTAGATATGATAGAAATAATTAATACTTTTGGAACAGAACCTACAGTAAATAATTCTCAAAAAATGAAAACTGATCCGGAAGATGTATATTTCACTCTAGGTTGTTACAAATTAAACTATCCTATTGGAGATACAAAAGAATGTCAACATTTTTCACTTAATCGAATATGGGTTGATAATTTTTTTGGTATACATAAACCAATTCCAGCTGTTTTCGAAAATTTCAAAGAAATATCAGAAATATATTGTAAAGAAACAAACACATTTTTATTAAAACTGAAAATAGATAATTCTGTAAAAATTGTCGATTGTTTTACATTTTATAATGAGCTGGAAATGCTTACATATAGACTAAATTTGCTATACAATATAGTGGACTATTTTGTAATCGTGGAGGCACGTCAGACCCACGTTGGTAATTCTAAGCTATTATATTTTGACGAAAACAAACATTTGTTTGAAAGGTTTTATAAAAAAATTATTCATTTGGTTGTCGATTTACCATTTACCAAAGATACTATTGATATTTCAAGAGGCGACCAATGGACCAATGAGAAACACCAACGAAACTGTATTGCCGAAGGTTTGAAACAAATTAACAATGACTTGTCTTTAGACGATGTTATTATTATTTCTGATTTGGATGAAATACCCGACCCAAATACATTGAATAAAATCAAATCTAGACATATACACGTCACGGATGGTATTTCTCGGTTAGAACAAGATTTTTATTATTATAATCTAAACAGCAAAATTCATGAAAAGTGGTATCATCCTAAGATAATAACTTTGAAAAAATATAAGGAACTAGGTATAAATTGTGACGCAATTAGGTTTCAAAGTTGCGCCACGATAGTAAACGGTGGCTGGCATTTGAGTTATTTTGGAAATACATCATTTATTAAAAACAAATTAGAGAATTTTGCGCACCAGGAATATAATTCGGAGAAATATACGGATACTGAAGAAATACAGAAAAAGATTGTTACGTGTTCAGATTTATTTGGTCGCGAAATAACAAATCATATTGAAAATATAGAAATTCATAATAATGATTATTTACCGCCATTATATGACATATATTTGAAAGGGTTTTATAACAATTCTAATCCAAAAATACAAAATAAAAACAATATTACAATAGGGTTTCATAGCAATCAGCTAGGTGAAAGAGGCACTGAAGTAGCTATGTATGATTATGCTTATTATAACCAAAAGTTATATGGTAATAAAAGTATTATTTTTTACTGTAAACATAATAACAATAATGATATTAATGTCATTACTAAATTTGAAAAAGAATTTAAATGTTATGCTTATGATAACTTCTCAGATATAGATAAAATTATTTTGGATGAGAAAATAAACTATTTCTATAATCAAAAATCAGGTTCTAAATCAGATAACCAGATAGTTACTAAGTGTCCAAACTTAATTCATGCAGTATTTACAGTTGACCTACATGGTGACAAATATGCTACTATTTCAAAACAGTTATCTTCAAAATATAATTATATTGTAGATTTTGTTCCATATATGATAAATTTACCAGAATGTAATGATAATATGAAAATTCAATTAAATATTCCCAATAATGCGATTGTTTTAGGAAGGATAGGTGGATTTTATCAGTTTGATATTCAAATAGCACACAACGCAATTAAAAATATTCTTGATATTGACTCTAATATATTCTTTTTATTTGTAAATACTAACATATTTTATGAACATCCTCAAATTATTTATCTTGACAAAATTATTAACCCTATTGAAAAAGTTAAATTTATAAACACTTGCGACGCAATGATTCATGCTAGAAGTGATGGAGAAACTTTTGGACTAGCTATTGCTGAATTTTCATCATTAAATAAACCAGTAATTACAAGTGTTTCTAATATAGATAATAGTCATATAGAAATACTAGGTTCTAAAGGAATTATTTACGACACTGAGGAAAGTCTAATCCAAATATTTAAAAATATTAGAACAATTATTAAATCAAAAAATGACTGGAATGCTTACGAAGAATATACTCCTGAAACGGTTATGAAAAAGTTTATGGATGTATTTATACGATAACATATTCGTTCATTATTTGTATACAATTTTATTTATGTAAATAAATGCCTAACTATAATGTCAGAATAGGAAATAATGATAGAAATGAAATAATATCATATATTTTAGATAAAAAGAAGCAAGGAAAATTTACTGTAGTTGATGTAGGTGGTTCACATGGAGGATGGTCTAGAAATGTAATTGATGCGATAATTGATTTTAATGATTCTCCAATAACTAATAGTAATATAAAACATTTTAAATGTGATATAACTCATCCTGATTCATGGAATAATATAATTCAATATATAAGAGATAACGGAAAATTTGATTTTTGTATATGTACCCATACTTTAGAAGACATTATGAACCCTGCTTATGTTTATGAGCAAATTGTAAACATATCAAATAATGGATATATAGCTGTTCCCAGTAAATATAAAGAATTGTCGCGATTTGAATTAGGCAATAATAGTTATCGGGGTTACATTCATCATCGTTGGATTTTTGACATAGTTAATGATAATGTTTTTTTAGCATATCCAAAAATAAACTACGTAGAGAATTCTAATATTTTTGATCAAGTTGCTGATAATGATGATAACAAATCAGATTTATCATTTTTTGGAAAGATAATATAGACATTAGGTATATTAATAATAATTTTTTAGGACCAAATGTTATATCTGTAATAAATTATTATAATAACTTAATAACTTAATAAATTAATTATATAATAACATCAATTCGTTTGGATAAAAAACATTAAATATATAAATAATTTATAATTTAATGTTTGATAAATTAATTAATCTAAAAAATAAAGGATTTTATCCTGATACTATAATAGATATAGGCGCTCACAAAGGTGAATGGACAAATATGATGAAACAAATCTATAGTAATCCTATGTATTATTTATTTGAAGCAACTGATTATTTAGAATTGAAAAATTTTGATAATGACAGTAATGTAAATGTATTCAATGTTATATTAAATGAAAATGAAGAAGATGTTCTTTGGTATCAAATAAATGGAACTGGTGATTCATT
>Ga0114967_10002785_pt1 | contig 14556 bp, 14 predicted proteins | sample M_130628_MF_Meta_FD_92639 | JGI IMG/M metagenome (GOLD analysis project Ga0114967, IMG submission 92639) | Freshwater microbial communities from Lake Montjoie, Canada to study carbon cycling - M_130628_MF_MetaG | ecosystem: Environmental > Aquatic > Freshwater > Lake | place: Lake Montjoie... | reverse complement strand
GTGTTCGTAATGTGCCTTTCCTTGAATCTACCTTGGATGATTATTATCTTTTGACCGAATTCAAAGAAAACAAAGATACCAAAAAGAAAAAGTAGTCTAAATCTTCTAATCAGGGGACTTTCAATTGTTATATCGCCGCTTGTTGTTTGTCGGATTTGTATTTTTATCCTGCACATCTTTTTCCTATGGGCAAAAGAAAAATCTTATATTGCCTGGGGAGGCTTTTACTGTTTCTGAAAGGCCAGCATTTGTTTTATTGCCTGATGAAGCTAAGCGATCGACTCCCCAACCATGGATTATCTATGCTCCTACTTTGCCTTCGTATCCTGATCAGCATGAAAAATGGATGCACGAACAGTTTTTAAATGCTGGAATTGCTGTTGCTGGTATTGATGTTGGTGAAGGGTATGGTAGTCCCAAAAGTAATCAGCTTTTCACTGCTTTATACAACGAACTTGTTCAGAAAAAAGGTTTTGCTCCTAAACCTTGTCTTTTTGGAAGGAGTCGGGGCGGTTTATGGGTTACCAGTTGGGCAATTGAAAACCCAACTAAAGTTTCTGGAATAATTGGGATTTACCCCGTATTTGATTTTCGTACCTATCCCGGCATTGATAAAACTGCACCCGCTTATGCTTTAACTAAAACTGATTTGGAAAGTAAACTTAGCGAGTTAAATCCAATTTCTAAAGTTAATGTGTTGGCGAAGGCAAAAATTCCTGTTGCTTTGATTCATGGCGATATCGATAAGGTTGTCCCTTTAAAAGAGAATTCACAAGAATTTTTCAATCAATACAAGTTAGAGAACCAGCAAGACCTTGTGAAATTAATCATTCTCAAAGGGCAGGGGCATAATTTTTTTGAAGGGTTTTTCAATTCTCAAGAGTTAGTTGATTTTGCAATTGCTCGTGCCAAGGTCGGCATTAAATAATCACAACAACTTAGCATGATTGTTGTTTTATCTTGCTTCAGACTTTAACTTTTTAAATTGTACCCTGAGTTGATTCAGTATTTCTTGATAAGATTCACTTTTTACTACATTGTTTTCTTCTAATGGATCATTCTTTAAGTCGTATAGTTCTTCTGTGTTAAAATCAGGCCAGAATATGTATTTGATTTCTTTACGAACCAATGCTTCAGATGCTGGAATGAATTCTTTGTTTTTAATGATTGCATGTTCATAAAAGAACTCCTGCCTCCAATCTTTAATATTATCTTCTAGGTAAAGTGGGGCGAAATCACGGCCTTGCATTGTCACGGGAGCTTTTATTTTACATGCACCTAAAATTGTTGGGGCTAAATCTACATTAAGTACAAATTCATCATTCGTTTTCCCTGCTTTTGTTTTTGGCGTCCTCGGATCTAAAACAATTAAAGGTACACGAATACTTTCTTGGTACGGATACCATTTGTCTGCTAAGCCGTGCTCCCCATGGAAATAGCCATTATCTGTGGTAAAGATAATCAATGTATTATCAAGTAACTTGCGCTTTTCTAAATCTGCAATAATTTTCCCACAAGTGTCATCAACTTCACTCGCAAGACGGTAATAATTTTTCATGTATTCCTGATATTTTTCAGGTGTATCAAAACGCCAGTGCCATCGGTTTCTGCCTTCGTTTTTTTCATTTGAAATGAATGGTGGTAATTTTTTGAAATGGCTTTCGGTTGCGGTAACTGGAATCGGGATTTTTACATCCTTATATAGTTCCATGCTTTGAGGTTGTGGAAGATATTGCTTTGGGTTGCCATCAACTGCATGGGTTGCAAAAAACGAAACTGTTAAAAGAAAAGGTTTGTCATTGGGTTTCTTTTCAAGGAATTCTAAAGCATCACCCTCATTTTTTTTCGTCACATGAATCATTTCGCCGTTTGCGCTTTTGTACCAATGATTGCCCGCATAGCTCCGCCCAAAGTCATATTTATCTTTCGGAAAAACTCCATTGTGCCATTTACCAACATGCCCTACAAAATAACCATTCTTTTTAAGTAGGTCTGGGTAGGTTTGCTCCCACGGAGTTTTAAACATCGCAAATGCTTCGTTGCCATGCCTAGACATCCATTGACCTGTTAAAAGATTTGCCCTGCTTACACCACAAATTGATGTAGTGACACAATTTTGTGTAAATCGAACCCCTTTTTTTGCCAGGGAATCTAAATTAGGTGTTTTTACTATCTTGTTACCAGCACACCCAAGGGTATCATGGCGCCAATCATCTGCATAAAGAATTAGAATATTCAAGGGTTTTTCAGCAGCAGCTATCAAGTATTGTGAACTGTTGAGCGATAGGATAAAATACATAAGAACAAGCCGAAAATAGAGCATAAACTAAATCCTTGAATAAGTTTAATAAAGCAATGTTGCTATCATAAATCATTCTTATCAATACGGGTATTCACTTAAATAAAACTTTTAATGCAAATGTGGTAAAAAAGCTTGTATTTTATTACAATAAATACGATATTAATGATGCCTCGTGTTAGTTATATTTTTAATTGTCCCACCTAGGAGTTTGAAAATGAGACGATTACTGTCTTTGGTAGTAAGTTTAAGTTTGGTAATTACTGTTTTTGGTGAAGAACCAGCTAAAGTAGTTGCAAAGAAAGTTGAAATTGGCGGTCAGGCGCCAGCATTTAAAATAAAAGATGCTTCAGGCAAAGAAATCAACCTTGCAGATTTAACTTCCAAGGGTGCAGTTCTTGTTCGGCTTACTTGTGGTTGTTCAGGTTGTGATCAAGAGTTGGCATATTTCCAAGCTATTCATGATGCATATAAAGAATCCGGTTTGACTTCCCTTGCAATTTTCAAAGAACCTGATGCTAAAGTAGCAACCTATGCAAAAGCAAAGAATATCAGCATGCTTTATGCGGTTGACACCAAAGGTGACAGTTGGAAAATATTTGATACCAAAACAATGCCTACAAATTTCTTAATTGAAAAAGGTGGCAAGATTATTGCTATTGCCCCTGGTTGTGACCCAAGTGGATTGGTTGCCAAGAAGCTTTCTGAAAAAGTTGCAAAAACTGTAAACACCGAAAATATTGATGTTAAAAAGCAAGTAGAAGATAACAAGAAAAAAGTTGTGAAGTAAAAATTCAAAAAAAAAGCCCCACTTGATATTAAATCAAGTGGGGCTTTTTTATAAATTAGCGGCCCCGATATAGCTCAAATCTGCCATTATCTTTCTTGCTCGTATAATTTGCCATAAAAGAACCATTATCAGCAAGAGCGCTGTATTCAAAGGTTCCAAAGCCTAATAATTTCTGATTTCCAGTGAGAATAAGTTTATCGCCATCTTTACCTGTAACCATTAAAGTTGCTTTATATCTAAACGGTATAACCTTGAAAAAACGACCTGAAAAAGTGACTTCATAAGAATCAGTTCCTACAGATCTAAAAACAGCTTTCATTGGTCCTTTGTGGCCAGAACCATCGCTAATCCAATTCCCACTCCAACTGCCTGAAAGGTTAGGCTTGGTATCTTTTTCTTGGGCATTCCCCAAGGAGCATATCGTTAGTCCCATAACAAGAAAACCTACAATAAACTTTGTATTCATAAAAACCTCGAGTAAATGTTTAACAACAATATTTGATAATAACAAATAAACTAAAGTTTAAAAGCAGATCCCTTTAAAATAATAGAAGGTAAACTTTTATGATTTAATCCAGATTTGTGATTTAATAAAACTTCCTAATTGATGTTTTTCATTATTAAGTGTAAATCCGTTTTCTATTAATAATAAAGTTGGGTCAATTAATTTGTTGGTACTTATACCCGTGGTAATTCTAAAAAAAAGATACATGATACCTAGTATAGGCAATGTAATGGCTTTTTTTAAAAATGAATTAGGAACATTGAAATCGCCATACATAAGTTTCCCTTTAGGTTTTAAGCTTATTGATATTTTATTTATAAGTTTTTTTAGTTCATCAAAGTTAAAGCAGTCAAGGAAGAAATTAGTTACAACCAAGTCATATTTGTTTTCTGGGAAATTCCATTCGAAAACATCACTATGGATAAAAACTACTTCTGTGTTGTTTGGAATTAAAGCAACTCGCAATTTTGCTAGATTTATCATTTTTTGGCTTATATCTAATGAATCTATTTTTGCTTTAACATTAAATTTTAAAAACGATTCAAGGAATCTGCCATTCCCATCACCTAATATTAGAACGCTTGATGCATCTTTTAATTCTTCTAGTTGGCTTAGTCTGCATTTTTGAAGTTGGTTACCAAAACTTAATTTTTCAAGTAAAAAGTACCAAGGGGCTAATCCGTCAAAACTTGGTTTATTCATGTGTAATTCGCAAAAACCAACGGTGACAATAACGAAACATCAGCAAGGACCCTTGATAACTGAATATTTTTAGAAGCAACAAAATTATTAACCATTAGAAATGATGTCATAGAAATTATTGACGCTATTACAAAATAATTTTTGCTGAAAAACATACAACAAAATAGGAAAATTATTAAAAGAATATCTGTTTTTGAAAAACGCATATTATCAGATTCCCAATTTTCTATCAATTTGCAATTTGCCCAGCATATTAAACAGAATAAAGTAACACTTGGAAGCCATGTGGTAATTGATAAATCGGATGTTATTACAGGCAGGGCAACCCCCGTTCCGAAACCTATTCCTACCAATAATTCTTTGCAGTTTTTTTTGATTATTAAATCGGTAAGGTTTGAATGTACCACTATTAGGTAAATACAAATTACGATCGCTAATATCATTCCGCCTATGATCAATCGTTTTGAAAGTGTAAAACTTAACAGTATTGATGCCGCAAAAGTCAGACTTATCAATGCCAATGTTGTTTTTGGATTTCTTCCTGCAAATAGATGCCTTTGAGTTGTGTGTATTCCTTTTCTTGAATCTAAAAAATGATCGAGCAGGTAGATCAACCAGACTGTAAAAAAGAGGACTGCTTTTTCTGTAAAAGAGATTTCAATATCAAATGTTTTTGAAAAAAAATGTTGCCAAACAAGCGCAACTATTGGTGCATCCAAAGCTAATATATTAAATAATAACCACCATGGTGTTGTTTCCTTTTTTGTTAATTCGATTGGATTTAGTCTCTTCATTTCTTCCATGATTATTTCTTTGTATCACACTCTTTCGTAAATCAAAATATTATGTCTTTAAGCATTTAAGGTGAATTTAGATCCATTCTTCAATTTTGTTTTAAATTCCTATATATTTGCTAATATTGTATAAGGTTTTTGTTTGATTTAGTCTGATTCATGAGTATGCAGGGTGCTTACTTTATTTTTTTCTAATTCTAATTTATGTTTTTGTGTTGGTACTTTTGCTGATTTAAAATATTTTTTTGTCGATGGGAAGTTATGTCAGAAATTGTAGTCGCAGCTTTTTATAAGTTTGCTAAGTTACCTGATTTTAAGCTCTTGCAGGCTCCTTTTCTTGATTTTTGCCTTTCTTTAAATATTAATGGAACAATTTTGCTTGCATCTGAAGGTATCAATGGAACTGTGGCAGGTTCGCGCCAAAGTATAGATTCTTTGATGGTTTTTCTAAGAGAAGAGCCCCGACTTTACGATATTGAGCATAAAGAATCTTTTACCAATGAACTTCCTTTTGATCGAATGAAAGTAAAGCTAAAAAAAGAGATCGTCCCTTTGGGAGTTTCTTCAGTAGACCCAAATACGCTGGTAGGAACCTATGTTACCCCAGAAGAATGGAACCAACTTATTAGCGATCCGGAAGTGATAATTGTAGATACTCGAAATGATTATGAAGTTGACATAGGCACATTTAGAGGGGCAATAGACCCTAAAACAAAACGGTTTCGTGATTTTCCTTCTTTTGTCAGTGAAAATTTGGATCCCAATAAACATAAAAAAGTAGCTATGTTTTGTACTGGTGGGATTCGTTGCGAGAAAGCTTCTTCCTACATGCTGCAACAAGGATTCAATGAAGTATTTCATTTAAAGGGCGGTATTTTAAAATATCTTGAAAAGATACCTGCAGACAAAAGTCTTTGGGATGGAGAATGCTTTGTTTTTGATCAACGAATTGCAGTTGGTAACGGTTTGATTGTTGGTGATCATGAGCAATGTTATGCCTGCAGGCATCCAGTTTCGTTCCAAGATCGGGAGTCAGAGAAATTTCGGATGGGCGTTTCGTGCCCTTATTGCTTTGATAATCTTCCTGAGAAAACCCGTGCTCGTGCTATTGAGCGTCAAAAACAAAATGTCCTTTTAAGTAAACGAAAAAATCAATTAGGGCATTCTGAAGAGTAAAAAATATTCTTGTTGAAATGCCTATAAATTTCTTTGAAATAGATCGCTTGCCAAACTAATACATAGTTTCGCTATTGCGGGATCATATCTTTCGCCTTCGTCACGCATAAAAGCATGTGCGGCATTGAATTCATGCCAGGTAAACCATATTCCTGAATTTTCCAGTGCTTTATAAATCGCCTGTCTTCCAGTTAGTGGAACATGCGGATCTTGTTTACCAAATACCATAAGCATTTCGCCTTTGATATCTTTTGCTCGCGCAAGTGAGTCAGCGTGATCCCCTTTACCAAGGGTGCCTGAGTGTAGGTCTGTAGGATAGAAACAAGCAGTTGCAAGAATTTGAGGCAATAAGGCTGCGCGGTATGCGAGGTGGCCGCCTAAGCAAATTCCAACCGCCCCGATTTTACCATTGCATGAAATGTGGTTTTGCAATGTTTCCACGGTTGCGCGGATATCTCCATCAAAGTCAGCCATTGAAATAATTTGTTTTAATTCATTTCCTCTGTTTTTTCCTGCATCATCATAACCAAGAACGCAACCGGGAAGTTCATGGGAGTGGTACACTTCCGGAACTGCAACAATATAGCCCATGGATGCGAATTGGAGTGCCAATCGTTTGACTGGAGGCGTCTGCTGAAATATCTCCGAATAAAGTATGAGCCCGGGTCTTTTCCGATCTGATCTTCCAGGTTCTTCCGGAGAGTAAATATAGGTCCTCATTGATCCTGTTGGTGTTAATATGTCTAGGTTTGAGTTTTTAATTATCATCTTGTTCTCAAAAAAGTGTTATTGGTTTCGTTGATCTACTGAATGGTATTTGTTTTTAAAAAATTTCCTACAACATTGATTCAACAAATTTACCAAGGTCGTGTTCTCTTTAAAAGGGAAAGATTAATGGGGGTTTAATCTGAATCTTTAATGTCGTTGCGTCTTAGAGACTTCTTTTCTGAAGTATGTTTTTTATTTTGGAGTCTCTTACGGATCTGAGATTTTGGAATTTTAGTCGCTTTTCGGGTTACCACGGGTTTGAGAGCAGTTTTTATGAGTGTGCATAGTTTTTCAATCGCATCAGTTTTGTTCCCAATTTGAGTCCGATACTTCTGGCTTGTTATTATTATGCATCCTTCTGTATCTAAGAATTTCTTTACTTCTTTGTTATTAATAATTGTTGACACTTGGTCGGGGTATAGGGCTTTGGAATTTGAGGGGATGAAATGCAACCTTACTTTGGTTTCAACCTTATTCACATTCTGTCCACCAGGCCCGCCTGACCTACTGGTTTCAAAAGTTACTTCAGAAGTTATGATTTCTCTGTTAATATTTTGCTCTTTTGAGAAAGACTCATTCAAATATTCAATTAAAATCAATGTTACGGCGTTCAAAAACCTTAGCAAGATTGATTTTTCTTAGTTTAATCCCAGAAAACTCAGCGTTCATATAGGGAGTATTATCAGGAAGATGATTCATCAATAGGACTATTTTGTGAATTTTAAAATATGAAAGTCGTTAAATGATTAAAGACTAACTTAAAATATTAAGTTAGTTATGAAAATAAAATGGAGGCTAACGGAGTCGAACCGATAACATCCGCCTTGCAAAGGCGGCGCTCTCCCAATTGAGCTAAGCCCCCATTATGTAATGATTTAAGTTTAAAGAATTAGAACTGATCTTACAAGTTCAATTTCCCAAATTAAACCAAAACATTGAGTGGGCGTACTTGGATTTGAACCAAGGACCTCAGCTTTATCAGAGCTGCGCTCTAGCCAACTGAGCTATACGCCCTCACATTTTTAACATTTTAGACACCAAGGCCTTAGTGTCAATTGCCGTTGGCAAACATTAATGAGATAGTTGGTGAAATAGCCTGTATTTTTGAATTGATCGGTAAAATCATTTATTGAGTATTTCGCTTATCTTGTGCATTAAATACTATGTTTAGACCCCGATTTCTTCTACCATATTAAAATACTAATGGTTTTACTCTGATGAATGGGGATTTTCATGGCAGTGGACTTATATTCAGCATGTCCTTGTGGAAGTGGTAAAAAATTCAAATGGTGCTGTTCCTCCGTTTGGGGCCCAATTGAAAAGGCTTATGAATCCTTTTCGAAAGGTCAGGTGGAAAGCGCAATCGCCCAGATGAAAACGCTTCAAAGCAGTAGTTCTGATAATCCAGAAGTTTTTGGAAGGCTTGCGGAGTTGCTTTTATTGAGTGGTCAGCCCGAACAAGCTGAAGCAGAGCTTGAAAAAGCTTTTAAAATTAACCCTAATTACCCTTTTGGCTATTATCTACGGGCTGGGCTACGAATTGATGAGGGAGAGTGGGAAGGCGCTATAATCCTTCTGCGCAAGGCCGCTGTTTATTATCACATTGATTCCAAGGAAGATCTTGCGCGTGTTTATAATCTTATTTTCCGTTGTGAAATGAATCGCAATAAGCCTTTAGCTGCCAAGGTAGCCTTGCAGATAGCGGCCAGGCATGCACCATCAAACAGCCAATTAAAGGAAATGCTCGAAAATCTGAGTGGGCCTCAATCTCGTCTGCCTAAGATTATTCGCAATGATATTACTTTTATTCCGACTGAAAAATCTGAAGATAATGCCAGTTTTGTTGAGTCAGAAGATATCCGTCTTGGAAGTCTTCCCGATATATTCAAAAAGAAAATCCAAGACAATCCTTCAGATAATGGCGCAAAATTCAATCTTGGAGTTGCGCTTGCCTGGTTGGGGATGAATAAAGAAAGTTATCAAATCCTTGATGAGTACATTAAAAAAGAAAAAAATGACACCTTGTATCGCAAAGCTGGTGTTTTGCAGGAAGTACTCAAGTTTGCAATTGGTATGGATGAAGAGAGCGATTATGTAAATTATCACATTGGCATACCATTAACAAACCCTGAACCGGTTTCTAAATGGCTTTCAGAGTTGCAAAACACTCGTAGGCTTTTGCCCCTGCATCAAGATAAAGAAAATGGAACGATTACTTTTTTCTTACTGGAAGAAAGTGCTTCAGGATTGATAACCACAGGATCACCCACCAAGGAATTTTCCAAAGTTATTGGTTATCTTGCTATCTATCCCCAAACCATGGTTGCGTGGGGGTATGATTCAAAGAAAATTGAAAACTTAAAGCATGAGTTTATTACTAAACTTCAAATTCCAATTAATCAAATTGTTTCGACCACGAATACTGCAGACTTCGGCAGTGTTTTGCTTCCTGCAGCTATTGTGCCACTTGCTGCTAAAGACCAAGAGCAAGCAAAAAAAATGGCTTCGGGGCAGATGGAAAAATATTTTGAAGAAGTGTGGATAAATCATCCTCGTAAATCCTTGTTGGGTAATACACCTGTAGACGCTAGCGTTCATCCGATATTGGCCAAGAAACTTGCAGGTGTCATCGATTTTTATGAAGAGATTCTTGAAACGCAAGATGCAAGTTTATACGACTTTAATCGCCTTAGGCACAAGCTTTCCCTAGGCGAAAACTTGGCGCAACTCGCAGATCTGGCTTCCAAGCCAATTAAGAACATGAATGCCGCTGAACTTGCAAATGCTGATTCTGACGATATGGATCTGGAACAATTAGAAGAAGCTTATCGCGCAGCTATTAACTTGGATGCGCAGGAACTTGCTTATAAATTTGCCAAGTTGATGCCTGATAAGGGTTTATTGCCTGGGCATGGTCTTTTTGTTTCCATCATCAAATATCTTGCTGAAAAAGAAATTGATAATGGTAATAAACCAGCAATGCTTGAACTTTTAAATTCAGCGATTGCAAAGTTGAAATCCGAAAATCTTCCTGAACAGACTGCCGAGCTACAAATTGCAAAAATGAAAAACTTTGCAAAAATGAATGATATTTTTCAAGTCATCAAGGTCGTGGATGAGATTCTAGCAAAGCATTTGGACAACGACAAATTGTTGGTAGCTGCAGCAGAAACCATGATCAGGCTGAATCAGAAATCTGAAGCTAAGAAGGTTTGCGAAGCTGGGTTGAAATATGCCAAAGCTAAGAACAAGGGCGATCTTGTTGAGTTTTTTAGTGATATGTTGAAATCTGCAAGCAAATAAGGTGCAAATTAATGATGCAAAAGGTGTGGATCATTCGAGATGATTGCGAAACATCTTTGCATCATTATTGAATGAACTCTCAAATTTTATCAGGCTTAATAATAAAATGAATATCACCGCTAATGATAGTAAAACAGGAAACGAACTAGATGATTCCAAGTTGTACTTGAATCGGGAGTTAAGCTGGCTTGAATTTAACAGAAGGGTGCTTGAAGAGGGGAAAGATTCGTCCGTTCCTTTGCTAGAAAGGTTGAAGTTTCTTGCGATTTTTGAGTCGAATCTTGATGAATTTTTCATGGTTCGTGTGGGTGGTTTGCAGCAGAAATTTCAGGCGGGCGTTGCGATGGGTTCGGGGGCGGATAAAACGCCTGTTAAAATTCAATTGGAAAAGATTTGCGCAAATGTAAGCCAAATGACTACCGAAGCTTATGATTGTTTGCACAATGATATTTATCCTGCTCTTGAAAAAGAGGGAATTATATTCATCAAGCAGGTGAATTTTAATGATACTGATAAAGCTCATATTGCAGAAATATTTAATCGAGAAATTTTTCCTGTTTTAACTCCACTCGCAATTGACCCTGTTCACCCTTTTCCACATTTGTTGAATAAATCGCTTAACCTTGTGGTGCAATTGCAACGACCCCGAGGAGGCGAAACCTTGATGGCTGTTGTTCAGGTTCCTGCTGTATTACCTAGATATGTTCCTTTACCCATCCAAGGGCGACCTAACTGTAAGTATGTTTTTACTACTCTTGAAACAATCATACGAACTCATCTTCCAGATTTATTTCCCGGGATGATTATTGACCATGCAACCGGATTTCGCGTTACTCGCAATAGTGATTTTGAAATCGAAGATGATGATGTTGAAGATTTGTTAAAAACCATTGAAGAGGAGATCCGCAAACGAAGAAGAGGGATGGCGGTTCGCTTGCAAATAGAGTCATCAGCTACCCTCGAGGTGGAAAATTTTCTTGTTAAAGCGCTTGCATTAGACGGAATGGATGTTTATCGTTCCAGAGGTTTTTTAGATTTGACAGGGTTGTTTCAGGTTCATGGATTACCTGGTTTCCCACACCTGCATGATTCGCAGTTTGTTTCACAACTTTCCCCCGACTTTGTTAAATTCACCAACCCATGGCCAGCAATTCGTGCCAAAGATATTATTGTTCATCACCCATATGAAACCTTTGGGCATACCATGGATTTTATTGAGGCTGCTGCAAACGATGATAAGGTGCTTGCTATTAAGCTTACTCTTTATCGCACCAGCAGTGATTCTCCAATTGTTCGCTCTCTCCAACGGGCCGCTGATAATGGCAAAGCGGTTACCGCTGTAATTGAAATTAAAGCGAGGCTGGATGAAGAACGAAATATTCTTTGGGCCAGAGAACTTGAAAAATCAGGTGTTCATGTTGTGTTTGGTTTTGTCGGATTAAAAACTCACTGTAAAGCAGCTTTGGTCGTTAGAAGGGAAGATGACGGATTACGAAGGTATGTTCATCTTTCCACCGGGAACTACAATCCACAAACAGCAAGAATGTACACCGATTTAGGATACTTCACCTGCAACAATGATTTTTGTGAAGATGTATCTGCGTTATTTAATTATCTCACTGGGTATTGTGAATTACCAAAGTGGAAAAAACTGATTGTCGCACCCAGTAGACTTCAAGATTTTATGCTTGAAAAAATCGCATTAGAAGCATCCATTGCTCAACAAGGTAAACCTGCCAGAATTATAGCCAAGATTAATGGATTGTTGGAACCTGCAATCGTAAAAGCTCTTTATCGGGCTAGTAATGCAGGAGTAAAGATAGATATTATTTGTAGGGGAATTTGTAATTTGAGACCGGGACTGCCCGGGATAAGTGAAAACATCCGTGTTATTTCAATTGTGGATCGGTTTCTTGAACATAGCCGCATTTATTATTTCGAAAATAGTGGAAATCCACAAGTTTACATTGGTTCCGCAGACTGGATGGATAGGAACCTTAGCCGAAGAGTTGAGGTTGTTTTCCCAATAGAACCGGTTGATTTAAAATCGAGAATTATTACTGAGATTTTAAATATTTCTTTAAACGACAACATGAAAGCCCGGGAATTACAATCTGATGGTTCTTATAAAAAGATTGCGCCCAAAGGGGGTGCGCTAAGAATTCGAAGCCAGGATAAATTCCTTGAGTTGGCCATAAAAAATGCTCAAAATATGTCTGCTGAATTACAATCTGAAATTGCAAGTGATCGTAAAGACGAGAAAACGCCCGTCATTCTTAAAGCAAGAAAAATAAAAAAGAACAATTAGATTGAGGATAACAAGCATGGATGCGATTTTATTAGCCGCTGGATTTGGCACCAGATTGCGACCTCATACCTTGACTACCCCCAAGCCATTGTTGCCTATACAAGGAAGGCCAATTTTGGATTGGACTATGGGTTCTTTGCCCGAAGAAATTTCTAGGGTCGTTGTCGTGGTTCATTATCTTGGTGAGCAAATCGAAAAATATATGCAGCAGCAAAAGTGGATCAAAGATTTCGAAATAGTAAGGCAAGACCCACCCAAAGGAACCGGTGATGCCCTGCGAAGTTGCAAGGCTTTTATTAAATCTTCGAGCTTTCTTGTTTTAAATGGGGATGATCTATACGGATCTCAAGATTTAAAAAAACTAGCTACGACTTCTGCTGGAGTAATTGTAAAGGAGGTTAATGACCCTTGGAATTTTGGAGTCGCATCTTACAAATCCGATGGCAGTTTAGAGAAAATGACCGAAAAACCAAAAATTGAAGGCCCAGCAATGGCGAACACCGGGGCTTATCATTTTCCTCATTCTGTGTTTACACAAGAACTTGAAATATCTAGCAGGGGTGAATATGAAATAACAGATTATCTTTCAACTTTGGCAAAACAACAGCGCGTTGAAGTTATACCAGCGGGTTTTTGGTATCCGGTGGGCACGGTTGAAGCTTTGGAGTCAGTGCAGAAAATTGATTTGTGTGCCATGATTCGCTAATTGAGGAATGGGTTGTTTTGGGCCTCTTCGCCTATGGTTGTCGTTGAACCGTGCCCGGGGTAAACTTTGGAATCTGGCGGTAGGCATAACAGTTTTTGCTTAATTCCGCTGACAAGTTTTTTGAAATCGCCTCCAGGAAAATCGCAACGACCAATACTTCCTTCGAATAAGATATCGCCACCAAATATGTGGGTCTTGGAATCTTTGGCAATATAGGCAATATGCCCTGGTGAGTGACCAGGTATTTCTTGGATATTGAATTCAATATGCGCAAAACTTGCATAATCTCCATCTTTAAGGGTTGTGTCTGCAGGGGGTGCAACCATTTCAAACCCCAGAAGGGCACTTAAGTTTAATTTAGGATCTATGAGTGCTGCTGCTTCGTTTATACCAATACTGATTTTAGCATCCGGAAACGCTGTTTTGAGTCCAGAAACACCCGCTATATGGTCAGGATGGGCATGTGTAAGACAGATAGCGTCTACAACTAAGCTTTTTTTTGAAAGATAACTTAAAAATTGATCTACATCGGAACCCGGATCAAATACGACAGCCTCCTTTTTACCTTCTAAGTGAACGATATAACCATTTTCTTCAAAAAACTCTGATGTCACTTTAAATACCACAATGTTTTCAATGCTTTTCATTCGATTTCACCATAAACCCTATTGAAGTTTTTAGCCAGTATAGCATATAGATCGATCGTCTTTGTTGATTCCGTAGTTTGTTTTATTTCTAACGCTTGCAAAAGCTTTAAATTTAATCATTCTACTGAGGATTACTAATCATGTTGTTTTTTGTGTGATAATTTAATTATAAGGTCTAATTATTATATTTTCACTTGGTATTCTAATGCAAACTATCACCCAAGGCCGATTCCCAAGGTTGGCGTATATATTTTTTGGCGGAATTCTCGGCGTATTTATTATTGCTACCGGTAATACAACTCAAGCAAAACCTGACAATAGTCTTAAACAAATCGAACAAGAAATTATTGAAGAGATTAAAAAACATCCTGTTAAACCGAATGAATCCATGGACAAGCCACTTGAATTTATTCTTGCTGCTGTCAGGTCGTTTGAAAATGTAAAAGATTATAGTGCCACTCTTTTTCAACTCGAACGAATCAAAGGCAAATTGTTGCCTGAAGCATCGATTCAACTTCAAGCCACTGCAGGAAAACCATTTCATTTACACATGAAATG
>Ga0114967_10002784_pt1 | contig 14560 bp, 10 predicted proteins | sample M_130628_MF_Meta_FD_92639 | JGI IMG/M metagenome (GOLD analysis project Ga0114967, IMG submission 92639) | Freshwater microbial communities from Lake Montjoie, Canada to study carbon cycling - M_130628_MF_MetaG | ecosystem: Environmental > Aquatic > Freshwater > Lake | place: Lake Montjoie... | reverse complement strand
CTCAAAGACGGAACTACGCGCTATTATCGGCTGATTCCCGCGATGGCTAAAGCTGGATTTTTATTGTCTCCGCTCGTTGAAAACTCTCAAGATTTTCATTTCGCCATGGAAGGTGGCGCGGCACTAGCAGAAAAAAAAGTCGAGTCATTTTCTATTGGGCCAGTTGATAAAAAATGGGAATGGGAAAAAAGCTACCAGATTACCTTTAAAGAAATTATCTTTTCTCAGCCCTAAAAGATCCGGGCCAACAAGTTCCTTGAAATCCAACTAGGTCCTAACTAAGTTCAAGTAAGTTCAATTCAGGATTTATTTCCACCCCGGTGCTACTACCCAAAAGCCATCGATATACAGAAGAGCAGCTTTTTCTGGATCCAGATGTTCTCGCGCTAGTGGTAATACTCCAGGATCAAGCACATATAGCGCGTTTGTCTCGTAATTTCCAGTAGAGACTGCTTGCATGGCTTTTGATTGTGTCAGCGATTCGGCTTGAGGGCTTACACGACCCAGATACACAGAGTCGGTCGCCATATGGTTTTTACCCGCATAGGCGGCAAAAGTGACCCAGTGAGGGATGGCATTGCCTGCAGGTACGCGGTAAAGCTGTTGGTATTTTTGCGCTGCAGTCTGCCAAAATGGGTTTTTCAGTGGTGTAGGCCAGGTTGAACTGATGGGCATCATGAGATGTTGGCGAATCGGCAACCAACCGCGGCTGGTATCGATTAGTTGAATGGAAAGGCCTATCCCCAGAATGCATAGCGCTATTTTTTTGGGGTAGCCCCAGGCAATTAGACCCAAGACCACCCAATAAATACAGTAAAAGACAGGCCAAAACATCCGGCCATGACCGCGAAAAATATTGAGAATTTTTAAGAGAGACTCATTGAGTGTTAGCTGATAGTTCCAAGAACCAATGCCAATTTTGTGCGACAAAGAGATAAGGGCTAAACCCAAAAGAACTAAGATAAAAATCCCATAGCGTTTAATATTTACCTTGCAAAGGATGCGACTTTGCCAGAGCGGCCATAGAGCAAAAGGCATGAGCAGTAAAAAACCAAGACCTAAAAAATTAAATCCCTCATGTTGGTGATTATCCCCGGGTACATCAGGTAGCACATAAGACCAGAGGCCATAATCAGGAATTCCAGGATCAATGATTCCCAGTACATTCATGCGAAAGTAATTGAAGTAGTCGGAGATGATATAAAGGCCATCGCCAGAAACGGCGAAATAACCCACTTGCCAAGAGACCAAAAGAATGAGGCCAATCGTGAGGCTGATCAAGATAAAGGTAAAGCGCCATTGCCGTGTTTCCCATGCCCTGACTGTGCATAAAGAGGTAACCCAAAATAGGGAAGTCATCATTAATAAATAGGAATTGACTGCTGCTGCGCTCAGTAAAAGTGTTAACCAAGCTAGCGCATCTCGCTTGGGGTGAGTCAAATTTTTGAGTGTGAGGTAAAGCGCGGCTAAAATAAAAAAGTGGCCAGCAATTGTGAGGTGACCAATTTTTTCTTGCAGACGCCAAGCAAGAATGGGTGAAAAAACAAAAAATGTAGTACCTAGTAGACGTAGAACGAGGTCTTGGGTAGTAAGCCCCATTAAGAGGTAGCCAAAGCTGGCTTGCAGTAAGAAACACAGCAGCAGCCAAATACCAAAATACTGAAAGGGTTCTGGCAACACAGCGGAAAACACTTTAAAGCCAATTGCAAAGAGCGGGTTAGAGTCAGAATACAAAATGGCGTTACTGAGCCCCAAGCCGTAATGGGGATTTAGTCCGAGCGGAAATTCCCAGGGAGAAAAACGAAAAAATTCCCAACCCAAGTAGTAGGTCGAGGGATCGCTAGTGTTAAGCCACGCAATATTAGTGGGAGAGAGCGCGCGATAGCCTACCAGCGTTAAAAATCCCATTAAACCCAATAACAGCACCAAAATGATGGGGTTTCGTAAAAAATGAATAGCTATGGCTTGCACATGTAATAGTGGCATAGTGGCAGTATTATGGTTGCCTTAAATGCCTTATTTTATCTATAACTGTTCCTATGATTGGTTTTGCCTTGCTTTTGACTAAAGATATCCCAACATGACGGCTTTGCCCCCATTGGACCAAAAAAAGCTTCTAGTATTTGCTGCGACCTATAACGAGGCACAAAATATTCCCCTGCTATTGGCTGATATTTGGGCTGTGATGCCCCGGGCAGACGTTTTAATTGTAGATGATCATTCTCCCGATGGTACGGGCAGGCTTTTAGATGAAATTAGTCAAGGCGATCAGCGCTTAAAGGTCATTCATCGCCCCCGTAAATTGGGGTTAGGTTCTGCACATTATTTAGCCATGATTTATGCCATGCGCAGTCAATATGATCTTTTGGTGACTATGGACGCTGATTTATCGCATGACCCTAAAGATATCCCCCGTTTAGTCCAGGGTTTGGGAGATGGCGACTTTTTAATTGGCTCACGCTATGCGCCAGGTGGGAAGTGTGATTATGTTGGCTACCGTAAAGAGCTCAGCCGGATCGCCAATGTCCTAGCGCGGGTAATGATGCGGATCAATATCCATGAATTCACGACCTCATTTCGGGTATTTAATGTGGAGTCACTCAAAAAAGTGAAATTTAACTGGATTGGTAATTTTGGCTATTCTTTCTTTTTAGAGTCGGTAGTACGTCTACACGCGAATGGCCTGAAATTAAAAGAAGAGCCGATTCATTTTTATAATCGTCATTCCGGAAAATCAAAAATTCCAAGTCTTGAAATTTTTAGAGGCGCCACCAAACTACTTACTTTATTTTTAGGCAGTTTTACTAGGAATGGCACTGACGCACCATCGCAATTATTAGATGATGTATGCATGAATTGCGGCGGCGTTTTTTTATATGAAAAGTACCCTGAATTAATGGGAGCGCATTCGGGCGGCCAGGAATCAAATTTATATAAATGCAGCAGCATGGGGCATGTAAATAAACCCCAGATTGCCCAGTGCCTCCAATGCGGCTTAGAACAAATACCCTTATCTAGGCAGCCTAAAGACCTCACTCAACTTTATAGTGAAGTAGTGGATAGTGATTATTTAGAAAATTTTAAAATTAAACAAAAAACATTTCTTAATACCCTGCGGGAAATTAGACCTTTTCTTCCAAGCACCCCAGGGACTTTATTGGAGATTGGTTCCTACTGCGGCCTATTTTTGCAAGAAGCAACACGGGCAGGCTGGCAGTGTTGGGGTATTGAGCCATCAAAGTGGGCAGCAGAATTTTCACGCTTAGCTAATCCAGATGCCCACATTTTTAATTTGAATTTTGAGGAGGCTGCCATTCACCTGCCTAAAGAATTTGATGCGGTGGTCTCATGGGATGTGATTGAGCATGTTCGCGATCCTAATCAAATGCTTTTAATGGCTAATCAAAGTCTTAAGCCTGGCGGTATTTTAGCCTTTTCTACGCTGGATTTAGATTCATGGTTTCCTCGGTTAATGGGACGGCATTGGCCTTGGATGATGGAAATGCATTTGTATTATTTTCGTAAACCAGTTTTAGAGGATATGTTGAAAAAAAATCATTTTGAACTCTTGCATGTTGCAGGGTATCGCCACTATGCTTCAGTTCAATACATCTATAAAAAATTAATTTATAGCCTACCTACTTTTTCCCATCGACCTTTAAGCACCTTAGTGCGCTGGATTCCAGATTGGGCAATACCCGTTACCTTGGGTGATATTAAGTTATTTGTAGCGAAAAAAAGAGCACATAAAATGATTATGTAGCATCATTATCCATGGCTATAAGGTTCAATTGATTGATTGATTCAATGAGTTGCTTGGAGTATCGACTATCAAATTTTCGAGCAAACAAATAATCGCCTTCTTGAATTTGCTCAAGATTACGCTCATCTAGTAGACCAGGATTTTCGCCATGTTGAGTAGCCCACAGAATAAACCGGAGATCAAAATTAATTAGTGTATTGCGGATAATTTCTGGCGAATTTAGCAAAATAGTTTGCGGAGCAGTTTCTTCGCAGCAGAAAGTGAAGCGAAATTCGCGCTCAAGCTTGGGCCATTGCAATAGTAAGTATTCCATGGCGGTTTTATTAATGGAAAAATAAACAATCCCACCATAGTATTTACGATCTTGTAGCCGATTAACGCCAAGCCATTTTTGAATTTGAATAAAGATTGTATTAATTCCAACAAAAAAAATTCCCCATTTTCTTGCATCTAAGATGTCATGGAGTTGATAATATTTAATTCGGTCTAGTCTAGGCTCACCTAGCCCATTCCAATTTTCATCTGGCAAGCCAAAATATTGAAGATAGCTATACCTTTGATTTTGCTCAAAAAAAACTTCAAATTGGGCAATGGGTTTAATAATTCGGCATTGACCAGTAATTGTATGAAAGTAGTCACATCCTGTATCAAAAGCCAATTGTGCTAATTGCATAAAAACATCCATATGCTCATAGCTACCCCAACGTACGACTTGGGTTTGTAAATAGACTCGAGGATTATTTAATCCTAAGAGATAATTCTTTGTTTGTGAAATTAGGGTTTTATTGCGGCCATCGATATTGATAAAGATATGAGCATCAGATAAATTTAATAACTGCTCGATAAGCCCTTGAAGAGAATCAAAATCTCGGTAGGCCGTAATTAAGAAGCTATGCTTCATTTTGCTATTCCTTGAATAATCAAAGGCGTGAGTCCTTGCTTGGCAATAGTATAAGATGCAATAGGAGAGAGGTGGCCATAATCCCAGGAGGAAATTCCTCCCAACTTATCGTCATTAAAATACACGGTACACCCACTACTATTGCATAGCTCATCAATCAAGCTGAAATATTGACTTTTTTCTGAATTGGAAAAATGTTCATTTAAATACCTATCATGATTTTGTACCGGGGCGTTAATTCCTACTAGCGTTCGATTGGGTGGATTAGGCCAAAATTTTTGGGTAATAAGCTTGGGTAATTCAGTTAGCCAATGTGGAGTTGGCCCGACAAAAATGATTTTTTTAACGCCAATAGAAAGCAAGGCATCGCGAATAGTATCCATCTTGGCAATGGTATGGTGCAAATTTTGTGCCACAACCACAACATCTGGCTTGGCATTAGCTATGGCCTCAAGGCTAAACGCATTCGAATAATCGCAGTAATCGACTGTTGATATTTTAGAATCAACTTTGGGTTCACATCCCGAGGTGGTAATTTGGAGAATTTGCCAGTCCTTAGGCATAGTTTCTCTGAGTCCGTAATAGAGGTGTTGTGCATGACTATCGCCCCATAAAAATACCGAATGTGGCATCTGTGAATTACGCGCATAGCAGTATGTTGGGATATCTACCCTAGGTTTTTTTGTTGCCATTCCCTTGCGGTATTGGGCAACATCATAAAAATCACATTCCATGCGATATTTGTCTGGTAAGCCAATTTTGGTAAAAAAGACCCAGTCTGGAATTGCGTTTTCAAAGTGGGCTAAATATTGGGATTCTTCTTGCATCCGCGCTGGAAAGCCCTTAGAAAATTGACCCGCCAATCCAAAGCCGATAAAAAATAAAGAGCCGATAACACCAAGTGTAATCAGTGTTTTGTTTGAAATAATACTTGAATTTCTAAATGGGGTTTCAATCCATTTCCAACTTGCATAGGATAAAAGCAGTGTTAAGCCAGTCAGAAGAATTAAAAGAAGGGCGCTTGGCTGGTTGAAGGTAAGGTGTCTAGCAAATGAAAATAAAGGGTAATGCCAAAGATACGCGCTATAACTGATTAAACCTATGCTCACAATAAAAGGATGTGAAAGTAGTCGAAAGACCCAGCCCTTGGAATGCGCAAAAAGAAGTATTAAGCTTACGCCGATAACAGGCATAAGACTGTATAGACTTGGCCAGGGGGTGATCGCTGAAAATTGAGTCAGACTATAGAGGATCAGCGCCAGACCTATAAAGGCAAGACAGTGGTGTGTAAATAACATCCCTTTATTTAGGGCTGCTATTTTTATTTGAGGGAAGGTAAGGGCAACTACACCGCCCAATAGAAGCTCCCAAGCGCGCGTAGGTAAAAGATAGAAAGTAGGAGAAGGCTCGCTTATTATAAAAACTTGTGCAGTACCTAGACTTATCAAAGAAAGAATCATTAGAATTCTTAGAACCCATTTCTTCCCTAGGGGCCACAATAATAAAATTAGAGTAGGAAAAATTATATAAAATTGTTCTTCAACAGAAAGGCTCCAAGTATGCATTAATGGCTTTAATTCTGAAGTCGAATCAAAATAACCACTAGTACGCCAAAATAGAATATTTGATGCAAAAATAGAAATTGCCACTAAGCTTTGCGAAAAGCTTTTCATGTCAGCAGGTAGAAGCCACATCCAAGCCAAGGGAATACAACAAAATAAGACGGTAAATAGTGCTGGAAGGATTCGGCGCGCACGTCGTTCATAAAAGTGAATTAAGCTAAATGATTGTTTTACTTTTTGTTCAAGAATTAAGCTAGAAATGAGGTAGCCGCTAATTACAAAAAAGACATCAACGCCAATGAATCCACCCGGCAATGCTGGTAAGCCCGCGTGAAAGCCAATTACAGCTAATACTGCAACAGCTCTTAAACCATCGATTTCTGGACGATAGTTCATGGCGGATTATTGAGCATTAAATATTTATATACAGAAGAATATAGGGTGATACTAGTTAAAGGTAGCCTGAAGATGCTTTGATCCCGTAAGATAGCGTTAATACTGTAATTTTCGCATAACTTAACCTTTGTTTAGAGTACCTAAGAATTAATAGCATATGAAAATTGAATTTCTTTAAAATAAAATGCAGATGAACTTTATTGAATTCTTTGCGATTAAAGGCGAGCTAATTCTCTTGGCGCTCGTTTTGCTGCTATTAATATTTGTTTGGAGTCGTTCTTGGAAGCTGTGTGTTAAATTTTCGGTAGAGCCTTTTTTGGGATCAAGCTTTCTATCGATAAGCTTAATCTATTTATCTAGTTTAGGGCCTGGCATTTTAGGGATCTTAAGCCCATTCATTTCGCAAATAGGCTTCTTTATTTTGGGCGGACTATTTTTATTTTTTACCAAGCAGTATGTTAGTGGGCAAAAAGTACCTCCATCCCCCGGGCAACCTAAAGAGAGGGTTATAGTATTTAATACAATCGATTTATTTATATTTGTAACGGGCATTATTTTTTGCAGCCCATTTCTTCTTTATATTAAAGATATCCCACTAAAGCTATTTGACCCGCATGTAACCTTAGGGTGGGATGTAGTTTCATATCACCTTCCTGCCTGGATAGAGTTTTATCAAAAGCAAAGTCTTTGGAGTGTATTAGGCCCTTATCAGAGTTATAGTTTTGCCTTCGAGTTAATCGGAATGTTTTTTTCCCAAGGATTTTATGCGCATTGGGGTTTATTAATTGCACACATTACTGCCATAGCCTTAGTTGTGGGGTCTATTGCTTTGGTTTGTAAGGCAATATTCCAATCCAATACTAGGAATTCCTTAGGGCACCTGCTGTCAATTTCAGTGCTTACTATTGGAATCTGGTCCATAACCGCAACCCAATCCTACGGCGCTGTTGGTAAAAATGATCTTTTTATGGCGGCCTGTATCTTCTCTGCATTGGGTTTTTCAATGCGTTTTATTCAGACTAATTATTTAAATACAGCGAGTAAAAATCTTTATCTGATTGTCATTGGCATCTGTGTTGGCTTGGGAATAGCAACAAAACCCTCCGCGCTATTATTTCTTGGATATTTTCCACTCATAATCTTAATTTCAAGCTATCTTAAGCAGCGGTCGATTAAAAAAGCTTTATTTGCTGCGCTATTAACCCTCATAATTGCTTTTTCAATGGGTGGCTTTTGGACTTTGCGTAACCTCATATTATTTGGCGAGCTTTCGCCAGTACTTACAAGCTGGGGTTTACATACCAGCGTTCTAGCAAACTTAAATAATGCATTACTTTTTCAAATCAATGGCAAATCAATATTTGTTTTTATGGCATTATTCGCATGCGTACCAAACCTAATAATGATCTGGAGTGCGGCTCGCTCTCAGCAAATTTATTCTAACTGGTGGGTTGTATTTAGCTTTCATTGTATAGCGATGATAACTTTTTTGATTACCCCATTTATGTTTCAAAAAGGACAATTTGAATTACGTTTAGCCACCCCATTATTTTTGTCTGCATCAGTGATTTATGCATTTAGCATCATAAATTTAGCTACAGATTTAGAGGGTTTAATCAAAACAGTGGGCGCGAGGATTCGTAGGCTATTTTTAGGCTTTATGATCTTTATCTTGTTTATAGCAATTGCTGTTGCTTGGAACATAAATTCTATAGGCTTGCCAGGTTACGAAAAAATAGGCGCTCATTATCAAACAGGGGTCTATGCCTGGATACAAGGCCAAGATAGTCCCTTGAGAATTTTTGCAATTGGCTTACGTCCTTATGGCCTTTATGGTAAAAATTGGAATAACACGGTTTTTTATGACCTCTCGAATGAAACTATCAGCGCTGTCGAGGAGGGAAAAAAACGAATTATTAGTATTGTTCTGCAGTTTCGGCCTGAGTTAATACTAATTTCTGATAATCCTTTCGCGTCAACTGAAGAAGTAAACCTTAATTCAACGATTGCGTGGCTCAATCTGCGGCCAGATCTTTTTAAACCTGTTTATCAAGATAAATCAGTTATTGGCTTTGCCGTTCTACCAAAAGCTGTAGAGATATTATCAAGAGAGAATTACCAAGATACTCCTATCAAAATGGGTAGTTAGGTATGTTAAAAAAACCTGATTCCCAGCTTTTCTCTAATTTACTGCATGCAGTAGTTAGGACTCATTTAGTAGGAAATATATTGCTGAGCTTAGCTATCATTTTGGCTATCCTAGTAATGATGCAATTAATGCCCCTCCAATTGGTTGCTGATGAGCATTCTCATATTACGCAAGTTATGCTCTTTATGGCAAATCAGTTCTATTTAGATCAAACCTTAACAATGCCTCCAGGTTCTCATGCCATCATCGCGGCATTTTCTAAGATATTCAATATTGACTCTTTATCTGGGATTAGATTAGTAGGTGCATGTGTATCGTTAACAAGCCTGATTTTTATTTATGTGTTTCTACGTCAAAGTAAACCAGCATATCCTGTCATCCAAACTGCTCAGCTTTTTGTTGTACCCCTTCTGTGGCCTTTTTTTTGGGTCTTATATACCGACTTAAGCTCCTTATCAATTATTTTGATTGCCCTAATCCTGGTTTCGCGTCAGCACTACGCAAGCTCCGCTTTGATCTGCATCTTGGCACTTTTTTTTAGACAATCAAATATTTTCTGGGCATTATTATTTTGGCTCATGGCAATAAGCTATAAGAATAGAATTGACCAGAGGATGGCATTCTTTAAAAATCCTACATTAAGAGCGCTTCCAAAAGTATTTTCTGGCTTATGGAAAGCATTATATAAAACCCGAATATTTTTCTTGCCCATTTTATTTTTTGGAATTTTTATTTACCTTAATGATGGAGTTGCTTTAGGTGACCGAAATAATCAGCAATTTGGCGGTATCTACCCGTTTCAAATATATTTTTTATTTTTAGTACTTTGGATTGTTTTATTACCACTGCATATAGCCAATTTACCTAAAATTTTTAATTTTTTAAAACAATATATGTGGGTTTTTGCTTTGCTCTCTCTTGGTTTTATTTTTTATCTACTCAGCTTCAAGTTAACCCATCCTCATAATTTTCCATCTGACTATTTTATTCGGAATTGGTTTTTATTTAAGATGAAGGATTCCTTTAGGTTGAGAATATTGTTATATATACCTATAGCCTGGACTTTTTTATCGCTATGTGTAATCCGCTTAAAATCTTCTGAGCAATATTGGCTTTATCCCGTAACTATTCTTTCTATTCTGCCTATATCCTTATTAGAGCAGCGTTATTTTATCGTTCCCTTTGTGCTCTTGATGCTTTTTAGAAAACCTCAGGGGCTTATACTTGAGAGCAGTTTGCTTTTGTGGTATTTGATTATGAGCATTCCACTAACCTGGGGAATCATCACCATGAAATATTTTCTTTAGCTAATTACCTAACTTTAGTATTTTCGTAAATGTATTTATTTAGTCGAATATTAATAACAGTGAAAACTTACTTCATTCCCATAGTACTAGGGTTAATCGCATTTTATCTAGTAACGGGGCTCGAGCCATTAAATGTTCAAAATATTCTTTGGCTTGGAAAAGGTGAACCGCTAACGCCATACTTAGGCTGGGAGATGTTTAGAAATAGCCCATGGGAAATTCCATTAGGCCTAAATCCCAGGTATGGACTAGAAGAAATTAGCTCGGCAATTGTGTTTTCAGACTCAATTCCACTTCTAGCGATTGTATTCAAGGTACTTTCTCCGCTACTACCGAATACCTTTCAATACTTTGGCGTTTGGCTTTTGGCCGCATTCGTATTGCAAGCTTTTTTTGCGTATAAGCTTGCTGGACTAATTGCCGATTCTATATTCATCAAATCTTGTGCTGCAGTCTTAGTCCTCTTTTTCCCAGCAATGCTGTACCGAATGAATGTTCACATTTCTTTAACCGGACATTTTTTACTCTTATGGGCAATTTATTTAAACTTTAAGAAGGAAATTAATACCATTTCATGGGGAATCTTAATCTTCTTGGCTTTAGGAATTCAATTTTATTTATTTGTAATGGTATTTGCGCTTTGGTTATCCAATATTCTAGACAAAGTTAGAACCCTAAAAGCTAGAGAGCTCTTGCTTAATATTACATTTGTCTTAATCATTACCTACACCGCAGCGTGGCTGTTTGGTTATTTAACCATACCCTCTGGAGTGTCTGCCGGACAAGGCTACGGCATTTATCAGGCTAATGTCTTGTCAATCCTTAACCCTATAGAGTGGTCCTTTTTTAAAACAGACAATATTTATATTCCAAAAAATCATGAGGGAAATAACTACCTAGGTTTAGGGTTACTTTTCCTAGTTTTTTTATCTACTCTAACGCTATTTATTAAAAATATAAGGCAAGAATTTTCTCAGAAATTTAGTCAGCATATTTTTCTGGCAATCATAGTCTTTACGATGACAATATTTTCGTTTTCAAACAATATTGAAATTGGGAAATTAAGCCTTAATATCCCTCTCCCTGAAAATGTGTTGTCATTTTTAAGTATTACTAGAGCCTCTGGGAGAATGCTATGGCCAACAATGTACTTAGCCGTGTTTATAAGTCTTTGGTTACTTAAAATTTCACTACCACGTAAATTTTTCTTAGCATTAATTTCGACACTAACCCTATTCCAAGTAATTGATACAAGTAAGGGCTGGTTAGGGCTTCACGATTATTTCGCACAATTTCGGGGCACTGAAATTCCCATTCCATTAAATAATGTCTTTTGGAGTCAGATCCCAAGCCATTATTCAGCCATTAGACTAGTGCCTCCCCAAAACTGGTATCACCGCTGGAGTGACATAGCAATCTTTGCAGCAAAAAATAATATTGCTACTAGCTTAGTCTATCTATCTAGAACAGATTCTAAAAAATTACAGCTAGCCAAGGATGAAATAAATCAGTCCCTCGCTACTGGAGCACTTGATCCCAAAACAATCTACGTATTCCAAAAGTGGACAGATAATTTAGATCATCCCGATCCCATCTTTAATCCAAAAGAGGATTTATTTGCCAAAATTGATGAAACAACCTTATTAGCGCCCGGTTATAAACGTTGCTTAGAGTGCAAACAGGTAGATTCAGCCTTGGAAATAAATTCTCTTACGCCCAAGATTTCACCTGGAGAGTTGGTGAAGTTTTCTAAGGGCGGCAATGGTGTCGAATTATTACTAAACGGCTGGGCATGGTCAGAAGCTTGGGGTATCTGGTCTAATGGAGCGACCTCAAGCCTGGCCTTGCCCCTAGGCGGGGAAGCGAAACAGATCCAATTCAATTTTAGGGTATTACTTGGGCCCAATCAGCCAAAAGCGAAGATTGAAATAGCTATAAATGGTGAACCTCAGCAAATGCTAGAGATCGCTACCCCGGTGAATAACTCCGTCACAATTGCTATCCCAAAAAAATGGATTACTCAAAAATTTATTCGTGTAGAGTTTAAGTATTTAAACCCCACTAGCCCAATTAAGGCTGGACTTCCCACTCAAGATGACAGGATTCTAACCCTTGGGCTGGAATCCCTTCAGTTGGTAAAATAGTAAAGTAAAAATTGATAGCTTCTAAATTAATTTAGGCTACTCAGTTAAGGAGTTTGAGATGAGGAAAACCCGTTTTAATACAAAACTTGAGGCAGAATTTGATTTGCTTGCTGATGAATATCATAGTCAACACAAAGCCAACGTAGCGATTACCGGAGAAGATCCTGCATATTTTTCTAAATATAAAATTGCGGATTTTGCAAAGTCTTTTAAGGGCGGCGTATTACCAAAAAATATCCTCGATTTTGGCTCTGGTATTGGTAACTCAATTCAATACTTTAGAGCATATTTTCCCAGTAGTAGTCTTTACTGTGCAGATGTTTCAGCAAGAAGTATTGAACTGTCAAAAACCCGATTTCCAGGTAGTGAAGTCTACCTACAGATTGACGATATAATCCCAATGCCCGATCAAAGTTTTGATGCCGTCTTTAGCGCCTGTGTTTTTCATCATATCCCCCATGAAGACCATGCAAAATGGCTTGCTGAACTAAGAAGAGTAACGCGTCCCGATGGGGTTTTGGCGATTTACGAACATAACCCTCTTAACCCACTAACTGTAGCTGCCGTTAACACCTGTCCGCTCGATGTTAACGCAAGGCTCATTCGAGCAGGTGTGATGCAACGAAATCTAATAGAAAACGGCTGGAAAGATACCGCTATTGAGTACAAATTATTTTTCCCGTCAGCCTTAAGGTCATTGCGATTTCTTGATAACTATCTTCGTAGATTTTTTTTAGGGGCACAATGGAGGTTAATGGCTAAAAATAGGCTGTAAAAACGTGGCTAAGAATTACTAACCCCAAAACTATCATTAATTATTGACTATGTATTATTTATTTTTTCAGCTGGAATTCTCAGATGAACTTTTTTCAAAAAAACAAAATATCGATTGGATTGCAGCCCATCATTTTAAAGCCCTATTCTTGAGAGCTAGTGTATATGACAGATAAGCAAACCTCAGTATCAATAAATCTTGGCATTGTGGTCCCATGCTTTAACGAGGAAGCAGTTCTTGCTATAACAAATTCTCGTCTAATTTCCCTTTTTCAAAAAATACGTGAGGAGGGACTTATTAATGAACATAGTTCAATATGTTATGTCGATGATGGCAGTCTTGATAGCACTTGGTCACTAATCCAGGAGTTAGCCTCAACTCATCGTGAAGTTTGTGGGATTAAATTGACACGCAACCGTGGTCATCAAAATGCATTACTCTGTGGCCTATTAACATTGCCTGGCGATATCATTATCAGTATTGATGCAGATCTACAGGATGATCCTGATGTAATACCGCAAATGATTAAACACTACTTAAATGGGTGTGAAATTGTATATGGTCTACGTAAGCGACGTGACTCTGATACTTTTTTTAAACGCATGACTGCTGAAGGATTTTATAAGCTAATGGCTATGATGAAAGTAGATATTTTATTTAACCATGCTGATTATCGTCTTTTAAGTCGCCGCGCTCTTAATGCGCTCTCCCAATATCGAGAAAGTAATCTTTTTCTGCGTGGCTTGGTGCGCCAAATTGGATTCAAGAGTGCGATTGTAGAATATGACCGAGCAGAGCGACTCGTAGGAAAATCGAAATTTCCCTTAAGTAAAATGCTTTCTTTTGCTTGGCAAGGGGTTACTTCGTTTACTACCGCACCACTACGTCTGATTACGGCAGCCGGTGTAATCATTTCATTTGTCAGTATCGCTCTTGCAATTTGGGGACTTTTCGCTAGCGTTTTTACGAATAAAGCCTTACCTGGGTGGACATCAACCGTTGTACCTATGTATTTTCTTGGCGGCGTGCAGTTATTAAGCTTAGGCGTAATAGGTGAGTACATCGCTAAAATTTATATGGAAAGCAAAGACCGTCCTCGCTTTCATATTGAAGAGCTAAGCGGCGATGCCTTAAAAGACTCAAAATGAAATTAATCTTACTAACACCGTAACCTTTATATTCACACTTTTACTTTTCACATGGTAATCTACCCCACCTCTTAATATGAGATTAAAATAGAATTTCTAGGTTGTTTGATTTAAAAGAAATTGAGTCTTTTTACGACCACTGCAAAGAGAATACTCAAAGACTCTTTTTATAACTGTACTTTCGTTACGCTTCGCGCTAATTACCTAACCTAATATATGCATAAAAAGCTTTACCTTAAAGCCCTGGAAGGGATTTTATTTCTTCTGCTACTAGGAATTGGCATATGGGCCAGTATTGACATTGGCATTGGCATGGATGAGGCCAGAGAATATGAAACTTATTTAGTAAATATCAATGCATTTAAAGGGTTAATAAGTGGAGATTTTTCATCCTATCAAAAACTACTTGAATATG
>Ga0114967_10002783_pt1 | contig 14563 bp, 12 predicted proteins | sample M_130628_MF_Meta_FD_92639 | JGI IMG/M metagenome (GOLD analysis project Ga0114967, IMG submission 92639) | Freshwater microbial communities from Lake Montjoie, Canada to study carbon cycling - M_130628_MF_MetaG | ecosystem: Environmental > Aquatic > Freshwater > Lake | place: Lake Montjoie... | reverse complement strand
TCCAAATGGACTGCGGTCAAACCCGTTCGAAAAGACAAGCATTTCCTGGTTTCGAAAGTCATCCAGCCGGAAGTTCCCGGAGAGATGGTTCAGTGGATTGAAATCGAAGCCGTCTATTCCAAAGAGGTTCACCGCATCGATTGGCATGACCTGCGCAATCAGGAGGAATGGCGTCAGGGGTGGGTTTGAAGAGGTTCAACCCGTAAAAGATGGCGTTCCGCGACGTTCCTAGCAACGATTGATGATCAAAACGCCTAAATTGCGATCGTCGAAATGATTGGGAATGCGGCGATAAGAACCACCCCCAGAAGCAAAGCGACCAGGTAGGGCCAGATGGCCATCATCACCTCATCTGGCTTGGCATCGCCAATACGACACGCCACATAAAAGCCGACACCGATGGGCGGCATCATGAGCCCAATGTTCATGGCACAAACAATCACCATCGAATAATGGATGTCGTTAATCCCAAGCTTTTTGGCGATCGGGAACATGATCGGGGCTAGTAAGAGTACGGCAGGCAAGCCCTCGAGTAGACATCCGAGAATCAGGAATACCAGTACCGTGACCGCTAAAAATGCCGCCTGTCCGCCGGGCAGGGTGGTCAGGAACAGCGACAATTTTTGAACAATCCCGCTCTGTGTAATGGCCCAGGCCATGGCGGATGCCGCGCCAAGGATCAGCAAAATAGCGCCCGACAGCGCAGCAGTCTCGGTCAGCATGTCATAGAACTTTCTTAGCCCGATGCCGCCATACATCACTTGCCCGATCACTAGGGCGTAAAGCACGGCGATTGTGGATACCTCAGTCGCGGTGGCGACCCCCCCACCCACTGCGCTTCGGATCAGGAAGGGCAGGACTAAAGCCGGTGCCGCCAAGACAAGGAAACGCCACATGACCTTGACAGGGGCGCGCTTGGCGCCCTCGGTCTGCTCATGCCTCGCTTTCCAGCGCGCCAGTGCCAATAGAGACAATAAGAGCACGCCCGCCACCACGAATCCGCTTTGGAAGAGGCCCGCAATCGATACGCCAGCGACCGACCCCAAAACGATGAGCACGATGCTCGGCGGAACGGTATCTGCCATGGCTGCGCCGGTGGCTAGCAAAGCGACCATTTCTTTGGGCTTGTTGCCGCGCCGCTTCATTTCCGGAAAGAGCGCCGGCGCTACCGTGGCCATGTCGGAAACCTTGGAGCCCGATATGCCCGATACGATGAACAGCGAACCCAACAGCACGTAGGACATGCCTGCTTTTAGGTGTCCAATTAGGGTGCCCAAAAAATCCACAATGGCCTTACCCATGCCCGTAGCATCGAGCACGCATCCCAGCAGCACAAAGATCGGTACCGACACCAGAATGATGCTAGACATCCCTTCGTCCATCCGGCCCACCACGATGAGTAGCGGCACTTGGGTCGTAAAAGCGAGATAGCTCAAAGCGCCAAGACCAAAACAAAACGCAATGGGCACGCCTGCCACCAAGCCCACAGAAACAATGCCGACCAAGAAAATCAGCATATTCCAGCTGCCGAGCTCGGGTAGGACGTCGCTCAGCCCAAAACCCAGGGCGCTCAGCGCACCGACCAGCGCGGCAGCGATGAGCAACGGGCGTATCGGGATCGTCCTCGAGGCATAGGTTAAGACCACGGCCAGCATGGCAGTTAGTCCAAATGGAATGGCGGCCACTCGAAATGCATTGGGCATATCCAGAGCCGGTGTGCGGATCACCCATTCCTCCTGCGTGTATTCCAGCGCATACGGGATCAGAGCGATGAGGAAGGCACCCACCGAAGCCAGCGCAAAACCCTGAACGTAGGGACGCCAGGCCGTGGGCAACCGCTCGACGACGATCGTCAATCGCAGATGCTCATTGCGATGCATCGCCAGAGCGGCGCCAATCATGGTGACCCAAATGAACGACAGCGAAACGATTTCATCAACCCAGATCAGGGGCTGCGAAAAGACATAGCGTGTGAGGACCGCCGTGAGTAACAAGCCGATGATGACGATCATCAAAAAGGCGGATAGCGCTTCAAGCGGCATCATTAAGGCCGAGAGCTGTCGTCGAACCGCCTGTTCTTGGTCTGTGTTGGGAAGCACCAGCGATTGTTCAGTTTCCGCGGACGGGGTCACAGAGTCTCTCTCCTGTCAGTGGATGTGCAGGCCGCCGCTGACGTCCAACACCAGACCGGTGATGTAAGCCGACTGATCTGAGACCAAAAATAGGCAGGCATTGGCGATATCCGAGGCTTGGGCAAGACGCCCGAGCGGGATGGTTTGTGCCACGCGCTGCTTACCTTCGTCGTCAATCTTCCCAAGTAACAGGTCGGTGTCCACCATGCCCGGGGCGATGGCGTTCACGCGAATGCGATCCGGTGCCAGTTCGCGCGCCATGGCCTTTGCTAAAGATTGCAGTGCACCTTTGGCGGCCGAGTAATGAGGCCCTCCCAGAATGCCTCCTCCGCGTTGCGCCGCTACCGAACCCATGCACACGATGGCGCCTCGTTGTCGGCTCTGCATATGCGGGACCACCGCGCGACTCATGTTGAAACTGCCCCGTACGCTGACATCCATCACGAGGTCGTAGTCTTCTTGCGTGCTCGACAGCAGTCGCTGTGATTGGCTGACTCCGGCGTTGTTCACGAGGACATCAGCCTGCCCGTAACGGTCAAGCACTTGGCGCACAGTCTGGTTTGCCTGATTCTCATTCCGCACATCACAGGCAAGGCCTAGGTGCTGTTGCCCGATCAGATTGGCAGCATGCTGCGCCGCGCCTGCGTCCAAATCAAGAATAACCACCGTCGCACCCTCCTGGGCAAAACGGCTCGCAATTGCAAAACCGATGCCGCGAGGCGAGGCACCGCCCGTGACAATGGCTATTTGATCTTGAAGTTGTCCGATGCTCATAGACCACGTGCCCCTGATGCCAGAAAGCCTCCATCCACCGGCATGGCAATGCCTGTGGTGTAGGTGGCCTCTTCGCTGACGAAATACATCACCGCAGCGGCAATTTCAGCGGTGGTGCCGTATCGACCCATTGGGATGGCTTCGGAATACTCCCGTTTGAATTGTTCGGTGTGCAATTCGCGCGTCATCGGGGTATCGACCGGACCCGGGCAGACCGCGTTGGCCGTTACGCCATGTTCGGCTAATTCGACCGCCATCTGGCGAGTCAATGCCACGACTGCCCCTTTAGACGTCCCGTAGGCGGTACGCCCTGAACCCACTGCACGCAAACCCGCGACCGACGCCACATTCACTATCCGTCCCCATTGATGTCGAACCATCAACCGCGCTGCATGCTGGGCGCAAAGTAAGGTACCGGTCACGTTGACGGCCATGGTCGCTACAAAGTTGTCCAGCGGAAAGTCGAGGAACGGGAAAACTTTGGCGATGCCTGCGCAATTCACGAGCACATCGCAACGACCATCGACAGCTTCAACTTGCGCGAAGACTGCATTGACCGATTCGGGTCGGCTAACGTCCAGTTCAATGGCTTCGGCGCTGGCGCCTTGGCTTTGAAGTTCAGCCGCCAGGTTACGGGCATTGACCATGTCCAGATCCGCAATCCAAACTTTCAGTCCGCGAGCTGCAACCCGTCGGCAAACTTCTTCGCCGATGCCTTTGGCCCCGCCCGTCACCAGGGCCACTCTCGGAGGGGAGGGTGATTGGGACATCTAAATCACCCAAGCTTGCCGGTGTGCTTCTCCAGCATGGCCCAGGCCTCTTCGCCAAAACGCTTGTGCCACTCTTCGTAAAACCCTGACTTGACCAGCGTCTCGCGAAACGCCTCCAGCTTTGGTTCGTTAATCACGAGGCCTTTGCCGGCCAGTTCAGCACGTAGCGATGAATTGAGGCGCAAGCCATCGACCCGCATGTCCATGGCCGAACGGTTGAGGTGCTTTTCGATGATGGGTCGGAAATTCGCGGGGATCTTGTCCCACACTTTTTGGTTCGTCATGCACCACCAGCCGTCCCACATGTGGTTGGTCAGCGAGCAGTACTTTTGCACCTCGTACAATTTGGCTACCGAGATGATCGCAAAGGGATTTTCTTGCCCGTCCACTACATTGGTTTGTAGGGCCGAATAGACCTCCGCAAAGTTCAGCGACACCGGTGACGCCCCCAGGTTTTTGAACAGCGAAGTCCACAGCGCACTTACCGGGACACGCATCTTCAGGCCCTTTAAATCCTGCGGCGTATTAATCGGTCGAACGTTGTTGGTCACATGACGAAAGCCAGAACTCCAGATCGTATTCATCGCCATCAGGCCGACCTTGGGGAACTGCGCACGCAGATAAACGCCTAATTCACCATCAAGGGCCTTGTGCACAGCATCATCACTAGACCATGCGAACCCCACCCCCCACAGGGACGCTACTGGCACCAGTTGCGACAGCACATTCACCCCGGACACGGTAAAGAAATCCAGTCCGCCAGCGCGGAGCTGGCTCAGCATGTCGGCATCGCTACCGAGTTGGTTGTTGGGGAAGATATTGATTTGTACCTGGCCGTTGGTCTCAGCTGAAATTCGTTCGCTGGCCTCTACCGCCCTCACGTTTAGCGGGTGAGTGGCTGGAACGTTAGTGCCGAACCGGTAGACCAAGGGTGCGGCATGTCCAATGCGTGGCAAGCCTAAGCCCGGTAATGCCGCGGCAGCCATGCCAAGCATCGTTTGGCGGCGGTTGATCGTTTTCATTCTGGCGTCTCCTTGGTTGCTGTAAAAAATGAATTAGGCATGGCCCTGCTTTGCAGTTACAAAAAAATCACGAAGGCCCATTTGGCCGCCTTTGAGTGCGACCTGCATCGAACGCAAATGAGGTTGATCTGCTCGCAACTTGCACAGCGGTACACCTGGCGAAATACGGGCCACCACCTCTAGGGCTTGGGGGCCCAATTGCTGCATGATTGCGCTCGAGGTATCACCCCCAGAAAGCAGTAGCCTCGGGACGGGGTGTTCTCTAATCAGATCTTCGGTTAGGCGCCCTAGGCATCGACCAAGTTGCCAGCCAGCCTGGAGTCGCGCTTGCCCAAAGGAGAGCCCGTCCCCCTGACAGGCTCTGACCAGGTCCGAGATGCGTTCGTCCTGATTGCCCCGCGCTGTGTGCAGAATGACGCTTTTGCCAGCGCGCAAGTGGGCCAGGGCGGATTGCCTGAGTTCTTGGTAAGCGCCCGTCGTGTCCTTCCCGGCAATGAGGTCTTTGGCATTGATGGCCAGTTCCACAAAGTCCGCCTCAATGGCCGCGTCAATTTGTAGTGCAGATAATGCCGAGGCGCTGGCTGATACCGCGAGTACCTGCGCGACCGGTTCGATAGGTGCCCACTGCTGCGGTGCTTCGATTGCTTGTTGGTCGCCCCGCGCGCGCCACCATTGAGTGAGTGCATATTCGAGGCCAGAGGACCCCACCGCAAACAGGGGCTTGCCCCCTTCGTTCCCCTTGTTCCCCTTTTTCCCGTTAATCCGCTCGTGCGCGAGGCGCTCGAGTTGACGGCCAACTTCGGTCAGGTGTTGTGCTGTGGTGCCATCGAACAATAACGCGTCCGCGCCTGAAGCCTCGATCTGGTCCACTTCGTGGTCGAGGATCTCTCTGCTCAAATCGAGATGGAGCCAGGGGATGCCCGAAATTCGTTGATTGGTCTGCGCTCCAAGATGCACTTTGAGATCCGACTCAGTCATCGGCGTGACTGGGTGATTCATCATGATCGGGTGACGGTCGAGTCTGTAAACCTGCCCATCAGTGCCAGATCTCGCAAACAAATGGCCAAACACGCAGTACCGTCCCAGCGCCGGCGTGGCGGCCACCACGGGAATCAACCCATCGCCGAATGACGCTCGACACAAGTCCATGACGTTGCCGATGCTGCCAATCTCGGCGCCGCTATCAAACGTAGAGCAAACCTTGTAATGGACGATCGGCACAGGCATCTTGGCCAGTGCCTCAAAGATCGGGGGGAGCGCAGACAACATGTCTTGCGGCGTCATGGCGCGGCTGTTTCCGGCGATTCCGATCGCATCAAACGGCCCAAGACTTTCCAGCATTTCGATACTGGGGGGCTCTAAGAACAACGCGCAACGGTAGCCTGCAAACGTGAGCACCTCAAGCGCATCGGTGCTGCCAGTGAAGTCATCGCCGTAGAAGGCCAGCCGCAAAGCGGACCTCTGGGCGCTCATGACTTCGACCCCTGAAAATGGGCTATGGCCCGCCGGAGTTCGGGACGGCTTTGCGCGTAGGTGCTGAGATCAACGCCCTGGATCGCCGCTTCCCAGCCCTGGCGCATGCTTTGCACGCCTGCAGCCGTCCCATCAGGGTGGCCGATAATGCCGCCACCCGCCAAATGCATTAAATCGACCGACTTTACTTGTTGGTGGATCTGTAGCGCCAAACCTGCCCATTGCCCTGAGGAAAATACGGGCATCACGGTTGAGACGCCTGCAAACGGCATCAGACAGGCTTGAGCCGATCGGATCACCGAGTCATCTGCTTCCCAAAATTTGCTTCTTGGACCATTGACATGAAGATGGTCGACGCCAGCCAATCGCCACAGTTTTTGGTAGGCCTCAAATGAAAAACCAAGGCCAGGGTGGCGGGTGAGGGCGCCCCAGCCATTGCGGTGACCGTGGATCGGCAGGCTGCTGTTTTTGCGTAGATGTTCCACCCCCGCAAAACCCATCCAGTTAACACTAACCATGACGCAGGTGCCACCGGCTTGGACCACGGCATCGTGTCGTCGTAGCACATCGTCAATAGCACCGCTGATGTTGAAGGCGTACATCGGCATCCTGCCCAAGCGATCAGCATGGCGATGCAAGACAGGCATGACATGATTTAGGCGCGCCATGAAAGATTCATAAGGCGGGTCCGCGATTAATTCATCATCTTTGATGAAATCAATTTCGGCCGTGCACAGATCGTTGACCAGATCAGCCGTTTGTTGAGCCGTCAGACCGATACTGGGCTTGATGATGGTCCCGATGATCGGACGGTCATGGACACCCGCCGACTGCCTTGTACCCTCAATGCCAAAGGCCGGACCAGGAAACTGTCGGGCATAGGCTTCGGGTAACTCGATGTCGAGCAAACGCAAACCGGTGACTTCTCCCAGTTCAAACAAATTGCCGGCCACTGAGGCCAGCAAAGAAGGCAAATTGATGCCGACGTTTTCAATCGGAAACGCAATGTCGATGTGTGCCCGATAAAACGGACCGGCTGCGCCATTTCGATCGACGAGCGCACTCGCGAGTGTGGGTGCTAACGCAGGTGCCAAGGTCTCGATCTGCGTCACACGAGCGCGAGAACGATCTTTGAGCTGTTCGGTTTCGCCCGGCAAAGAGATAAACGTGCCGCTGGACTGCTCACCCGAGATCACTTGCGCCACCTGATCAGACGGGACCGAACTCTCGACAAAGTAGCGCGCTGTGAATTCTGCGCGGGGAGAGTTGGCTGACATCTTTTGTGAGTAAATCTCTAGGTTTCTCCCATCGTAAAAATTATTTAGATCCAAATCAAACGATAAAATTTCATTTGATTGTTAGGAAAAATCACAATCATTCAGGGAAAACCCGTTTTTTTGGAAGTTGACCATGCAGGCGCCACGACTCTCTTTGAATGCCCTCCGAGCATTCGAATCCACCGCGCGTTTAAAAAGTTTTACCGGTGCGGCTGATGAACTGTCCGTTACCCATGGCGCAGTGAGTCGACACATCCGCATGTTGGAGGACAGCCTGGGCGTGACTTTGCTGAGTCGTAATGCCCACGGCACGAACACCACAGCGGAAGGCCAACGTTTAGCCGATGGGTTGACGCGAGCGTTCGGGTTGATTCAAACAACCATTGAGCAGGTCAAGCCCGGACCACTCACGTTGTCATGCTCTGAATCAATCATGATGTTTTGGTTGCTCCCCAGGCTCACACGCTTTCACGATGCGCATCCAGGCATCGAGTTGCGCTTCAATATGGGCTACGGCCCGGTTGACTTCACGCGTGACCACGTGGGGGTTGCCTTGCGCTTATCTTCAATCGAGGCACCGAAAGATGCGATCCGTACGGACGCATGCACCGAGTGGGTTGGACCCGTATGCTCAGCCAGTTACTTGCAAACTCTGAAGATCCGAACGATCGACGACTTGTCGACAGCCAGACTCATGGTTTCGCGCACTCGCACCAGTGCATGGACCGACTGGGCCAGCAGTTCGGGCGCGAGCCACGACCCGTTTCGCATCGACGAAGTTTTTGGGCATTTCTACTTGCTGATTCAGGCCGCTAAATGTGGTTTGGGGATGGCCAATGTTCCGCGAATGCTTGTTCGAGATGACCTCAATAGCGGGGCTCTAGTGGCCCCTCTAGGTTTTGTGCCCGGTGCAAACCGTTTGTGCATTTGGACTGCGCCGCATCTCGCCCGGCGACCAGATGCGCAGCGACTGGTCGATTGGCTGACCGAGGAGTTGAGGGCGTCCGAGGGCGGATTGTTGCCCAGTTGAGGCGGACCGCCGGGGCATGCCTCTAGGTAGCAGTCGGAGTCGGAGTCGGAGTCGGCAGAGCTTGAGTGAGCGTTGGCGTTGGCGTTGGCGTTGGCGTGAGCGTTAACGATACCGATCGCGAACACGCTGTTTGTAAAGCTTCCCGGTCGGATGCCGAGGTAATGCAGGATCAAAGTCGATACTTTTGGGACACTTGAAGGAGGCCAACCGTTGTCGACAAAAAGCGATGAGCTCTTCCGATAACGCAGCATTCGCGTCTAGTGGATCGACCAACTGCACAACCGCCTTGACCGACTCACCGAGGTCCTCATCGGGAACTCCAACCACGGCGACGTCGAGCACCTGCGGATGATCGATCAGTACGTTTTCAACTTCCTGCGGATAAATATTGATCCCGCCAGAAATGATCATGAACGCCTTGCGATCCACCAGATACAGATAGCCCTCAGGATCGAGATATCCAATATCTCCAAGGGTTGACCAGCCAAGTGTGTTTCGACTTTGCGCGGTTTTCTCAGGGTCTTTGTGATACGAAAATTCGGGCCCTTCGGAGAAGTAGACTAATCCGGTAGCCCCCGGGGGCAACTCATCGCCCTGTTCATCACAAATGTGCAGACGCCCTTGCTGCGCCCGACCGACCGATCCCGGATGCCTCAACCATTCATCGGGGGTGATGGCACAGAACCCATTGTTCTCGGTTCCAGCATAGTACTCATGAATGATATTTCCCCACCAGGCGAGCATCCGGTGTTTCACTTCCACCGGGCAAGGTGCTGCAGCGTGTAACACCACACTCAGTGACGACAAATCAAATTGAAGGCGCTTCTCCTCGGGCAATTTCAGGAGACGCACAAACATGGTGGGCACCCACTGAGCATGGGTGATTTTGAATCTGTCGATCCAGGCCAGGGAACGTTCCGCATCGAAATGCTGCATGACATAAATCGTGCCGCCGAGCTTGACGACCGTCATGCAGTGCCTCAGCGGGGCTGCATGATAGAGAGGGGCCGGCGAAAGATACCTCGTGTGTTCATCGTACGAGAACAAGGGTTGCAAGAGGTCAACCAACATGGTTCGTTCGCCTGCCGATCGATGAATCAGAGGCCATTTCACCCCCTTCGGCCGACCGGTCGTGCCCGAGGAATACAACATGTCGAGGCCCTGCGAGGGGTCCTCGATTGGGGCATCTAAAGCATCTGTAAGAGCGGCCTCCCAGTCTCCGAAACCTGGCAAGGGTTCCCCGACACAAAATTTCAACACCTGATCAGACAGTCTTTGTTGTAAACCGTCTTTCACGACATCGAGTCGGGAGTCCAGTAAAAACAGGCGGGCATCACAGTCCTGAAGTATGTGAACGATCTCGTCGAGTGTTAGCCGCGTATTGATCGTCGTGTAATAAACCCCAGCCCGATCCAGACCAAAGCAGGCCTTCAGGAAATCAAGCCCATTGGGCAACAACAGTGCCACATGGTCACCCTGCTGAATACCGAGCGCCCCCAAGACTCTGGCGACCCGATTTGCCCCGTGATCAAGTTGGGCGAAGCTGAGTTGTTCACCAGTCTCGCAGATCTGGATCGCCACCTTTTGGGGGTCTGCAGCAACGGGTTTGAGCGGAAACAGCATCAGTGGTCACGCCATGCGCAGAATTTGGATCAGTGTTGGATACAGATCTTCCCGAACTGGGCGCCACTTTTGAGGTAATCAAAGGCTTCCTTAAGTTCTTCGAACGCAAAGACCCGGTCAATGACAGGTCTGATCTGATGAAGGTTAATGGCTTGGACCATCGATTCGAATCCGTCGCGGTGGCCGACCGTGACCCCCTGAAGTCTTACTTGCCGGGTGATTATGTATCCCAGTGACGTTTCCATACTCGAGCCGGAAAGGATGCCAATCATTGCGATCGTGCCCCCTGGCCGGATGCAACGAAGCGACTGTGGAAGGGTTTTCTCGCCACCCAATTCAACGATCAGGTCATAACCGCGGCCCTGAGTAATTTCTCTCGTGACTTTCGCCCATTCCGGATGCTCCCGGTAATTAATCGTCTGATGCGCACCCAGCGCACGCGCCTTTTCCATCCGCTCTTCGCTGGAGGAAATGACGGTCACTTGGGCGCCAAGCAATCGGGCGAACTGAACCGCAAACAGCGCAACGCCCCCGCATCCCTGGATCAGCACCTTGTCGCCCGCTCGAAGACTGGTTGCGCTCTGGATGGCATTCCAGGCGGTCAGCGCCGCACAGGGCAATGTGGCTGCCTCCAGATCGGAGTAAGCAGACGGGATTTTGACAACACCTTGTTCCGACAGACACATGAACTGCGCCATGGTGCCGTCAATCGGCCCCCCCAGAGACTGCGTCAATCGCTCAAGATCCGGTTCGCCGGCAATCCAGTTCTGGAAGTAAGTCGGACAGACACGGTCGCCGACCGCAACCCGCTTTACGCCTCGACCAATCTCGACGACAACGCCCATCCCGTCCGAAACCGGAATCAGTGGCAGGTTCCCCGTGTGACTTCCATAGCCACGGTTTGGAACCACAAGGTCCCGGTAGTTCAATGACGAAGCCGCCATCTGTATCAGCACCTCACCCGGACCTGGCGTTGGCACAGGCCGCTCAGACAGCCGAAGATGGTCCATTCCCCATTCGCCTTCAATCTGGAAAACACGCATGGCTGGTCCTTGCTGAGAGTGATTCGATTCGTTTTAGGGGCGCAGGTCGCGAGAGATCCGCTCAAGCAACATTTCCGTGGAGCCATCGACGAGACCGGCCACCTGTGCGGCTAAGAGATGCCGTGCGAAGGGCACTGCTTCCGAAAAAGCCTGCGCGCCAACGGCATGCATTAACGCTGGAATATGTCGCGACGCCATCCGGGTAGCAAACACCTTTGCACGTGCGGCTTCGCTACGGATATCCTGACCGTGATCTGCACGCTGAGACGCGCGCGCGATCATCAGACGCAAGGCATCGAGTTCAATCTCGGCGTCCGCCAGGGTCCAACGCCAGCCCTGGTGATCATGCAATCGGGCCCCGAAGGTGCTGCGCGACATCCCATAATCTGCAGCACGCTGCAAACAGTCTTCGACCATGCCACAGCACATGGCCGCAACGTAAATTCGAGCCACATTGATGGCACTCAGGATGTCGCGGATCGCGAGGTCAGGTCCTGCAATTAAAGATTCATGGGGGCAGACATAACCCTCCAGAACCAACCCGCCAACCCCCATTGAAGAGATCCCGGGGTCTGGACAATCATCGCGGCGACTAAAACCGACTTGATCGGTTTCGATCAGGAACGCGGCGATTCCACCCGTCCTCTGTTCTGCCGAGGTCTGGGCATAAACAATGATCTTTGTCGCGTGTTGTGCGTTGATCACCCAGGCCTTGGTACCGTTAATCTGCCAACCCGTTGAGTCTGGGATAGCCCGGGTCTGAATGGCCGCCACGTCAGAACCAGTCTCAATTTCGGTGATTGCCGTGCAACCGGCATCGAGCCCTGCTAACAAACTTGGAAGAATGCGCTTGCGCACGGGGGGGGGCGCAAGGCGCGAGACCTGCTCGGCCACGTTATGGGTATTGATCAGCGCCATGGCAACGCCAAAATCGGCCTGCGCCAACAGGCGCAACGCCTCCATTTGGCAGCGCAGAGATAACCCAAGCCCGCCCATCTCGATGGGCACGCGCATCCCGAGAATTCCGACGCGCGAGGCGGCTGGAAGCAGATCACTGCAACTCTGTCGATCTCGAACCCAGGAACTGGCGCGGGGCGCGACCTGAACTTGGGCGAATTCACGAGTTCGTTCGAGGAAATCGGCCTCCGCTGGCGACCAGCGCAGATCATCCATGGCGAACGACTCCCAGGCGGCGCAGCGCCAGTCTGACCGCAGCACCTAGCATCGGCACCAAACCCCGGGGTAAAAAAATCGTGGCGACCACCAAAATAAAACCGTAGGTAATCAGTCGATAGCTGTCCGCGATCCGCAGATACTCGGGAAGTAATACGACGGCGAACGATCCGACGACCGGTCCGGCGAGGGTGCCGCTACCACCCAGAATGACCGCCAGAATGGCGTTCAGCGATTGATCCACCCCGAAAGGATCAGGATTCAAAAATCCAATGTAGTGGGCGTAAAGGGCTCCGGCTAGGCCGGCAAAACTGGCACTGAGTACAAAGGCAAACAGCTTGTAGCGCCAGACATCGATACCCACCGACTCGGCGAGCGGCTCGTTTTGTCGAATTGCCAGTAATGTCCGGCCCACGCGAGAGTGCAGGATCATCCAACACAGCGTGGTCGCAAGGGCGGCCAACCCCAGGACCAGAAAGTAGTAATTCGGATTGCTACGGCCCTCAAAATTGATCGCGATTCCGAACCAATCGATCGCAACCGGTCGGGGCACGTTTGGAATGCCTGCCTCGCCACCAGTCAACGATTTCCAGGTCATCAGGATTGTGAAAATCACCATGTTGTAGGCGAGCGTCACAATGGCGAAGTAATGCCCTTTGACCCGCAAGCTTGGATAACCCACGAGAACAGAAATCAGCCCAGTAAAAAGCGGGGTCAAAGCGATGGAACACCACACTGGCCAGCCCAACTTGACGCTAACCAGGGTTGAGAAATACGCTCCCACGCCCATGAATCCGGCCTGAGCGATCGAGACATAGCCGACGAATCCCTGGATCAGATTTTGACCCTGCGCGAGGATTGTCCAGATCAGGGCGAGAATAAACAGGTGGAGAAAATACGGTAGTGTCAGCCAGCTTGGTACGGCCAGAAAACCAATCAGTGCGATCAACACACCGAACCCCTTAAGCCAGAATATCGGGAGCTGATTCATCGCTTACCAAGCAGTCCTTCAGGTCTGAGTAGCAACACCCCGATCATGACCAGAAACGCAATCACATCCTTGTAGGCCGATGAGATAAACCCGGCCGCCATCGCCTCACTGACGCCAAGAATCACCCCCCCCAGCACCGCGCCGGGTACCGAACCCAGCCCGCCCAGGATTAAAACTGCGAATCCTTTGACCGCGAGGCTCTCTCCTACGCCCGGGGCGATCGCAAGCAACGCCCCAATTAACGCGCCAGCTGCCACGCCGAGCGCCGACGAAATTCCGAATACGACTTGCGAGATCCGCTCCACGTTGACGCCCATCAGAATCGCAGCGTTTCGGTTTTGGGCGACAGCCCGGATCGCTTTGCCTGTCTTTGTCTTCCGGATCAACAGTGCCGTAATCCCGATCAGGCTTAAGGCCGTAACAATGACGATCACCCGCAATTCGGCCACGGCAATCCCGCCGACATTGAACACGGCTCGATAAGGCGTCTGGATGACGACCTGGTCTGCACCGAATGCCAGGAGATTGAAGCCCTCGACCATCATCGTCAGTCCTAGCGCGATGATGAAAGCATTGATATGCGGGGCATCGCGCACTGGGCGATAAGCCAGACGCTCAATCAACAATCCGGCCAATGCCCCCGCGATCATGGCCAGTGCCATTGAAACAAAAAACGGCAATCCCCAGCGTTCCATGACAGCAAACGTGAGATAGCCTCCGAGCATCGCGACCGAGCCGTGGGCAAAATGCGCGATACCCAGAATGCCAAATACGACCGTTAAACCAAGGGCGATCAGGGTATAGACCGCCCCGATCGCCAGGCCATTCAAGATCTGCTGGACAATCTCAAGCACAACAGCAACCGTACCCGCCAACCATCCGGAGTTTGCCGGTCATGCCAGTGTTCCTATTTGCGCAGGCTGCGCAGGTAATCGGAATAGGTTTTGGTATCGGCGGGCAAATCCGAGACGTACTCCCATTTCCCCTTTTGCCACTGAAACGCACCGTTTGAGGTGTAGGCCTGACCATTGACATCGAACATCGTTCCCCCCGTCGGCAGATATTTCATCACGACCTCCTTCGGGACCGGCAGCTTACGGATTTCGTCCAGAACCTTTTTCGTGTCCTCTGCGCTCCCTGCCCGCTCGATCGCCGCCTTCAAGACGTACACCTGATCGTAGGCGTACGGTGAACTGGGCGAGGGAGGGACACCGAACTTCTTGGTGTAACTTGCGATATAAGTTTTCGCATTGGC
>Ga0114967_10002781_pt1 | contig 14568 bp, 18 predicted proteins | sample M_130628_MF_Meta_FD_92639 | JGI IMG/M metagenome (GOLD analysis project Ga0114967, IMG submission 92639) | Freshwater microbial communities from Lake Montjoie, Canada to study carbon cycling - M_130628_MF_MetaG | ecosystem: Environmental > Aquatic > Freshwater > Lake | place: Lake Montjoie... | reverse complement strand
AGTTATCGTAGCTCCAGATACTGTTGTAGTGCCAATAACAGTGACACCAGTGACATTAGTAGCTTGTACAGAAGTACCAGTTATCGTAGCTCCAGATACTGTTGTGGTGCCGACGATAGTAACACCAGTAATATTAGTAGCTTGAATACTAGTACCGGTTATTGAAGCACCTGATAAAGAAGCAGTAAATATTCCTGATGCACCTGAGATTAATGTAAAACCGTTTTGAATTGCACCACTAAATGAAAAATTTTGATCGACGTTAGAGCCATCTTTATATGTAATTGTATTAACTTTTAAAGTTCCGTAGGTCATTGAAAATTCCTTTTATTTAGAATGGCATCGTTTCTTACTTTAATTTTACCTTGTTTTATTTACTTTGAAACCTAACCGATTAACCAAACAGATCCACTTGGTACAGTTACTATCGCTCCGGATGAGATAGTAACTGGTCCAACAGAGAAACCGTTGTAACTACTTGTGATAGTTGTGTTGACTGTTATGTCTATTAGACTTTCAAGAATAATCGCTTGTGATGGAAAACTGGTTGAACGCCACATAGTGGTGCCGTCGCCATTACTGGAAAGAACGTAATTAGAAAGGCCTTGTGAAGCCGGGAAAGAAAAAAGGCCGTAGGGTCGTATATCCCCTGAACTGTTAATAACTGTTATATTGCCTGATGCCTTATAGGTAGACCCAGAAAGAGTATTAAAAAATCCGGTTCCTATAGATACGGTGCTTCCAGTAAACGTAGTAAATACACCACTAGCACCATTGATTGTTGTGCCTGTTATGGTAGTAAATTCACCAGACACGCCAGTAACAGAGGTGAAATTCGCTGTAGTTCCCGTAACAGTTTGACCACTTATTACTCCTGTTACAGATAAACCAGAACCAAAATAACCTGATCCAGAAACAAAAAGATTTCCAGAAGTTGTTAAATTTCCTGATACACTAAACGTGTTAGCAGTGAATGTATTTGCTATAAGGTTATTAAATACACCTGTTGTTGCGTTTACAGTTGTTCCTGTAATAGTTGTTCCGCTGAGGTTGGTAAACACCCCAGAAACACCTGAAATGTTGCTAAATCTTCCTGTGTCACCTGTAACAATTGCTCCTGATATCTGTGTAGTAAATACCCCAGAAACACCTGAAACATTGCTAAATCTTCCTGTGTTTCCAGTTATTGTAGTTCCTGATAACTGAGTGGTAAAAATCCCAGTTATACCAGTAAAGGTTGTAAATCTTCCTGTATCTCCTGTGATTATTGTTCCAGATAAAGACGAAGTGAAAACGCCAGTGCTTCCTGTTACTGTTGTAATAAGAGCACTATCACCCGCAATTTGAGCACCTGAAATACTACTTGTAAATACACCTATTTGACCAGTAATTTTTTCAGTTAGTACTGTGCCTCCTGTAATTGTTGATCCAGATAATTGAGTGGTAAATACACCTGAAATACCAGTTACAGTTGTTACTTGAATTAAATTACCTGTTATTGTAGCTCCTGATAATTGTGTAGTAAATACACCAGACACGCCAGTAACAGAGGTGAAATTTGCAGTGGTTCCCGTAACAGTTTGACCACTTATTACTCCTGTTACAGATAGACCAGAACCAAAGTAACCTGATCCAGAAACAAAAAGATTTCCAGATGTAATTAAATTACCTGATACGGTAAAAGAAGCTGCATTAAAAGTATTTGCCGTTAGGTTATTAAATATACCTGTTGTTGCGCTTACAGTTGTTCCTGTAATAGTTGTTCCACTAAGGTTTATAAAAACACCAGAAATACCACTGACTGTACTAAATTGTCCTGTGTTTCCTGTTATTGTATTACCTGACAACTGTGTAGTAAACACACCTGATATGCCACTTATCGATGTTGCTTGTACGGTGGTTCCAGTTATTGAAGCACCTGATAAATAAGTTGTATATATTCCTGACGTTCCTGTTACAACTGTTGCTTGAATACTGTTTCCAGTTATAGTTGCTCCTGATAACTGAGTTGTAAATACACCAGAAACGCCAGTAATACTAGTAAATCTGCCTACATTACCGGTAATACTAGCTCCTGATAAAGATGTGGTAAATGTTGCTGTCGCTCCTGTTACTGTGGTTGCATTAATTATTGTTCCTGTAATAGAAGAACTATTAATATTTGTTATCGCACCGCTTGTTGCGTTTACTGTTACTGCGTTAATTGTTGTGCCACTTAAAGTAGACGAAAATATACCTGTTGTAAATGCTGCTGTTGTACCAGAGCTTAATGTGAAATTACCTGTTCCTACTAATAACTGGTTAATGTTTACATTTGTACCTGAAAAAATTGCTGCTGATAACGTGCCTGATACTGTTAAATCATTATTAATAATTCCACTATTTGCAATCAAGCCTCCTGCAATTGTTAAATTAGAAATACTAACAGTGCCTGAAACACTTAGATTTTGTTGTATATTAAGGCTGCCAGCAAGAGTTCCTCCTGTAGTAGATAGATAGTATAAATTAAAGTAGTTTTTTAATCCTGACGCTGTGATTTTTTTATTTTTTAATGTTGGATCAACTTCAAAAACATGGACCAAAGTAAACAGATCCTGTTCTGCTACTTGGCTACCATCTAATATAGGAAGCTCGGATATCCTTCTGTTAGCCATCTATTAGGCGACAAATACTCCTATTTTAATTATAGGTCCCTTTTACTTACTCCACTTAATTTCAACCCGAGGAAGATTGTTTACAAAATGCCAAGTTCCTTGGATACCTAAAACAAGACCACAAGAAATTAAAAATACAACAATAAGCTCAGCGACAGTTAAATTTCGTCGTACGTAAATAACTCGTTCAGGGGACGGTGCTTGTACTCTTGCTGCTTGTATGGCTTGCATACGTGCTTGTGCTTTAAACTGCTCTAGGTTCTCGGGTGTTAGATAGTTTTCTATCGCGGGCATGGCTTGAGGAGGCGTACTAGCAGGAACTTGATTTTCTTCCATGAGTGACAATTTACTTGTTTTAAAGCTAGCATAAAAAAAGTTATATTGTCATTATGAATTACGGGTTAAGAAAAGGTCTTGAGGACATCGCTGGTGAATTAAAAGGCATCCGAACAATTCTGGGTTCCATGTGGCATTCTCGCTATAAGACAGAAGAAACTGATTTGATGAATCCAGAGTTATATGCAGATGAATATATTTCTACTGAAGAATGCGCTAAACGATTGGGGATATCAGATCAAACTATTAGAAATTGGATTGCTCAATCTAAAAGTAATCAAGGTAAGGGTTGGATTGAAGGCATTCATTATATTAATATCTGCCCAAGAGAAAATAAAAAGGCTATTATTAGGATTCCTTGGAACGAACTGATCCGTTCTTTTGCTAAGAACAGAGAAGCAGATGTAACTGATTTTAGAAACCGCTCTTTGTACCAAAGTAGTCACAGTAGTCATTTATGATATGTCACATTTAATTGAAGATCTAGACGTTACAACCGTCACTCTTGAGAACTATTCTCAACTACTTCCTAGTATTATTGGTAAACAAGTTAAAATCTTTTTACCTCCTTCTGGTTCTTTTGACAATGGCTGCCTGCAACGGTATCTAAAAAACATACGGGATTATGAAGAAGAAGACGCTAACTCAAGCATGACTCTTGCTAACAGACTACGTATTGCTTTTGCCAATATGCAACCTGATACAATCTGTGGCAGGTTTCCGCAAGCCGAGTTATCCCTTAAGAGAAGGTTAAGGTGTGTAGCTGAATATTTGATTAGAGCTAAAGAATTTGATAAATTAAAAGATGATGAAGGTAAGCTGATTAAGCACCGTGGCGTCATTGGTAAAATGGTGTGCGTGTACCAGCCTCTTCCTAAACTTCTTGAATCTCTTGTTAAACAAAACTTGGTACAACCATGAACAAACGTGAGCGTTTACTCTCGACCCTACTAGATAAAGACTTCTCACAAGAGAAGGCTAAAATCCTTGATACTACAGTGCGTTTTATCCTTAGTGATATGGGTAAAATGTATATTGATTTTTGGAATACCGAAGGTCCTGGTGTCATGGTATTTCAACCCAAATCACAAGAACGAAGTATGTTTTATTGGACACTACAAGAAATTCATTCAGCAAAAGAAACATGTGAACATGAAAACAATGGTGATCTAGCAGAAAGCTTACGACGTATTCTTGAGTCTGCTCAAAAGATAGACCCAGAAGCAAGCGCTGGCTATATCATCAATGATGACGATGGTATTCGTTATTTCCAAATAGACTACAATCAATTAACAGAAAAATGAAACCATTACGGAAAGAAGATCAAGAGTTAATTACAAACTCTGATCTTGTTGCAGCCGCTCATATGCTGATGGGTGAAATTGATTTGGATCCTGCTAGCTCTCACATTGCAAATGAATACGTAGGTGCTGTAAAGTATTTCACACCTCAAGACGATGGTCTTAATGCGCAAGAATGGTTTGGTAAAGTATATCTATTTCCACCTAGTGGATCTTATTTTTTTAATAAAGCGTTAGATAAATGGAAAATGACTAGGGTTAGTGCTGGCACTGTTACCTCATCTCACGCTGTATGGTTCCAGAGATTGTATCGCGCTTGGTTAAATAATGAAATTGAACAAGGTTTATTTTTTACCAACTGTCCTGACATGATCCGATATGAGCAAAAAATATTTGACTTTCCTATTTGTATTCTTAAAACACCTCCTGAATTAATTAAGTATTCCAGTAAAGGAATAGACAAACAGCGGACGTGTACAAGTTTCCTTGTGTACCTACAACCCAAAGACAATTCTGGAGAAGCTACCCAAAGATTTATTGATGTTTACGAAGAGAAAGGCCGTGTTCTTTATTAAGAAATAAGCATTTTCCTTGTAACTACAGTACAGTAAACGAAAGTCAGGCATCGGATGAGCATTCTTTGTGATCTTGAAATCAAGGATTTAGCCCTAAATCATGACATGATAAGTCCGTTTGTTGATCATATGGTTAACGAAGAAGAAGGGAGGAGGGTCTTGAGTTATGGCCTTGGTTCTTACGGCTATGATATCCGCCTGTCACCAACGCAATGCCTAGTTCTTGGTCGTATTGATGTTGGTGAAACTGACCCAAAGAATTTTAATCTGGAGATCTTACGTCCTGTTGAATTACTAGAAGATGAAAGAGGTAAGTACTTTCTTATCCCTCCTTACAGTTATTGTTTAGGAGTAGCAGAAGAACGGTTGTCGTTACCAGCGGATGTGACTGTGGTTGCAATGGGGAAAAGTACATACGCTAGGACAGGTATTATTGCAAACATTACACCAGCGGAAGCGTTGTGGCGGGGGCACTTAACTCTTGAAATCAGCAATGCTACTCCGTTGTTTAATCGTATCTATGCTAACGAAGGTATTATCCAACTTTTGTTTTTCCGTGGTAATCCTTGCAGCGTTACCTATGAAGATCGCGCAGGTAAGTATCAAGATCAAGCAAAAGAAATTGTAACGTGTCGAGTATGAAACCAACTTCGCTTGATGTAGATCAACGTCTTAAGGTGTTACAAATTATTACTGATACAGTAGTACATCAAAATAACCCTTTGTTGATGGCTGAGTTATCTAGATTTAAAGCTGATAATGTGCAATGGACTTTAAATATGATTAATGAAATGTTTCAACAATTGCAAGACGCTTTAGAAATGCAAGATTACGGTCATTATTTAGACGAAGGGTGAGCCAAAATTAGGTTGTGGTTTACGTGCATATCCTACACTTCCAACAGGAGAGAATGTTTCTCCTTTATCAGCACTGGTTGGCTCATTAAGTAACGCACTTTGTTTAAATTTACCTGCTGACTTTGCAGCTGCCATAAATTTATTTATTCTTTCTTGTTGTCTTTCGTTATCAACACGTTTAGCTGTAGTACGTTCATCATTATCTAAACGTCGAATATCGACGTCGTATGCTCGGCCTGGATTGAGATCTGATGTATCTGTTGCTGATGTGCCCGCATCAAGTGACGGGTCATAAGTACCAGGGATTATCTCTTTCCCTGCTCTGTTTAGTGGTTGGTTGAATCGTCCCATGTTAATATTGTAAGCGAAGAAGATTTAAGCAAATGCATAACGCAATAGATGCTCACGATTTCCTTGACGGTTTTATGCAACGTGGAATTCGTATTGATGACGAAGTTAGCAGACGTGAACTGAATGCTTGTGATTTTGGTGGGCAATTAGATAATGAAGAGAATGACGTTCCCTTGTATGATCAGTATAATAGAGGTCTGGCTTTGACCCAAGCGGATCGACCTCGTCAAAACCTTGCCCTAGAAGGTAACCAATGTCCGACTTCACCAATGTCAAACACTCGTCCAGGATTGACGGGATATATTCCAAGTGTGGAGGAGGGGATGGAAGTAGGAGCTGCTCCTCTACCGAAGGGTGCAGTGGTACTGGATCTAGGTGCAATACCAACACGGGAGAAGAAGTTGTCAGCGATGCGTCGCGGCATCTAGTAGATCTAATCAATAACCCTCTTCACTACAATCAAGGGTCTGTTGAGTGTATTGAAGCTATTGAAGCAGCGTTGACACCAGAAGAATTTCGTGGGTACTGTAAAGGTAATGCAATTAAATATGTATGGCGTGAACGCCTGAAGGGACAAGACGAGTCTCTTAAGAAGGCTACGTGGTACCTGGACCGTCTTCAGAAAGGTTGAAGATTATCCTCATCAATTTCCTCGTCATCTTCTTCGTCATCACCACACATAAAAGCTAGTTCTTCTAGCTCTAGTTCTGTGGGAATATCAAATTCAATATTGACGCCCTCTTCTTCCATTATGTCTTTGATGGCTGTAATCTCAATAAGACGTTGTTGATACAGGTTCAGTAGAGCTTGGTGAAGTTGCTCCCATGTCATTTCTGATGCACGTAACTCAGCTTTGCGCATAGCAAATTTAAACTCCAAGGGGAGTTCTAATTCTTTGGGCTCACATGAGGGGTCCATTAGAGGTTTCATTTTCTGCCTGTATCTATTCTAAAGCTTACACTGTAATTTCACCTTGGTGCAATACCGGCAACTTGAATTCGTTAGTAAATTCAGCAAGGATAACGGCATGAATACCCGACTCTAGACGTTTAATAGCTTTGATTTGATTAGGAGATGAATCAAAAAGCATAAAAGCATTCAGTAGAAGTTGCCCACCAAATCCACAATTGTTCTTCTGTACTCCCGTTAAGAACAGATCAATTTCATCCCTACGCCTATGGATTAAATTACTAATCACTTGGTAATCTTGATCAAATACCCATCTGTACATTTCTTCTGCTGCAGTGTCCCATTTGTTTTCTTCTATTGCATCCAGGATATCACTGTAAAGAAAGGGCTCCCATCCGATTGAATGAATAAAAGAAATTAAAGCTTCTTTCATGCATTCGTCTAAATCAGGCATTTCTTTTATTAAAAGTTTATTAATTTTTTCTACTTCATGCAGAAGATATTCTTTAGCTTTTTTATAGGTACAAAGCTGACCTCGTTCTACTGGTTCACCGTCAGGATAGTACTGTGTTCCAAAACCTATCGTGTAGGGTGCCCCACCGGTAGTTGGATCCGGGAACGCTTTTTCATTGTACCCTTCATAATTGATAATGATGTCAATGCCAGTGGGTAAGTCTTGCATGATTGAGATAGACACATTACACCTATCATACATACAATATTTTAATTTTGACAGCTTTAAAAAGAGTTACCAGTTATGGTTGCAAGCCCAATAACCAGGAGTTAGTTTGTTTTTCTTTTCGTCACAGTTATGGCGAGCTTTAAAATTAGCCCGTCTTTTTTCATCTTTATGCGAAAGGTAATCGGAGTATCCTCTAAGACCAAAACGAACGATTGCCTCTTTACCATCCTGGCATCCCTTTACGACATACTTATGCTTGTCTCCAGTGGGGGCGCGTTTTGGTTTATTGCACTCCATGTTTTCTTTTTTGTACCGCTTAGCGGCACTAGCTGCTTTTTTATGTTTGTTTGACATTATTTTTTAAAGAGAGCGGTATATTCTTGAAGAAAAGAATCAGGAGTTTCTGTTTCTTTTTCCTCGTCATCATCTAATCCTATTTTAAAGTACCCTGTTGGTTTTTCAACAGTTTTTTTCGTTGGTGTAGTTTCTATATCTTTTAATTTACTTAATGTAGAAACTGGATCCTTCATTGACTCCCAGTCAAAAGTAGTATCCAATTCAGGTAGTTTACCTTTTGTTGCATCTGTTAATAATTTAACATCTTCTGGACTTGTATCTGGCATATAATCAATATAAAATTCTTTTTCTGTTCCCGCATAGCCTGCATTTTTAAAAATCTTATACAGTTCAGTTTTTTCTAAGGAAGCAAGATTATCTTCTGGACGTTCTATATATGTAACACCCAATTTTTCTTGTGTAGGTATTTCTTCTAATTCTTGTAATTCTTTAATACGTGTTCTAATTTCTTCTGCTGAACCAGAAGTTAGTGCTTCTATTATAGTTTTTTTAATCTCATCTTGAGTTGCGTCTTCGTCTAAGTCATATTGAGCTAACAACTTTTCCCATGTTTCTTTGTTTGCTAATGGATCAATATTTTTTAATATTGTATCTGCAAAACTTTCAGGTGTTGTAAATTCACCAAAGACTGTTCCTATTGAAGCTGCTTTTGTAGTTATTGGGGATTCAAATTTCATTTTTATTATTGAAGTGGGATTCATTGCAGGGTCAAAATTAAATTCTTTTCGTGAACCAATAATTTGATAATGTAATTTAGCAAAAACATTCTTATCAGATAAATCTTTTATGTTGTACATGTACGCATTCTCTGCCCATGTTCCCAAATAAGGCATGCTTGAATTTACTAAAGTATCAGGATTATTCTTAGCTGCTTCCCAGTCTTTTGTTACCATGTCTTTTTGTTTTTGGTAAGTAGCTTGCATTTCAGGTGGTGCATATTTATCTACTGGATTAAAATAAAAATCTGTTCCTCCTTCTTCTGTTTGACCAAAAGCATAATTAAAACGTGTGTCCAGATCTGGTGCAATTGCTTTTGCTACACTTTGTGCATATGTCTTTACTTCAGTTAAACGGTCTGTTGTTTGAAATGGATTTTTATCTTTTTCAATAACGTTTAAATAGTCACGAAACTCATCCATTGATTTTGAAAAATCAAACCTAGGTTTTAAATACTCATCAATAAATTGACGAGCAAATGAAGCTTCTACTTTAACTTCTTCTGGTATGTCATTTGCTCCTGTATAAGTTAATTTTAAATCTCTGTTTTTAGCTGTATCCATGTCTGTGACTTTTTTTTCTAAGTCTTTTTTTAAAGTTGTTAATTGTGTTTGCGTATCAGCTATTGGATTTTGTAAACGTGACAATAAAGAGGTTCCGGTAATTCCTTGTTTATTTTAAAATTCAGTTAAGGCTTCACTGGATTTAAACCCGGCTTTTTTTATAAATTCAGCAGTAAATTTTTTTGTTGAGTTGTCGTATATTTTTGTAGGATCTGTTTTTAAAGCCGTATTAACAATGTCAAGAGTATCTTCTGTTACTTGGAATTGTTTATAATCAATTCCATATTTTTCAATTAGTTGATCATCAAACCATCTTTGCCAATTGTATGTAACATTACTTTGAAAACCAGTGGCCTTTTCTAGCTGTGTTTCTAAATCAGAGGTTAATTCAGCTTCTGTTTTTTTTGCACTTGCTGCTAAATAACCTCCAACTCCTGAATCTCCCATAATAGAATTTGCTAAGGTTTTATTTAAATCCATTACCTCGGTAAAACCATCAAGATTACGGTAAAGGTCCCATTGTAATTCTTGGTTTTTAACTTTGTTTAATTTTGCAATTGTATCTTTTAATGTGCTTCTTACTAAAGCAGAGTATTGCTTGGTTTCTTCTTCTTCCTTTGGACCTAATATGGATTTGATTAACGTGTCAAAAGCTTCACCCGTACCAAGGGTTGCATCCATGATACGTTGTCTATCTACATCAGTTGGTGTTTCTACATAGTTATCTGACATTGTTGTCGCTTCTTCTTTGTATCCACGGATACCATTTAACCTTCCTTGTGTTGTGTAGTGGGCAGAAAAATAATCTTTCCAATTATTGTTGTATCTTCCTACGATATCTAAATCATCATTAACAACAGCTTCTGCCCATTGAGAGGTTAATTCAGGTACTTGTGTACCATAAAAAGCAACATCTAATTCTTTTGTTCCACCAGGGGAGGGTGGTTTAGCTGCTGTTTTTGGATCCCACGGAGTTAATTTTTCATTGCTATAAAACGTTTTAAAATCAGTTTCTAATTTATTTTTTGTTGTTTCATTAATTAAACCTTCTTTTTCAAGTTGCCTTATCATGTTTCTTTTTTCTAAGTAATCACCACCTGTTGTATTAGCTGCAATGGAATAAGTTTTATCAAAAGCTTGATTTTTTTTTGTGTTTTCATTATTTAAATTAGTATTTTGTTGATTAAAATCTTGTCCTTTTTGATTTGCTATTTTATTGTTTTCATTTGTTTTTTTATTTTCTTCATTTGCTTTAAAATTATCATTGTTGGCCCTTTCATTATTGCTATTTAATTGTCTGTTTTCTTCATTTATTTTTCTATTCTCTGTATTAGTTGTAGTATTTGTGTTATTTGCACTTGCGTTTTCTTTGTTTAATTGATCGTTTCTTGCGTTTGCCTCTGCGTTATTTTTATTTGCAATTGCATTATTTTTATCTGTTTGTTGTAGATTGTTTTTAACATTTTGAATGTTGGTCCATTCTGGGCCGCTTTGTTTCCCTCCTGCTTGTAAATAATTATTAATTGCTGTTTGATATTGTGCAGCGTTATTAGTAGATGCGTCTGTAGGTAAATTTGTTTGGTAATCTGTTTTATAGTCTGTTTTATAATCTGTTATATAATCTATTCTGTAATTTGTTTTATAATCCGTTCTGTAATCAGCTGGATAATCCGTTTTGTTATTTGTTACATGATCTGTTTTATTATCTGTTGTACCTGAAGTTTTAATCCATTTTTTATTTGTTTTATCATAAACAAGATTAGGTTCTATATTGTTTTGAGTATATACAGGAATAGTCACCCCTTGATAAATCAAAGGTGCTGTTTTTGGCGCTATTTCAGATGCAGGTATTCGTGAGCCTATAGTATCAATTGAAAACCCAGTGGTTGAACTTAGCCCAAGACGGTTTCCTGTTTCTGCCGCAAATGGGGTATTAGTAGATTGTATCCAGGCTTTTATTTCATTATCTGAATAACCGTTTTTTATTGCTTCTGTATAATCTAACCCTCCAAAAATAGTTGGAGACTGTCCATATTCTGCCGAGAGCGGTTTTCGTCCAGGTGTAGGAGGAGGAGGGCCACTTAACTGACGGTTTTCTTTGTATCCATATTCTCTGTAGTGCTTGATAGCAGCATCTTCACTGTACCCCAGTGCATTAGATACATCAGGGTTAGCGTTTAAATAACTTTGCCAATCAAAACTTAAAGGTCTATTTTCATATTGTCCATGATTTAAATAATGGTTGACAGCAGCATCTTCACTGTACCCCAGTGCATTAGATACATCAGGATTAGCGTTTAGATAACTCTGCCAATTAAAATCAGGAGGCATTTTTATTGTTTAATTCATTAATAATATAATCACTAGTGTACTGGAAGAGGTCAAGAACTTCTTGATTTCTCCAATCTTTAATTTTTTGTAATTTATCATCACTAAAAAAGGCTTGAGACATATACCATTCCTCCATTTTACTACTGCCTTTATGGTTATTGCATTGCTGGCAAGAAGGTAAAAGATTGTTTCTATTACTAGAGCCAGACCTAAAGCGGGGAATTATGTGGTCAAGACTAGTTGCAGTAGCCCCACAATAACCACAGCAGTGGTCCCAGGATTTGTATATCTCTTCTCGAAAACGTCTTTTGGCAAGCTTTGGTGTTAATTCAACCAGTAGGGCGAGAGGGTCATGCTCTGTTGCGAACATACTCTATAATTGCCATTACCTAATTTTAAGATAGCCCAATCTCTGTGACGAATAGTAAACTTCTAAAGCCTTTGTTAAACCCTTGCAACAAGGTGCCTTTTTGTGTATTGTAAATATGTACAAAGCCTTTTATTTTATGTCCACACCCACTGGATGGTTGACTACCAACAAAATGGCAGAAGCCCTTAAGGTTCCTCGCAAAGATCTTCTTTGTATGCGAGATGATGGCACACTAAGGCTTGGACGACACTATGCTGCATTCAAAGGTAAAACCTATTCTAAAGACAGTTACCTATGGAACCACAGAGTCGTTCAGAGGACTGTGAACGAGCAAGAGAAGCTTCCAGTGTCTTTGCTGGTTTAACGGGTTTGTAGAAGGCTCTACGCATCTTATAGGCTAAAAGAAGTTCAAACACATTACATTGAACTTCTTTGCAAGCCATTGCTTTATAAATAAGTAACCAGGCATCTTTCCAACAGTCTTCAAGATTTGAAGGCTGTTTTTCTTTTAATTGAAATAAAAAAACCCACTGCGGGTGCATGGGTCGAATCGGTTTCTTTTTGTTTTGAATATTTATAGTACCATCTGGATTCCAGGTAAACCCTCTGAGGTGTTCAGCTTTTACACCGAATGTAGCAAGCATTCCGTAGAACCAAGCTAACTTATAGGTTTTTCTGCTTTGTGCTAACTGAAAAAAATCATCAACTATCCTCTGATCTAGAGGAGGGGAAATTACGTGGGTCATGAGAGAGGATCATATTTTACCTGGACTATAGACAAGACCAACCCTAAATGTAAAATTTGTCGGTCTTTAAACTTACAAGGTTTTTAACCTTTGTTGTATTATACTACAAAACGCTAAAGAGAAGGTTTTTCACCTGAGGCTGGTATATACATACGCCCAGTCTTGTCTATCATGGTGAACCCAGATAAAAATACGATTTGATTAGGAATATTAAAAAGTTTCTGCAACATAGGTGCAACAGTTGGTGACTGACAATTGTAAGGAGGAACATCCATGTAACTTAAGGAATTCTTAGTCATTTGAAAAGTTTCATATTTTTGTTGATTAGTTTCTGCTTCTTGCACCAAGTTTTGTTCCCATTCCGCCATTGATTCATACTCGACGGGATAATCAGATGGTTCAGGAGGAAATATTTTTTCTGCAAACTTAAGTGAATAGATATGTTTGCAGTAACGCATCTCGTCTAATACAGGTTCCCAGTAATCGCCTAAAGAAGTTATTACATCTTGTGTAATTTTATAGTCTTCATATACAGGTAAACCCTCTGATTTATTTCCAGGGAGAGAAGGGGCTTCAATATCACGTTTGTATGTAGCTCCAAAATCTTGATATATCCCAGGATTATCTCGTGTAGATAAACGATTTACTGCTGATGTTGCAATTGAATCAGGAAGTATAAATAATGCACTAGGGGCTTCTACATTTAAAGACCTATTTTCTGTAGATCTTATCATTGCGTTGTTGTTATACACCCCATCTGTTAAAGTGTCTTCATGGCGACCAGGTTTAACAGAAGCGACACTAGAATGAGGAAAATACTTTCTTTTTTTAGTTTTACTTGTGTCGTTAATTGTTGTCATAAAAGCATATTCTCTGCGCGTAAAATCTTGACATGTACATGCATATCTATTTCCAGTTAACAAAAATCTTCCAATAGCAGGAGGTTTTGTTGAAGGAGTTAAGAATTGTTTATCAGGTGTTACTTCTACTGATCCTGCTTTTCTTAACTTCAATACGCCGGTATTTTCAATAACATCTGTTAAAACAGCTTGCACGTAACCATACCTTTTTTGAGTCGTGGGATCAATAGAATCTGCTGTAATTACTTCTCCACTGACGGTTAGAATTCTATCTTCTAATATCTCACCATTAGTTGGTTTTAATGGTGTGTTTATACCTGATATAGTTGCAAACAAAGGGGCAGGTAAAGGAGTTATTGTGCTCCAAAGTCCGCTTAATTGTACGTACCAATAATTAGTATCTTCAGTTACGTTTACAATAGAAAGCCTGGCACCAGTTGAATCAAGCAACTGATCTGTTCGCATATTACCTCCCCGTCTTAATCCTGTCCAATGCATTCCAAACTCTTTTGTTCGCGTTGGAAATCCTTTAAATGCACCTGAAACTACAGATGTCGGATTAGAACCTGAAGGAGTTATCAGACCAGAAGGAAAAGGTATGTTATAAATAAATTTAAACTCATATGGATTATTGTAAACACTTGAAGAAAATAACTCGTAGCCACGACGCCATCTAGCCCAGGCTGATTCTCTATTTAAAACAGTAATGGAGCCTGGTACTCCACCTTGTGAAAACTCTGTTGTAATAGGTTTTATTTCAAAAGGTTTGAAATCTTCTTGTCTACCAAACGATCCAAAACTATCCTTACCTTTAAAAGGCATTTTTAGAAAAAGCCACCTTGTGCATATACATGCAAACCAGGAAGATAACCAGAAATATTAGAGCTGTCTGGGAATACTCCTACATATATACGATCACCTCTTTCAAGATAAATTCCTTTATTTCGTAATGGAGAGGT
>Ga0114967_10002779_pt1 | contig 14568 bp, 10 predicted proteins | sample M_130628_MF_Meta_FD_92639 | JGI IMG/M metagenome (GOLD analysis project Ga0114967, IMG submission 92639) | Freshwater microbial communities from Lake Montjoie, Canada to study carbon cycling - M_130628_MF_MetaG | ecosystem: Environmental > Aquatic > Freshwater > Lake | place: Lake Montjoie... | reverse complement strand
TTGCACCGCTCTGCGAACCAGCACCGCGTCAAACCACCCGCAACGACGTGCACGGCCAGTGGTTGAGCCAAATTCTCTTCCCATTCCATGCAGTAAATGTCCAAGCGTTCCATCCTCAGTGACGAAGGGACCACCCCCAACTCGAGTCGTATACGCTTTCAAAACCCCCACGACCCGATGAATTGCTGTGGGTGGAACACCCGTACCCGTGCACGCTCCCCCTGCGGTGCAATGGGAACTGGTCACAAAGGGATAGGTTCCGTGATCAACATCCAGAAAGGTTCCTTGTGCACCTTCGATTAAAATTCGTTTTCCCGTCGAAACAGCACGATGAGCTAAAGTCACCCCATCCGCCAGATACGGCCGCAGAAAGCGGGCTGCTTTGCTCATCTCTTGTACAGTCTGCGTAGCCGAAATTTTGTCCCAGCCCTGACTCGCGGCGTGCCGATTGTGGGCTGCCACACGCTCCCGCAACCGTCTACCCAACTCTGCAGGCGGCAAAGCCAACTCACCCGCCCGAAGCCCCACCCGCGTTGCCTTATCGGAATAAGCTGGGCCAATACCCCGACCCGTTGTGCCGATCTTTCCATGCCCCCGTTTTTTTTCGGACCCCTGATCCACAGCCCGATGATGCGGTAAAACAAGGTGAGCTTGTTCAGCGAGATGAAGTCTTCCCCGCGTTCTGATTTTTCTTCGAGTCAGCCCCTCAATCTCCTTCACTAATCCAGCGGGATCCACCACTGCCCCGCCTGCGATTAAGCAGGAAACATCCGCACGCAATATTCCAGATGGGACCAGATGCAGAACATATTTTTCTTTTCCGATCTCCACCGTGTGGCCCGCATTGTTCCCCCCTTGGGCTCGCAAGACCCAATCCGCCTCCGATGCCATCACATCTAAGATTTTCCCCTTCCCTTCATCCCCCCACTGAAGGCCCAGTACGATTGTAACGCGCGACTTCAACGCCCAACGCTCGTGTACTCAAATCCCAAGGACTTCATTTCCACAGGATTGAGAAGGTTTCGTCCGTCAAAGATTCGTGGGGTGCGCATGGATTTCCTGATTTTGTTCCAATCCAGTAAACGATATTCTGGCCACTCTGTCGCCACAATAAGTACGTCTGCCCCATCTGCTACCTGATGGGCGTCCGAAACAATCTCGACCCCCTGGGGCAAAAGTTTCCGAGCTTTTTCTCCGCCCTTCGGGTCGTGACACCGTAGAATGGCCCCCTCGGACACCATCCGCTTGGCCAATTCAATTGCGACACTGCAGCGGACGTCATCCGTATTCGCCTTGAAGGCGAGGCCCAACTGGCCAACCTTTTTGTCCTTCATCACCCAAAGGGAAGTGCGCAGTTTTTTTAGGAACCTTTCCGGGATGGATGCATTGATCTTTTCCACTTCCCTCATCAACCCGAAATCCACCCCTAACTCCTCCGCAATCCGAATAAATGCACTCACATCTTTCGGGAAACAGGATCCTCCATATCCCAATCCGGCATTCAGGAAAGCTCGTCCGATTCTTGCATCCGACCCCATCCCCTCCGCTACCTGCGTGACGTTGGCTTGACTTGCCTCACATACTGCCGCCACCAGATTGATGTAGGTGATCTTTAACGCCAAAAAGCTATTCGCGGCATGCTTGATCAATTCCGCACTGTTTAAGTCAGTGATCATGATGGGCGCCTTAAAGGGCTCGTAGATTGCCTTCATGGCGGCCACGGGTCTGTCCGAAGCCACTCCAATGACAATACGATCGGGTTTTTGGAGATCCGCAACGGCACTGCCTTCTCGGAGAAACTCGGGATTGCTCACAACGTCAAATTCCACCCCCTTGCGGCAGTAACGTCGGATCGTTTCGGCGACATGCTCGCCGGTCTTCACGGGCACTGTACTTTTGTCGACGATGATTCGATATCCGGGCAGCACTTCAGCGATTTCCCGTGCCACATGCTCCACGTAACTGAGATCGACCGATCCATCCTCTTGGGGAGGCGTAGGGACTGCAATGAAGATAACATCGGAATCTGCCACTGCCTCTTTCGTTGAGACCGTAAACGAGAGACGCTTGAGTTGGACATTTCTGCGAATCAACTCCTCCAAGCCTGGTTCATAGATAGGAATCCGGCCGGCCTGAAGCTCCTTAACCTTGGCCTGATTGTTATCCACACAGATGACAGTGTGACCAGCCTCGGCCAAGCAAGTTCCCGTCACCAACCCGACATAGCCAGAACCGATAATCGAAAGTTTCATCCGCAAAATACTAAAGGAAGAAAGGCTATCCCCGCTAGGGAGAACTGCTTCCTGCCGTTTGCTGAGAGCCGCCCAGTCCTACGCCCGAACTGCTCGGGTTTTGATTGAATCCCAAGGGAAGATCAGGAAAAGCCTTGAGGGTCAGCGTGGCTAATGCAACGAACTCGGACGGAGCACCATTATTCTGTCGATTGCCAATCTGACCCCCCAAAATCCACGCCCCAATATCTCGATAGACTCCCACATTCACTTGTTGAAGAAGAGAGGGGCTAACCGAATAAGTTACGCCCGCGTTGGCAAACCAGCTTTCATTCAAACGATAACTTGCAGAACCGTTGATCAAACTGGTTTGTGCAGCTCCCGTTGTCGTCACATCCGTGTTGTTCAGGGCATCATAATAGCTGAACCCATCTAAATAAGAATACCCCAAACCAAGCTCTAAGGCAGGAACAACTTGCCACCGGCTGCCTAGGTTCAAAGAGTTAAACCCGTTTCCGCTGATCGCTGTAGTCGCTCCTACCGTTCCCGTCCACCACGGCACGGGCATAAAATTAAGAACGTTATACAATTCAGGAATTGAAGATGAAACAGTTTCAGGGGCCTGCACCGTGCTGAAGTTCAAACTCGTCAGGTCGGGCCGAATAGGCTGAAAGTCCGTATACACTTTCCAATTCGCCAGCTCATAAGGGGCTCCATCCCTTTTCGTGATCATTCGGTTCATCACTCCAGGCCGCACGATCAACAATTTGTCGATCGAGTCGATTGAATTGTAGAGAGTCGAATTCAGGGGGCGGGATTCGGTTGTATTAATGCGGTTATCGTAGCCCGCAAACTCGCTCGGACGCACGTTCGGTTGCGGAATATAACTGGCTTGGATATAAGGCTCGAAAACGTGTCGAATCCCGTCAATTGCCCACGCTTTATTTTTGATATCATTCCATGTTGCATAGGCTTTCGTGGATGCATCGAAACCAAAATTAAACACATATCGAAAGAGAGAGGTGTCGGACAGGGGTTCGTTGTTGCCAATATCAAAACCTGAGCCTGAGGCGGTATTTTGCGCTACCCCATTTGTAGTTAGGTTGCTGCGAGTATAGACAGTCCCGCGAATTCCTGCCCGAGGCGTGAAATTCAGCCAGTTAAAATATTGCCTCGGGTAAAGCAACTGATGGTAGGTGTCATATCGCAAAGTTGAGTAGTCGGTTTGATTGCTGACCTGATTCCACTGAGTCCCCAAATTATCCACGCTCGATTCGCCCTCGTATGCCAAACCTGGGTTCCCATCTGGATTTTTGAGGAGATCCTCCTTGTCATAGGTTCCTGGGATAAATTGGCGCTTAAACTCGATTTTCGCTGAAGGCTTCTGCTGCTGGGTCTGAAACAAGTTGTTGATCTGCGTTCGTGCATTGGCCGTGACTGTAAAATTGGGGTCCTGATACATCACATCTGCAAAGGTGTTCGGTTGCTGATCCCGAATATACTCATCCGCAAAAAAGTCCTGCGTTACATAGGCGTCGCTCAGAACATTGACTTTGGATCTTGAACTTAAAGAGGGCGCATCGAAGTCAGGAGCCCGGTCTTTATCGACAGGATTCCCTCCCTTCATAATTGTCGTGTTATGTTTGTACGGAAAATAGTATCGCCCTCGGGGAGGTGCAGAAGCCGCAGATCGCTCGGCGTCCCCCTCATTAATTTGATAGCCGCGATCGTTGATGTACCAACCCCGTAATGCTACCTCGGTTAGCGGATGATCCGAATTCTTCCCAGGCGTCACATAGGAAAGAGCAGCCCCACCAGCCCAACCCCGCCGGCCATAGAAATCCAGATTGACCTCTCCTTTGAGTTTATCCGTTACTGCAAATCGATAGGTCCCGAGAGCATACATTCCCAAACGAGATACCGAACCAAAACTAATATCAGGAGACGAACCCATATCCCGCTCGTAAAGGCTGAGCTGTGGAAAGTAGAAAAAGGGCACATCTCCGAAATACCCAACAGAGTTTTCTACAATCGTCTTGTCCCCAGGATAAATTGAAACCGAAGACGCCTTTGTTTTCCATCCAGGGGTCTCGCGGTCATCCGTCGAGTAGTCCCCTCCTGCAATGTCGTAGTGACCCAACTCAGGACTGTCGATCGACTCCCCCTCCACCATCATCTTTCCATCCAAAAAGCGGAACTTTTCTGATAACATTTTTTTGGTTCGAAAATTGTAGGTCAACAGATCACCCCGATAAATCTGCCCTAACATATACAGTCGCACATTGCCCTTAGCCGTCGCCTCTTTGCTTTGCGGATTAAAGTGAACCTCGTCCGCCATCAAAACATCCCCCCCATACGTCACCACCACATTATCCTTAGCGTAGTAGATTCCACCCTCATATCGATTCGCCCCATCCGACGTAATTTGTAAAGGTGGCTCAACGGACTCAGGGGCCTCCTGCGTCTGTGCTCCCCCCGCACCCAGTGACCCCATCCAGGTCAAAAAGGCACAGAAGATCACCTTCCATGAATCGTTTATTTGCATAGGATTGCGTAAAAAGTTCTAGCGAAACTATGCCTTCTGCCTAGTCAAATCCTCCTTCGCAAAACAAGCCCCTTTTTGTGATTTTAAGTCTCTTTAAGATAACTAGTTACGACTCCAGTCCAGCATCCTCTCAATTGGGGCTTTTGCCCTTTCAATTACCTCCCGGCTCAATACAAGTTCGGGGGACATACTCTCAAGTGCCCCCACCGCCTTCGCCAAAGTATTCATCTTCATGTACCGACACTCCCCGCACGCACAGCGGTCCGTCGGTCCCGCTATAAATTCCCTATCCGGCATCTCCCGACGCAACCGGTGCAACATCCCCTCCTCAGTCACAACAATAAAGGCCCGAGCCGAAGAATTTCTGCAGTACCCCACCATCTTTTCTGTGGAGCAAACCTCATCCGCCAAGGCACGAACCGCTCTTGTGCACTCCGGATGAGCTACCACTTGGGCTTCCGGGTGCTCTTTGCGAATCCGATCAATCGACGCAGCAGTAAATTCCATGTGCACATAACAGTCCCCATCCCATAGCCTCATCTTGCGTCCCGTTCGCTGCACGACCCAATCCCCCAGATTGCGATCCGGTAAAAACAGAATCTCCCGATCTTTAGGAACTCTTTGAACAATCTTCTCAGCGTTTCCCGATGTGCAGATCACATCACTCTGCGCCTTCACAGCCGCCGTGCAGTTCACGTATGAAACGACGTACAGCCCAGGATTTTTCCTCCGGTACGCCTCCAACTCCTCTGCAGGACATGAATCTGCCAAAGAACACCCGGCGCCCAGATCGGGCATCAACACTTTCTTCTCTGGATTCACAATCTTGGCCGTTTCTGCCATGAAATGAACTCCACAAAACAGAATACAATCCCCTTTCGCCTTTTGCGCCTCGTAACTCAAACCCAGCGAGTCTCCCACATAGTCCGCTACCTCTTGAATTTCCTTGGGTTGATAGTTATGCGCCAGCACCACCGCCTTTCGATCGCGCTTAAGATCCAGAAACTTTTGCTGTAGGGAGTTCACGGGATCACTTTGCCCCAGATCCATCTCCGTGACAAATCTCCCCATGTTTCAATTTCGCCCTTTTAAGCCGAACCTGATTAAAATATAAAATAAGCCATTGGCCATGGATTCCGAGGATGACAAACTGCTTCCTTCTCCTTTAACCTCTTTTTATGGACGAAGCACACACAGGATTGGGATTGATCTTTTTACTCGCTGTATCTGCCCTATGCGGTGGCATTGTCATTTGGTTGATCGTTACCGAGGGCATCCGCCATAGCCGGACGAATGATCAGAAATCCTCCGGATCCTCACACTCGCACTAAGTTAAGGCAATAGAATCACGCGGACGAAACATGCCGGGGCATCAGCCGACACCGAGACCGTCACAGAGCTGATCCCCGAAACGCTGGGTGCCAGCACGTCCCCCGCGTTCTGCCAAGCGCCGGCACTTAATTGTGGTGCCGTCTGGACCTGATACCTCTTTCCAGCCACCGAAGGCCACGTGATCGTCAAACTATTCCCGCTCCGGGTCATCTCCGCGACTTTGAAAGTGGAAGCGGCGCTTTTTGGATCGGTCCCCAAGGCGTACTCCTGCATGTTGGTAAATCCATCCCCGTCCGAATCGGCCGAGGCGGAAACACCCGAGGTGGTTCCAAAATACTGACTCCACCAGCTGTCCGGGATGCCTTGGGTCATGGGATTGTAAAACACCACAGGGGCTTCGAGCTGGGTCACCATGGTGGGCTGAATTTCCACATAGGTCATATCCCCAAGATAAAGATTATAGGGTGTGTCCGGTCCGGCATTGTTGTTGGTCACCACCAACTGAGTGATTGCCCCATCCCCACCGAGGTTGCCCGTGATCTGGTTCGTCCCCGCCGTGAATCGGTAGCTATTGCTTCCCGTCAGCTCGAAATTCAGCAGCCAGCCACCAGTTGAATAAGGCACTCCAGTGATCGTTCCGTTGCTGGCATCATTGATCCAATAATTGGTCTGCCCTCCAACAAAATAAAAAGAGAACCGGTTGCTGCCGGAGGAGTTCGCAAAAGCCATTCCCACCTGGCTTCCGGTGCTGACCCAGTTGTTATCGAAACGAAGCGAGAAAATATCCCCGGTTTTCATCGCCACCGGAAGGTTCCGCTTGGCCTGCGCCACCCCTCCAGAATTGGCATAAAGTCCAAATCCATTCGAGGAGTTCACGTTCATGTTGGTGGCAGCACTGCCCGCGATAAAGAATCCGGCATTGGCGGTGTTGCTCAAGTTCCAGGGACCAAAACCCGACCCCCCCGAGGACCCGTTGGTCCAACCTCCGGCGTAACTGCTGTTCGTCGCACTGTCGTGTCCGGTTCGAACGGGAGGGGGCAGATAATTTCCCGAAAAGGTGATTCGGTTGCTCCCGGTGGCCAAAGATATGATGTTGCTCCAGGCCCAACCGGAAGAGTTGGTCTGCCCGGAGAAGGAAATCGTTCCCGTGAGCCCGTTTAATGAGTTGCTCCACCGCAAACCGTTGGTCAGCTCTGATCCAGCCTGCCCTCGAAACGCAAAGGATCCGTCCGTTGTGTTGATGGCAAAGGCGGGATTCACCAATCGAAGGGCATAGTTTGCCAACGTAGGAAAAAAGGTCGTAGCCGAGGCCGGCAGGGAGGGCGCCGAACTTCCTGCCAGATTATCTGCGGTCACCGTGTAACTGTAGGTCGTCTCCGGCAAACAGCTGTTGTCTAGATAACTGGTGCCGACCACGGAGGCTAGCAGATTGCCATCCCGGTAGATCGTGTAACCCGAAGCCGTGGCCGAGGCGCTCCAGCTGAGGGAAACTGCGTTCGTGGCAATTCCTTGGGCCGTCAGGCTAGTGGGCATCGCAGGTGGAGTCGTCGGCGGAGTCGTGTTGACCGAAAAATTCCAATTCGGACCACCATTATTGTCCCAGGTGCCAGACCCGTTGTTGAAAGCGACCGCAATGGTTGTGGCACTCACCGGCACGGTGTACGTGAATTTCCAGACGGCCCCATCCTTGGTCATGGGAACTCCCGGTACCGCCGTCCAGTTTCCACCGTTGTATCCATAGTGAATGTTGACCGATGTGGCGGAAGCCAGATTACGCCCCGTCGGGTCATAGGTAATGGTAACCGGTTGCCCTGCGAGGGGCGTAGAGGGGCTACTGACTACCGGTCCGGTGGTCGTACCCCCCCCTCCTCCCCCGGTGCCTCCCGCATCATCCGCCACAAAGACATGCTGAATATCCGACTTGCTGACGTTGCCCCGGGCATCCGTGGCCTCGATATAATAATCAAAGAGGTTGTTCCTGAAATTTGGGAAGCTGGTGTTGTCGATTCGGGCGAAATAATAGTCCGCCACCACAGGAGAGACCGCCTGGCTGAAGTACTGGATCTGGGAATTGTTGGCGGCCGCTGTTAAAGCGGCGGCGGTGGAGGGCAGGATTCTTTTCGTCATGGGAATGGAGACCCAGGCCCCCACCTCATTTGAGTTCAGCCCCAAGGCGGCCGGGTCGTAAACCTCATTGACTTTGCTGGCCAGGGGGTTCGCGCCGTCGTTGTCCTTGCGGATTTTTAGGACGATGTTGGTGATGCCGGAAACGTCGTAGGCGTGGGTCCAGACATAGAATTCCGAATTCATTTTTTTCAGCGCACTCGTGTTGCCACCCGGAATCGCATTGACCCAGCCGAACGTGTATCCGCCCGGATTGTAAGGGAAACGCTGAGGCTTGAAGACGGTGGGCGGGGTCAGGTCGCTTGTCGCTTTGCGGGCATTCACATACGTGTTGAGCAGCTCGTACGCCCGCCGGGTGGCCAAGGAAGACTTGATTTCATCGTCATTGCCCAAACCTCCGTAGTAGTTGAATCCCGAATCCAACCCCGCCAGGTAGATGTGCCAGGCCCGCTCCGCCAAGTTCGGGTTGCTATACGTGCGACTGTTAAGGTTGTCGTAGGGATCCTGAATTTTCCAGGCCTGCACCGACCCTCCCTCACTGATGATCATTTGTTCCGCGGTTTGACACCAGTTCGCCCCCGCAATCACCGGAGCCCAACTGTAAAACTTGGTGGCAAACCCGGGTGTCTCGATATCAACCTGAGTGTTGTAAACCCGGTTCGTGGCGTTGGCATTCGCCACGGGAGGCTCCACCCACTTGAGAAAATTCGGCGATCCGTAATCACTTTCCGGAAAAATCCAGGCCCCGTCCTCGATATGCACGGTATCCGCATTACCCCCGTACTGGTTGACAAAATCCTGGATGGCCACCCCGGGGTAGGTTCCGTTGTTCATCAGGCCAGGGGCATCCCCATCCCAAGAGGACGAACCACCCCCCCAGGCGTTATCCCCGTCTGTCGCGGGCATCACCAAACACGGGCGGGACGGATCGTTTGCGTAAGGCGCGATATTTCCGTCGACCAAGCCCTTCTGCCATCCGGAGTAGCCCGCCTTGTAACTTTGAATGTCATCCGATGGCACCAAGACGATGCTTTTGACCGCTCCCGTTACCGGATTCACGTATTCGGTTTTGTGGAGTTGATAGGCATAGGGTGCATAATTTCTGGCGGTCTCCCCCACATTGCCCGTGCCAAACCACCACGCGCCCCCGCTGGCACTGCCGAGTTGGTCGGCCGCATTGGGCGGGCTAGAGAAAATTTTCCAACTGTTGGCTTCAGGGGCCGTGTAGGCCGGGTCCCCCATGTAGGAGGGCAAGGTACGGCTCAAGTGATGGCTAGCCACAATCGTCCATTGATATCCCTCGTCGGCCAATACATCGATCATGTGGCGGCTAAAGGCCATCTCCGTTGGGAAATATCCTTTGGAGTGATTCGTGATGCTTCCGGTGTTCCAAGCCTTGTAATAAGCCTCTTTGAAAATTTGGATCTCTTTTCGAAAAACCTCCTTGGGCAAAACTGCGGCCAGAGAGTGGTGATAGGTGAATCCAACCAGGTCCATTTTCGGGCTTCCCCCGGGCGTTTTCCAATTCCGGGCTTCTCGGTTTCCATTCCACCAGCCAGATCCGTATCCCAGCGAATTCGCTGCCCCTAAGCTGGCCACATTGTTCATCAACGATCCTGAGTAACTCATCGCGTAACCGCCGCTGTTGACATTGGCCAAGGAGTTTCGGGGCCCGCTTTGATACGCATTGATCCGGTCCCCCACGCTAAAAATGGAGGAAAGATCATTTTCCGGGTGGGCGATACCCGAGTCATACAGTTGACCCGATTTCAGGTTAATCGAGTCTTGCGCAAACTGAACCCGCTCCGGTTGCGGGTTGGAATTGAACTCGGGCCAATAGATCGGTTGATGGTTGTGCCAAAAACGACTCACGTAAACATTCTCGTTACTGAAAGAGTTCAAAACAGGGGCGAAAAATAAAGCCAGGACAGGAAGTAAAAACCTCGTTTCCTTTAACCAAAAAGACCACACAGACCTATAGAAATGAAAAAACCATCCAAAAAAGGTCATTACTATTACCCTACAAGCAAAAAAATAAATTTATAGCAGTTTTGCTATTAAATTGAACAGTTCAAATAAAAATCCCCCTCTGTGTTTAAACGCAAAAATACGTTTTTATGCCTAAAATTTAATTGACCCCATAACACCTACTTGTAGTTTCAACCCAACACAAGGAGTAGTATGAAATGCCCAAAATGTAATACCGAAGAAGACAAAGTGATCGATTCACGCCCATGGAAAGACGGAGCCGTTGTCCGTCGCCGTAGGGAGTGCCTCTCATGTAACTATCGATTCACGACGTACGAAGAGATTGAGCGGGAAGACCTTCGCGCCGTCAAACGCGACGGCCGCTATGAGCCGTTTGACCGCCGCAAACTCGTCCTCGGCTTCCAAAAAGCGTGCGAAAAACGGCCCGTCAGCCCTGAACTAATCGAAAAAACCGTTGATAAAGTCATGGAAGAGCTCGAGCAGAAGTACGGCAGAGAAATTCCTACAACTGCCATTGGAGAGAAAATCATGGATTGCCTAAAAAAGATGGACGATGTCGCCTATGTCCGCTTCGCGTCTGTTTATCGGCAGTTCCGCGACGCCCGCGATTTTGTCAGCGAAGTCAAAAACCTAGGTGCCCGCTAAAAAATCAATCCCCGGCGCCCTTCCCCTGGTAACCATTCCAGGCGGCTCCCCCGCGCGCCTAAGTGAAAACTGGCTCATCCTATCCATCGAAAAAGCCGCAGCCGAAGCCGGCCACTTCGCATGGCCCCTTGCCCCCGAGGTCGCCCGCGCCGTAATCCACTACCTCAAACATGACTTTCGACGGCCTAGAATCGAAAGAGAAACCCTAGAACTAATTCTCCGTCGCTCCCTAGCAGGAATCGGCTGCCCCGCCATCGCTCGCCACTTCGAACTCGTCTCCTCCGCCCCCTCGATCAACCTTGCCACCCTCGCCCAGCAAGCCCCTTTCGAAATCCTCTTTTTCCAACAACTAGCTTCTCTCGTAGATGAAAAAGTCACTTCGCTCGCCTCGGCTCTTCGTCTCGAAGGCCTTCGCTCCTGCGTTCTCGCCCTCACCGGCTCCGCCTCCTGGCGCAACTCCTGCCAACGCTTAAGCGATGAAATCGTTCACTTCATTCGCGCTCGCGCTCGCACCCTGAGCCCCTCCCTTCTCGAACTCACCATCTGGTAAAACCCATGGCTAAAACGATCTTTGAAAAGATCGTCGACCGCGAAGCCAAGGCCGACATCCTGTATGAAGACGACCACATTCTCGCCTTTCGGGATGTCGCCCCTCAAGCCCCTACACACATTCTCCTCATCCCAAAAAAACACCACGCCCGACACGGCGCCGTGCCCCCCGAGGATCATTCACTCTTTAACCACCTTTTCGCCGCGGCCCAACGCGTAGCCCGCCAAACCGGCCTCGATAAAACTGGCTACCGCCTTGTCATCAATAATGGCCCCGATGGGGGAGAAACTGTCCCTCATCTCCACCTCCACCTTCTCGGGGGACGCCCCCTCACTTGGCCCCCAGGATGAAAAACCTCCTTCTCTCTCCTTGGGTTATTGTCCTCGTTTGCGCCCTTCTCACAACTCTCACGGACACACTCGGAACACTTTGGTGGGAAAAGAAACAAACCATCCTTCTCATTAGCACTCTTCTACTGGCCCCCATCGCTTTCTTAAGCTTCGGATATGTAGGCAGTCACCTTGGATTGGCCCGAGCCTCCAGCCTCACCAATAGCCTCATCGTGGTTGGGCCGATTCTCGTCGGCGTACTCTTTCGTCAGGAACTCCAACAACTCTCCTTCATGCAAAGAATTGGAATCGGCCTGATCGTTTCAGGCATCGCCATACTGACTCTCTTCCGCACGCCAAATGTCAGCTCAGGTCTTTAATCAGAATTTTCGAATTTCGCCCGCTCGCCTCGTACGAGGCCTTTCTCTCCGGAGGCAGAACCTCAATCGTCCCTTCCGTAAATCCACCTTTGCTCTGTAGGTAATTAAAGGCTTGGGTCGATAAGGCCAAAAGCTTCTTCATCCCCATCTCCTTCGCTCGGTTCTCCGCATACAGCATCAGCTTTCTACCAATTCCACTATTTTCATATCCTGACGCTACAAACAAACACCCCATCTCCGCCACCTTGCCCTCGAGCGGATGTACAGCCACACAACCCACCATGTTCCCATCAATTTCAAATACACTGTAATCCCCAATCGCCGCCGCCACCTCCGTCCGCGTCCGCTTGGCCAACTCCTCAGCCGCTACCGAGCTTCCAATCAACCGCATGATCGACCTCACATCCTTCTTCAAAGCCTTCCGAATTTCCGTGTACTCATCGGCATATACCATGGTTCCGACACCCTCACTCGAAAACAGCTCTTCCAGCAAGGCATCATCTGCAAGCCCATCCAAAATGTGGGCCCGACTAACCCCCTCCTTACACGCCCGCAATCCGTGCTCCAACTTCGATGCAATTTCACCACTCAAATCCCCTTTTTTCTTCTTTAACCACTCCGTCGCCTCCTCAACCGATAGCTGAGCAGGCTTTTTCCCATTCATCGGCAAGGATCCGCTCCCAGTCAGGAAAATCAGCTTCTCCGCTTTTAACGCTTCCGCCACCTCCAGTGCCACTCCATCTGAATTGACCCGATACGTCCGCCCATCCCCATCCACCCCCATCGGTGGAATCACAGGTATAATTCCATTCTCCAGCAGGGTCTCGAGAAACCGCGTATCCACCCGCTCCACCCGCCCCGTCCACTGCTGATCTACCCCACCTAAAATTCCTGCTGGATGCGCAATCACCGCATTGGTCACCGCACCCCGCAAATCCGCATCCGCCAAGTTTTGCAATATATCGTGGCTGTAGGAATTTGCCGCCTGCTCCGATACCCGCAGTGTGGGCTCATCCGTGACACCTAAACCATCCAAGTTCGAAGCCTTCACTTTCATTTCCGTGGCGATTTTTTTGATCCGCGCACTAGCCCCATGAACCAAAACCACCCGAATGTTCAAGCTCCGTAAAACAGAGATATCCAGAAATAAACTTGCCGCCCTTTCGTCCTCCAACACCGCACTGTCCACACTGAGAACAAAGAGCTTATCCCGAAAACTGGGAATATAAGTAAGGATTCCCCTTAAATCGGCTGCTTTCATAGTGGATTTTTTACCATCTTTACCTTCATTTGAACAAACTTATGTCGCGGGGTCACAACTCCGTAAAAAGGCCAGATTTTCCCGATCCTCCTGCTCCCCAGGTGGCAACTCTCCAATTCTCGGAATTCCCTCCCAACGTACATCTCGAACAAAGGCTCTCAATCCCGGCCCGCCAATTTTCCCCCTCCCCAAGTGCTCGTGCCGATCTACCCCCGATCCACAATCCGTCTTGGAATCGTTCACATGAATCACAGTTAGATATTTTCTGCCCACCTCCCTATCCAGGTCCTCCCCCAATCGTGCCCTTCCCTCCTCATTACGTAAATCATACCCCGCCGCAAATGCATGGGCCGTATCTAAACATGCCGCCCTCCTTGTTTGTGGAATCCCACGCACCAACTCCCCCCACTCTCCAAAATCTCGGGCTAAGGCCGACCCTTGCCCCGCAGAGTTTTCCAATGCCAACTTTACCTTTTCCGTCTTGGATCTCTCCAACGCCTCCTGAAAACCCTCCACCGCCAACCGCCTAGCATCACTTGGATCTCGATCCCCATGACTTCCGCAATGAACAACCACGGTCGCCAACGACAATTTCTCCGCTCTCTCAATTTCCTCCGCCAACGCCCGAATCGATCGCCTCCGCGTCTCCCCACAACCTGCCACATTAATTAAATAGCCAGCATGGGAACAGACCCACAGGTCTTGCCTATTTTTTTCTTCCTTGAAAAGAGCACTCTCCTCCTCAACTAGAAGCGGCATCTCCCACCTGCGATTACTTTTCACAAAGATCTGAGCCCCGTCCTCCCCTAGAGCATTCGCCCTTTTTAACATCTCTATCAATCCCCCTGCGGTGGAGGTATGTAGACCGCACCGGTTCACACTCTTCTTGGGAAGTTTATTTTGTTTCGTCATCAAAGTTGCGTGGTTTCCAAATGGGATTCTTCAACGATCCACTCCCTTCATACTGAAACATCTGACTCACTAGAAAGAAGGGCACACCCGCTGGACCCCGTAGATTTTGCCGCATAATAAAGTTCTCCAGCCGATCCTCGGAAATGTCGTAAACACCCTGCCCCGTAGTTACAACAAGCGTCGATTCGATATTCAGCTTCTTCACATCCAATCTTCCCTTGGCTAACTCAAAATCCATATCGGCATTCTGATCCGTTAATCCCACCCACT
>Ga0114967_10002778_pt1 | contig 14569 bp, 13 predicted proteins | sample M_130628_MF_Meta_FD_92639 | JGI IMG/M metagenome (GOLD analysis project Ga0114967, IMG submission 92639) | Freshwater microbial communities from Lake Montjoie, Canada to study carbon cycling - M_130628_MF_MetaG | ecosystem: Environmental > Aquatic > Freshwater > Lake | place: Lake Montjoie... | reverse complement strand
TTTTATCTATGAAGTCTTCGGGATATATAATTTCCATAATCTGTTTTAAAACCCCCCTATTATTATAATCTTTCAATAATATTTGAATCGTCGTTCGAAATGCCACATAGAATTGTTCTTCTAATTGTATCCTTCGTACAACTAATTCTCTTTCTTCGTCCCCCTTTTTCGAAGTAGTGAGAACCTTATCAGCGATTAAATAATTCATCCCCTGTATCAAAGGAATACCGTCTTCTGTGGCGGCTTCTGGTGGATTGACTTGTATGAATTGATTCGTCTCTGTTAAAATACCGACGATAAGACCATCTTCTTCTATTTTGACCATAGGTCGGCATAATATTTCGCCCTTGGTTCTACGATTTATTTCCGTTAATGTATCGCGCGTTATCATATAGGATTTCCATATTGCGATATCATCCATAAACATACTTAATTGGCTTGTTTCCATGCTACTCGGATTCGTAGGAATAAATATTCGCGGATTTGTCAAATAGAATCCTATTACTTTACCTTGGTAGTTGATAACCTGTCTATCTATCTGATAATTATATTTTATTAACGCGGCTGCGACGTTAGTCGCAGAATGATTTCTTTTAAACTCGTATGTTTTCGGTGGCATGCTTTGTAGGGGAGAACAATATTTTTTCGTAGTTGTGCGAATGATTTTGAATACGTCTTTTAAACCGAGTGGCGCCGTATCTTCCGTGAAAAGTTCTCTGAATATGGGATTTTCCTGATATTCATATATGGGTTCGTAGAATTCGTTGCGTTTTAATATAATGGCGGTCGGTTTTCTAGGGTCATAAAAAACGGTGGAATATGCATTTGTTGGACAAACGAGTTGAATATTATCTGTGATATCTGCGTCTTCTATTTCTAAAATCGCGAGATTGAGTCCTATAGGAAAAAGTGCGCGATTTGGCATAGATACGATATCCCATAGATAGACATGGTCTATAATAGAATTCGGGTCTTTTAAAAATTGGATAAAGTTCTCGAATGCAGCCACAGTATATATGAGAAAATCCACTTGGGATTCTTCTGTGAAATTGATGGATTTTATAAAGTTCGACGATTCGTATTTCTTCTTCTTATAAATACTTTCGTCTTCTTCCTGTAGGGTTTTTTTGAATGCGCCGACTAACGAACCATTATGGTATTGTATAAATGCATCCAATGTAATCGCCTCGGGTATTATACGAGTTAGCATTTCGCGTATACTAGGTACCTTTTCCAACTTTTTTTCTATTTTATATAAATCGGCGATAAGACCGATGAAAGATTGGGCGCCATTCTGTTCTATACCAAATCGTAATAATGGGGACGTAGCATCTTCGCGAATAAATGCTGGGTTATTCGGGTCAATTGCATTCGAATAGTCGGTTTGTAGGAATCTTTGTGCGGATATGGGCAGAAACCCCCAGCGATTCTGTGTTAAAACGACTTTTTCTATTCCTAATATGTATTTTTCGTTTTTGGGTTGTATAGAACCTTTCTGCATGACTTGCGGAAGAGGGTTATCTTGATTACATTGATTTCTACGTTCTACTTGACCTTTCGATTCCCATTGTTTTTTGAAACAACATGGTATGCATTTTCCGTCGGGATGTGCATCCGCATCAAGAAAATTAGGTACATTTTCTACGTAATTTCCATTAGAGTCGCGATGTTGTTTTCCTTCTTCGTCGAAATGATAAATATAATGACCCTTTTTGATATTTTTTTCTCCAGGTGGGAGAACCAAACCGCATGCGCTAGAACCCGGATTCGCCCGTTCTTTACGGATACTTTCTTGTACTTCTTCTTCGGTCATAGGGCGCTGTGTAAGTAAACACCAATATCTTGGACATATATAATGGAATTTATTTTCCGGATTTGTCCCATAGGAAATAGAATGATTATATGACCCTGGAAACTCGCGATCTATGCGGTCTTTTTCCGCCGTTGTCAATATAATGGGTTGACGATGTATATTTGATGGACACATACGCGAATAGCTTTTGAATTTTCCTGTAGGAGTAGAAACGAAAAGGGTGGGTTCTCTTTTTGTAAGTCGATTCAAGAATATATTCGAATTTTTCGTTTTCAATGGCATTCCGTCTAATTTCGCTTTATATTGTTGTAATTCATACGGTTCTATATTCGCTTCTTCTTCCGGAGAAACACCCCCTTTTTTAGATAAGCCTCCTTTGCTGCTTTCTCGAGAACTTTCGTCGGTTTCTTCTGTATCTTCTCCGTCTTCGAATGCATTTTGTAGAAAAATATCATTATCTAGGTCTTCCTCATTTTCGTCTTCTTCTATTTCTTCTTCTATTTCTTCTTTTTGTCCTATAGAATTATTTATTTCGGTTTCTTCATCCTCTTCATCCTCTTCATCCTCTTCTTCTCCTTTTCTTTCCTCTTTTTCATCTTCCTCCTCTTCTCCTATGGCATCTTGTATGGCATTTTTAAAGAAAAAGTCATAATCGTCTTCTTCCGTTTTTTTCATATTTTTAAAATTGAGTGGCTGGCTTATTTTTTTCGTAGTAATCACGTTTTCGAAAACCTCTTTTTTCTTTTCTTTTTCGGGGGACTTTATTTTCTTTGTTTGTATTTTTCGAATACGCGACATTTTTACCCTAGTAGAATTCGGATTCTGTGTAATTCGGATAAAACTATCGATAAATCGGGAAAGACTATCAATATAGGCAATATTTATTATATTATCGATTTTAATTTCCATTTTATTATCGATTCTTTCTACAATACGGAACTCTATTGGAAATCCCGGATTATCAATAATATCAATATTTTTATTGATAAAATGCCCCTCGATTTTCGTGAATTCGTCGAAAAATCGCGCAATTCTCAAAATCGCCTCTTCCTCTGTCATTTGGAATTTATCCATCAGCGACCCGATTATTTCCCGTTCATTTTCCGTCTGTTTAAATAATTCTGCTATATGACTGGATTCGTCGTTCATTTTTATATAATTTTCAACGCGCGTATATCTCATATGAATACCTTCTTCCAATGTACCAGTAGGGAGAGTATCAAATAGAAATTGTAGAATATTCCAATTTTCTTTTATATTTATATTCTTTGTAATTGTAAGGACCATTTTATATTTGATATCGAGAACTTCAATAGTATCGTCGTTGATTTTATCAAACTCTTTCAATTGAAAACTGCTTTGAAAAAGGAAATCATTTATTTGTCCTATAATAAAATTCACATTTTCTTTTATTATGTTCTCCATCTTCTCGACCGAAATAGGTATTTTCGTTTTAAAAATAATACGAATATCCGAATTGGAATATATATTCAAAAATATTTCGCCACCGTCCAATAGTAAATAAAACGAGATTTCGTTCGTTTTGGCCATCGTCTTGGATAGAATCATAATTACGTTTTTATCTAAAAAGGGTATTTTGGAACCCGTCTTTGTTATGTTCTCGGAATATAATCTATAAATTTTCTCACGTCTTGCGCCCGGATTATATTTGATAAAGGGTACTCTATTTGACGCATGCACATTCTTGAAAATAACTTCCAATGGTATTTTGATTTCCTTTTCTGGGTGTATAATACAGGTAAAATCCGTAATACCGTTTTCTATATAAGGTATTTCTTCGGTTCTTTCCGCGTAAATGTCATATAAAAGTTCTATGGCCTCGTCTTCTATGCCATCTATTTTCGAAGGGGCATTCTCTTTCAGGAGGTTTTTCCGTTTTTTATGTAAATCGTCAATCCCGAAAATATTTTTTTTATACAATATAGGAAAATAGAATTCGGAGAATACCTCTTCTTGTAATCCATTGGTTCTCGCATATTCGAAAACATTTTCGGCTAAACAAACATATATCGTATTATCTTTCAATGTCCCATAGTTCAGTAAAATATGATTCTCGAATGAAATAAGCGGATTATTTTCTATAGGACGATACTCTTGCTGCGATTCATCCATGATAAAATAGGGATTCGCAGAGAAAAGATAATCCGGTTTTATAAATTGTTTTCCTATAGGAATCGCGATATTCGTCTTTTTCATATGCAGTTCGGTAAACAATAGGTCTTCGTAGGAATAATCCTTTTTCTGCGGAATATCGTCGATTTGTTCTCTATCTACACCGAGTGTAATAAGCAATTGACCGAATACGTTTGCCGGAATAGTTATATCCGTCGCCCTTTCGACCACAGAATCGAAAATGGTTTTCAAATTAACGCGGGTTTCCACGATGCCAAATAGATAAATTTCACTATATGACAGTTCTCTCATTTTGAGTTCTCGAATTATCTTCTTTTTTATAGTACGTATAGGGTCATCGGGATATATTATATTTTCCGCATATTCAATATTACTAAATTCAGGGGGAATAGGGTTTTTATATTTATCACATAGGAAAGTTCTATCTACTTCACCCTGTGTATTTAAAATTACTATTTTCGGGATAAATTCCATATTATATAAATTATAACATTATTATAATATATATATGACCGCGAATTGTTATGCATTACTCATTGGTTTGAATTATACCGCCATGCCGAATGTCCAATTGCACGGCTGTATAAACGATATATTAAATATGAAAGATATGTTGGTAGAAACCTATGATTATCCTATAGAAAATATTACTATTCTACGGGACGATATTACAGATAGTGATTTTTTACCTACACATTCCAATATATTAGCCGCTTTCGAATGGATTATATTAAATAGTAAAAATGCCGAAAAAATATGGATACATTATAGTGGACACGGAACACAAATCGCCGATATAAATGCATTTGTATCTGAAAAAGGGCTAGGGGACTGCATTGTACCGTGTGATTATAGAGAGGGGTATTATGTTTGTCAAGAACAAATATATTCATATGTGACTAGGATTGAATGTCCAGCATTTATTACGATAGATGCTTGTCATTCGGGTAGTTTATGTGAATTAGAATGGTCGTATTTTTTCGACGGACGAAAAACACAAAATAGTCAGATAGAATTATCAAATAAGAATATTTATATGATAAGTGGATGTATGGATAATCAGACGAGTGTGGATATTTACGATTATAGGACGAAAGATGCAATGGGTGTATTTACGAATGAACTTATAAGATGTATACGCGAAATATGGGATAAGGAGAAAGATTTTGGATATAAGATATTGGAATTATATAAAAAAATATGTGGGAGGTTGAAGGCGGGAGGGTATAGCCAGACGCCGGTTTTATCTTGTTCTTCGGATATTGGAGATTCGAGTTTTTTACATTAGTATACGGTTTACGCCATAATTTTTTGCTTTATTAGTTCTCTAGTATAATCAATAAAATTCTTCCATTCTATATTATCGTAATTTTTTCTGTATTCATTATACAACTCTTGAATAGTCCCTTTTCCAAGTAAATAAATATTTTTTGGGATATCATTTATTGGGTTATGTTTATTTTTCCACCAACAACATTTTCTACCCGTGGCGTTCTCTGAAATAAGTTCACCATTATTGATTTTTATTATTATTTCAATTCTTTCACTAGGACTTATCATCCTATATGTCTTGGTAAAATCTTGTCTAATCATATTGAATTTTTATTATCTAACGATTATCTAGAAAACATTTCAATTTTATTACGAATCATAATATGGGTTATCTTTCACTTTCATCCCGCAGTATTCTTGTGGCGACTTTTTATAATCGACGGGTTGATAAAGCCCTGCCTCTTTGGCATTTTCCAATAAAAATTTGAAATTATCCCAAAATTCGGTTTTATGTCCTATAGATTTAGTTGCTATATGACTCAATTCGTGCAATGCGACAAAAGTAAGTGTGCTTTCATCGATTAAATTATTATTATCTTCTTTTTTGACATTCAGACAGAATGCGAGTTTTTCCCCCTTATTCTCCGAATAAGCCGTATAGGTACTCGTCGGAAGGGTTTCGCTGATAGATGTCGGATTAAATCCATTTACTAAACGTTTCACATTATCTTGTTCTGGATATTTCTGTCCCATATATTTGACCAAAGCCTTGCATTTTTCCGTAACACGGGCCAATAAATTGGCTGCTTTTTGTACTTCTTTTCTATCGCGGACGCAATATTTCTCGCCATCAACAGTAGAAACCACGCATTTTAAATCGAAAGAGTCTATATTATCTAAATAAGCATAGACACATATAAATAAAAGTCCTATAATAATAACATATCCTATAATATCTAATTTATTCATATATTATAGATAATTATAAAAAAAAATACTATGATAATCGGTCATACCCGAAATATTCGAAATCCATAAAATAAAAATCATTTATCAGACGTATCGAATCCGCATTCAAAAATTCGCGATAGGCTTTACGGTGGAATGTAATGCATTCCCGAACATTAAAATCGGTATATCCTATTTTATGCATTTCTTCATCTAATGACTCCGTTTTCAATATAGTGATATTATCATTATCCAGTGCGCCCATTAAAAACGCAGTCTGAGGTAAATTATGATTATCGAAATTGCGATTATTACAATTTTCTATATACTGGTCTCTTAATATCTCGTAGAAATGTTCTTTGCTAGTATCGCTATTAATCATCTTATAAAAAAACATATCACTCAATACACGGTCATATGGATTACGTACTGCAGCCAATACCTGCATACCCGAAAGATCTATATTTGTAAAAGGTTCGATACCCTTTTCTAAACCATCCATTATCGCATTATATGAATAATGTTGTAAGGATTTTTCGGAATGTTTTAATGTGGACGGGATAGTATAAATGGCTGCAGTATCGAGTGGGATATTATATTTTTTCGAAAAATAATAAGATATACTAGTGCCACCGGTTTTCGGAACATGTATCAATAAAATATTAACACCTTTTTCTTTATTATAAAAATACGGCATGATATATGAATAAGTCATATAAAAAATATTATAATGCTTCGCATATCTTTTTGACTTTTTCCAAGGGGGGGACATGTTTACCGGAAAGTATAACCCCCATATTTTCCTTTTTAAAGTAGGTATTTATGACACGTGTAATATCGGCACATTTGATTGGTTCGATAAATTTATCATATATATCACTATATTTGACAAAGGGTATCTCACGGGATTCGTCGTATTTTTCCATGATTGCATATTCGCCATTATGCATGGCTTGGTTCTCGCATTTTTCTAAATTCATGACGGATTTTCCTTTTAGATAACCTTTTGCGATATGTAGCTCTTTTTCTGTAATACCGGATTTTACAAGACGTTTGAGTTCTCCAATAATAAGTGGTAATACACCTAAATGTTTGCCATTTTTTATTATTTTGGTATAATCTGCACTGGTATGTATAATAAAATCCCCAGAATAAGAATAATTATTTACATCTACTTTGGAATTATATGTCACTGCGTTTTTTTCGCGTAATAGAATAAAAAGTCGCCCGCTCATAGTCCCCGCTAAAACGTTCGATAAAACTTCTAGCGAAAATACATCTCTATTAAATGTACTACAAGTGCGAAATCCAATCGCTAGATATACGGATTTTTCTACATCGGATTTTCGTATATGATATTTAATCTCCGTCTGTGGCATTATGCTAGTAGAAAAAGGACGCATTTGGTCACATAGTTTATATTTTTTAGAAGAATGGAAAAAAGTATGATCCACCATACGTTTGATAGTGGAAAAGGGTAGATGGGTTACAATACTGAGTACCATATTTGACGGTTGATATGTTTCGTGGTATAGGTCGGATATGGTCTTATAATCGAAAGATGTCGAATGATACGAAATATCATCTATAGGATAGGCGAGGGCGGACCCTTCATATAGAAGTGCATCCATGGTTTTAAACACGCGTATATCTTCGGATGTTTCGTTTTTAATCGTTTCTTCTTTGACGATATTTTGTTCTTTATTGAAATCGGATTCCGAGAACCTAGAATTTATCACCATATCGGAGAGTATTTTCAAACAATTTTGTACGAAAAATTCGGCGCATTTTACGGTATAACATGTGACGTGTTTGCTTGTAAATGCATTAAAATATGCGCCGATTTCGTCGAATTTGACGGAAATCTCTTTTGAATCGGGGATTTTTCGGGTACCTTTGAAACACATATGTTCGATGATATGACTACCGCCGTGAGTACCTTTTTGTTCATTAACTGAACCTTGTCTTATAAAAAGATATATGGCTGCGATAGGAATGACATTTTTCGGTTTTTCGAATACGATTTTGAATCCATTTTTCAATGTAACCGATTCCATAGAGCAGTTATAATAAGGTCATATAAAAATAATTTATATATGACATGTGTTTTTTCATGTCGACTCATACTGTATGACATGTGTTTTTTCATGTCGACTCATACTGTATGACATGCGGTTTTTCATGTCGACTTATATAGCCAACACATATAGCCAACTCATATAGCCGACTCATATAGCCAACTCATATGTCTCGACTCATATACCCAAACTCATATAGCCAAACTCATGCTATATGAAACACAAAAAACATTTATTTAGAATATGCCCCGACTTCCAACGGAACGCGGCCCAAATCAGGCTCAATCGTACTCTGGTTCCATGGACCAATATCCTGTTTAGGGATAATAGGGTCAGAACGCAACTGGTAGTTAGGATTGCGTAGTGTCTGTCCAATAGTATCTAATCCTATATGATAACCAGCCTGAAGAAGGTCAGGCATAGCGGAGCCGCCATTGGTCACCATGCCGGGGTTAAGACTCGCCCATTGGCTATTTTGGTCGACTGGTAGGAGGTCACTAGGGGCAGAAACACTCTGCTGGCTATATCCTCCTGTGGCAGAGGCCGATGAAAGTCCAGAAGAAGGTGCAACGGAAGGTCCAGCAGAAGATACAGGAGGGACCATTTGATTCGATACTTGTGAGACTAACATAGGTGGTCTAGAAGGCATAGCGGACGGGTAAGAACCAACAGGGGTACCATCCTCGAAACGGTCAATAATACCGGTTTTTTGACCAGAATAATAAAGAAGCCCCCATGCTAAAATAATAAAAATAATTAAAATAGTAATTTTCTGTTTTGTAAAAAACCTTGAAAAACCATTCGTGATGCTCTTAAACATTGTTTTATATAAACGGCGGATAAAATTATTTTTATAAAACTATCCAAGTTCTATTCGTCTATTCATCTTCTTCAGCATCGTCTTCAATATCTTCGTCATCGTCAAATTCATTATCACTTTCGTCGCTATCTTTTAAATTATCTAGCATGTATGTATTTTTTATACGTTTTGCTTCTAAATATGCCGATAATGCTAAATCTCTAGCTACTTTTGCTTTTCGTCTGGCCTCGCGATACATTTCGTAATAAACGTCGTTTCTTTTTTTCAATTGCACGGATTCCATTTCTGGCATTTCTTCTAAATTAAACTCGACCTCGCATAATTCGTTTTTTATAGAAGGTGGGTCTTCTTCAGTAGAAATAGAAAGAGTCGAAGAAGGACATATAGAAGAAGGTTCGATTACTGGCATAGGGGTTTCGCCTAAAGATTCTACTGTTTTTTCTATATTTTCATTATTTTCTTCTTTCATAATCGTTTTTATTTTGAGTTCTTTTATAGGAGGATTCGCGGTCGTTTTAATAGAATTTGTAAGAATACATTTTTCAAATAGGTTCTTGGATTCTTGTACCATCATCTGTTTCAATTCAAACTCTATCTGAAAATTACGACTAGAACATTTAACGCCTTTACATTCCATGATAGTCATAACTTCTGTATTTTCTTTTATGTTCTCAATATCTACAATATTTTCTTCTTCGTCATATATTTTAATATCAATGGATTCATCTTTAATAGGAATAGCAGTACGCATAATATAAATTTTACCGGATTTATAAGGTTTCAAAGATATTACGAATGAATTTGCAATATCATTTTCTTCTAGTTCAGAATCAAACCATTTCGCGCGATTATCAAATAGAATCTTACGCGTATATATTTCCAAGTTCTCTATCCATTGAATAAAATCTTCGGATTCGCGTGTAAATTGCAAATCGCAATTCATACGTTTTTTATTAGATGATTTAGCAATTAGTTTTATATTGCATTTAGGCGGTTTTATATAAAGTGGCGAATCGTTTATTGTATATTTAATAAAATGCCCACCGTTATATGAAGCAGGTGTTTTTAATACGATTTGATTAAAGTCGAATTCATGGTCTGTATTATAAATCATATAGAAGAATATGCTAAAATATAATAAAAAATGCTACGCAGCAAGGCGATATTCGTTTATAAATAAAACCCTTATTCTATAAATATTATAGGTTCTCTAATATGAAAAAATTGAAGGATATATGTATTGATTTTTTTAAAAACGAAGACACGAAAAAAGATATGAGAGATATGATACATCCATTATTTACGATTATATATAACGAAATATACGTTTATATATGGATTATCGCGATTTATAATATTTTTTTCGTCTTTATTCTTTTAGCGGTTTTTTTCATCATACTCAATATTTATAGACAGATTTGCTATTTGAAATTATCTACTATAAATATATAATGTCTTTACCATTAGAATCAAGTCCATATAGTTCAACTACAATAGGCAATTCAGCCAGTGTTCCAACTAAATCTATAGGAGGAAGGAGTCGAAGGAGAAAGGGGGGAGGCATGAAAACAGAATATCATAACAACGTAACTAAAACAGGTGGACAAGGTGCATCGGATTATGCCCAATCTGTTTACGGTGGCATTGATGGTCAAACCGCTGGAATTGGAAATCATATACAGATGAATCAAGTAAGAAACGGAGGAAATGTTTTGAATGATATTGCTGTTCCTGCAGTGCTATTATATGCGAATCATAGATATGGTAGAAGGGGGGGTCCTAAAAATACATTTAGACGTAAGGGACGTAGAGGAAGTCGTAGAGGAAGTCGTAGAAGAAGGTCGTTTAGACGCAGGCGTTAAACCAGCGAAGAATGGCCGCATACTGTCAAATAGTAATTATCCATAATATATATATTTGAGAATGACCGAAAAACCCTCTTCTAGTGTTTCGATAGAAGAAAAAGGCAAATTTATTGATAACATAAAGAAGTGGGTAGCGATAGATACACAAATGAAAAGAATCAATGAAAAAACGTCGCATATTCGCAAAATGCGTTCTCAAATAATGGATGATATTAATACCTATGTGACAAAAAACGCTGTAATGGATACGAAAATCGAAATAACGGACGGAGAATTAGCATTTTATGAAAAAAAAGAGTATCAAACGCTATCATATAAATATATAGAAGAATGCCTAGCGCATTTCATTAAAGACCCCTGTCATATAGATATTATTTTAGATTATATGAAAAAAAACCGTAAATTGAAAACGTCGGTAGATATTCGTAGATATTATCATGCATAATTATATATGTTAGCAGAAGTAGGTTCTCAAAATAAAAAGGAAAATCCGAATCCGAAAAAGGGTGGAAATATATTCAAAAATTTAGCCGTCCCTTTTGGAGTCATAGTGGTGAATAACGACCATCGATTGATGCAAAAATACGCGATAGATTTGAATTCTTCGAAAACATTAACATTAAAAGACCCTTTATATGACGCCCTCTTAAATAAAATAAAAGGGTAATATATGTTTCAATATAATTCGTTAAGCAATATTATTCAAGAGAATAATATTGACCAAATCATAGAACAATATTCTATATTATTATCACAATTAAACGAAACACCCAAATTAAGCAAAGAAGAATTCATAAAGAAAGTATCTGATATTTCGAATAATGGGTATATTTATGTATGCTATATAAAAGAAAACGAGAACATACATTTTATAGGGTCAGGAACGATTATATTTGAATCGAAAAACATCCAAAGTTATAAATACGTCGGTCGTATAGAAGATGTTATCGTAGATAATGACCATAAAGGCATGGGTATATCGAGAATAATAGTAGAAAAATTATTACAATTAGCAGATGAGAAAAAATGTTATAAAGTGACATTTGATATTAAAGAAGGTTTGGAAGAATTTTATAACAAAAACTGATTTCTTCAATGGTTTATACCAGTGAAGAAATGTAATGGTCTAATATTCAGACCACTTATTATGATTGAAAGAGTTGAGAACCAAGAGTTTTTCGCGGTTCTCTTTCCAGAATTTTACTTTGGAATCTAGGTGAGAATCAACAATATTTGTGGGTAGATTTGAATTCATCAAATCTAATTCATACTGGGTAGGGTCTGGTTTTTGACCATAACAATTCACACCGAATCTTATATTTGGATTTGCCATATAGCCACCATTCACACCAGGACGTCCGCATGCATTTTTCGTTTTTTCATTTTTTTGTAATTTATTCCATGTAGATTGTTGTGTAGGGAAGAATGCCATTTGGTTATCACTCCATCCGTATGCGCACCATTCTGCACCATCGTTATATGCAGATTCTACTTGTTCATATGTAGCGAGTGTAGAATCAAATGCTTGGCAAATATCTTGCGCTTCATCATATGAATATAAATTATTTGAAATATTGAAAACTTGATTGGGTTTTGTCTGTTTATTGCCGGAACTATCTTGTTTATTGCCGGAACTATCTTGTTTATTGCCGGAACTATCTTTTTTCACCTTATTGCCAGAAGTATCACTAGTATTAAAATAATTATAAATATTTGTAACATTAGACGTGTTCTTTTTAGTTGAACTATCGTGTTTATTTTCCGAAGTATCATTCAATTTGCTAGGAAATAAATCCGCCAAATCTATATTCAAAACGATATTAAAAAAATCGAATATGAGTAATATTAAAAATAATAACCATGCGACGTTTTCTATAAATGAAATAGAAAACGGTTTAATATCGGGGGACATTGGTATTCCAACAATATATATGGTCAAATAGAGGGCCAATATAAAGAAAATGACACCAAAAATAGAATAGGGGTCTTTCATAAATTCAATAAAATTATGATATTGCGTATTCACAGTCTGTGACCTATCGCTCGGGGGATTTAACGAAATCACCAAAATATAGATAAAAAGGATACCGAAAATCATAATATCTAATAATCGACTAATACGTAGGGGTTTTAATTCACTATTAGCAGAAAAAAGTGATACGCAAAAATAAACAACAAGGAATATTGCTAAAAGCCATAATAACCATATAATATTTGAACGATTAAATATGCCTTGGAATATATCCCACGAATCAGGGGATTCTGTTTTATTATGTTTTCTATCATCATCATGACCCATTTATAAAGTATATTATACCGATTTATTTTTTTTACGATAGAATAAACAATACGCTGATGGGCTTACTATTTGTTCTTGCATTTGTTCTACTATACTATCATTATAATGTACCCATATATTGGCCTCATTTTTCACATAGGCAGTATAATGTCCACCCATGGTACCACCCATATGATTACATACTCCGTATAGGTCATATAGATAGGATTTTGGGTTATATCCCACAATATAACGGGATAAGTCTAGGTTCTCAAGGGGGAAATCTATCAGGTTCTCGATTTTACGAATACCATCCGGTAGGAATCGTTTCAATGTAATAACTAAAATATCGGGCATATTCCAGAAGGAAATCGTCTTTGTGACATCTTCTTTTTGTAAGGTAGAATCGTTCATCCATGCATTCTCACCCTGCATGGCTTCAGGTAATATGAAATGGTCGAAGCATTGATAGATATTGGTAAATACTCCTTTTTCGGAGAAGAGTTGGAGGTCTAATATGAAGAAGTGTTCGGGGTGAATGGAATGTAGAATATGGGGATTTGCCAAAGACCGGATGGTTGTCACATAGACGCCATACATGAGACCCATAATTTCCGAATATTCTTTTTGATATACGGATTTCAACATTTCGTAGGATTTGATGGCAATTTGGTCGACTATGTTCTCGGGGTTTCCGCTAATACGCATTTGTATAGGTCTCGAAATACTATTATGAATACAATCTACGAAGAATAGGAGGAATTCACTCATATCATTCTGGGCATATCCGGTGAAAATATCGCGGTCTTTGGTTCTCGCTACTTGGTGTATAATATGGACGAATTTATTGGGGGATACGACGCCGTTATTCGATGTCATGAGTTTTCGTAGGTCGTTCCATTCGTCTAATACGAGGCTATCATCGGTATCTTTTTTCTCTTTTTTCATGGATTTTTTAAGAAGATTATTTAATTCGTATGTATGTCGGATAATTTGGATACAAGAATTGAGAAAACAGGTATTGCCTAGATTTGCAAGACCAGTATATCCTAAATTTTGCTGTTTTTTTTTCATAGATACGTTATATAGTCATATAGAATAATATTTATATTGTTTGTTTTATTATAAGAGAAGATAGAAAATGAATAAAAACAAATAGAAAAATAATATAGATTTAATATACCAAACACATCTATATGACAACCGAAGAATATATAATTACGATTAATGATGCGATACATTCAAATAATCGTATAATACGCGAGAACCAAACCATACAGACACGTTTACTTACTATGTTAGATAATGCATATTATGCGATTAATAATCAACAGCCCATCA
>Ga0114967_10002776_pt1 | contig 14582 bp, 26 predicted proteins | sample M_130628_MF_Meta_FD_92639 | JGI IMG/M metagenome (GOLD analysis project Ga0114967, IMG submission 92639) | Freshwater microbial communities from Lake Montjoie, Canada to study carbon cycling - M_130628_MF_MetaG | ecosystem: Environmental > Aquatic > Freshwater > Lake | place: Lake Montjoie... | reverse complement strand
TTGTGGTCCATTCTGTGCGTCTTGCTTACCATTACCATTCTTCTCGTCTTCCATTTCATCGGAGATAGATTGAAGAATGATTTCAACAATACCTTCAGCAATATCAACTGCCTGTTGGGTAGTGGTGATGCGTTTGATATTGTTTAAGTTTATCAATTTGGAAATCTTACCTAAACCACGTAACTTTGATAAGTTAGTGTTAGGGTTAGTGATATTGATAATACGGAACAAATAAGAATCAATAGTTTCCGTAGTGTATTCATTTGAAAGTAATCCTTTATCAATAGAAGCATCATTGAAATATGTATCGTATAAAGAACGATAGTACTCACGATAGCCAGGGCAGGTAGTGTAGACGTGATTGTCAATACGCTTATCTTCTACATAGTTAGTTAAGTTCTTAACCAAATCCCAAATCCGTTGTTTAGCCCAACTTTGGTGGGATGAATTAGCAGTATCAATATTTTCAACCACCGCTAAATACTTATCAACTAATGTAGGATTTGCTTTGTAGTTTACAAAGGTTTCAAAATCAGTAAGAACAATGTGGGATGCTTCGTGCAATGCTAAACCAACCGTAGAATCAAACTTATCTGGCTTCAAATCGGAAGAGATAGTAACAGATTTACCATCCGTATAAGAATCACCTTTGATGGTAAACTTAACAGGAATATTTCTGTTAGTAAGGATGTTTACAAAGTTGGAAATCGCTCTGCGGTGAGCATTTAACTTTAAATAATGTAAAGTAGAAGTTTCAGTAGCAGTTCTAGTAGGAACATCCACATCACCATCATCCCAGCCATAATCTAAATCGTAATCATTAGCCCAAAAAGATGTGGCTGATTTCGTAGCGGTTTTACCTTTGAAGAAGTTATTTAGCATAGTATCTATCTTTTAATGTATATACAAATATAGTGAAAATAATTGAGAATGTCAAATGGTATTTTACCCACTTTTGGTGTTATTTTACCCAATATTGATTTTATTTTATATCTAACTCTCATTACCCTATAAAGATAGGCAATTTATTTCATATTTCCTACGCTTTTCTTAATTATTTTTGCATAAAAAAACCTCCCAAACGGGAGGCCTGATTATTAAATAGGTTTAACTATTTGGCTACTGAATCAACTGCTACTGAATCAGATGCTGCTGAATCTGCTGAAATTGTATCAACTGCTACTGAATCTACAACGGTTGCATCATTGTTAGATGAACCACAAGCCACTAATCCTAATCCTAATGCGATGAACGCTACGAATAATAAATTTTTCATACTTTTTGTTTTTATTGTTTATTTGTTTTTGGTTTATAATAACGCTTTTTCTTTTTAACTGCTTTAACTTCTTCTTTTACATCTGATACTAATGATGTGGCGTCTGATGCTACATCTTTTACAGATTCAACTGCAATTGTTGCTGAAACAATATCTTTGTTCTTAATAGCAGTTGTAATTTTTTGTTCTGCTACTTCCACTTTGGCTACTACTTTTTTAGTTTTAGCTTCCAATTCGTTCACTTTATTAAGTGTCGATTGTACATCCTTTTTAATTGTAGGTGATATAAAATCACTTTTTGCTACAAATTGTTCTACCTTTTGCTCAATTTCGTCTGCTTTAGCGAAAAGGTTTTTGATAAAATCAAATAATTTTTTCATTGGTTTTTAAATTGTTTTTTACTATAATAAATATAACTAATCCTCGCCATACAACGAAAATCTCTTCTGTGGGACTTCCACTTCAATTGTTGAAACTACCTCAACTGTACCTTTTCTGGCATCCATAAAGAATTGTGTATCACCTTTATATTGATACCAAGCCTCCAATCCATCTGTTAGAGATGGGAATACGCTTTTAGATAAACCTTCGGCAAATACCCACTTATCTCCGGGTGGAAGACGTTTAAGTACAAGTTTCTTTTCTTCTTTAACTTGCGTTTCCATTATTCAAATACCTCTACGATTTTTGATTGGGTTGCTCCTTTGATGTTGTACTCTAACTGAATGTTAGATGCTTCAAATTCCTTAACAACTCTTGCTTCTGCTTCGGTCACCGATTGAGCATCTACTAAATATTGTTCTGTTAATTTTTTAGTTCCACCCTTACCATTGTCTGTGTGTAACTCTACTGCTACTTGAAAGTATTTCGCCATAGTTTTTTGTTTATTTATTTGTTTTAATTTTTAAGTGATACAAATATACGAATATTATTTAACATCTCCAAATTATTTTAAGGTTTTTTTAAGTATTGGTTATTTCTGTTAGTTTAAAGGCAATAGTAACACGTAAATCGTTATATCCTTTTCTGGGTGCCATCCCTTTGTGTTTGTATTGGTGATGAAATAATACTGCCGAATTTGGTATTGGGGTTATACCAACTGGTTCTCCATCTACCACAAAATAAGTTTCACCAATTAAAGATACATCATCATAATCATTAAAATAATATAAAAATGTATAACCATTTTCATTATCATTCGAATCAACATGCCAACTACCATCTTGTCCTAATGTTTGACCATTTGCATATAATCTATCTATTTTAAAATTTTTATTAGTTAGTTTTTGTATTTGTTCTAACCAATCAGTAAAGAATGGATGGTCCATCAATTCGGAATACCAAAATCTATTTGAGTTTTTATCAGGTGTACTAAACCCCTCATAACTCCATTTCAGCTTTTCAACAATTTTTGTAAGTTGATTATACTTTTCTTGTGTTAATAAATCAAAATATCTTTCTATCATAATTATTCATTTGTAGTTTCATCTTCCGTTGCTTCATCTTCATCACCATCATCTACCACTCCTTGCGTCACAATAGTTCCTCTTTTTGGTATTTTTCTCTTACCCACCAATAGAAAGAAACAATTGTAGCATAAAAATCGTAGATTTTCCAATTTATGGTTTTGCCATTCATTATCTAAAAAATCTAATAGTAGTGGAACTTTTCCATCTGTTGCTCTTTTCTCATCAAACCCACAACAAGTACATTCTTCTGCAAAGTAACCAGATGTAATCAATCTACGCTTTAATCTTGCAATAGGATAATCTGGTCTACCTTCTCCCCTCAATATCATATCCAATGCGTTCTCACCTTTATGGACTTGATTAGCACGGACAATACCAATGCCAGATGGGTTTAATGCTCTTTCAAATATACCATATGTTTTAGCCCATTTTTTATAGGTATTATATGATACACCCAATGTTCTAGCAGTTTCAAATCCAGATTTTGATTTGTTTTGCGCATCTAATATATCAGATTCCAATATAGGACGAAAGCCTGCTCCACGTGGATATGCTCCAGTAGACCATTTTTTCTTAATCATCGTATCTTTTATCCTTTCGATACGTTCTTCGGTGGTAAGTTTTTCCTCTTTTGGTTGGTCTACATCTTCCCACTTATCCTCTTCATCTTCTTCCCAATTGGCAAAGAATCTATCTTTTCCCATACTAATCTATTTCGTATTCTCTAACTAAATGAATTGGTGTTATGTATTTACCTTCATCATCTGTTAAATGGTGGTTTAATACATTAAATTCTAAATGTTCCCAAGCATCACTATAACTCATACCATCTCTAGTCATTAGAGTAGTAATCATTATATCTGTATCATATATGTATCGGTTGGTGTAGTAACAATTTCCTATGATTGCACCATCGAATCCATCCCATTTTACTTTCTCTTCTTCTTCCATTATGTGAGATTAAAGTTTATCACACTTCTAATATTTCTTTGTGGTTGTTGTGTTGTATGATAATATCTGCCATCAAATACCAATACTCTTCCCTGCTTTGGTGTTACTCTTTTTATAATATTATGGTCTTCAAGCCTTAATGTTTTTTCAACCAACGCATTACCCTCACGTCTTTTATCAGTTAAAATTGTATCCCCATCGGAATCTATTACATAATACAAAACTACCAAATGCTCTAAATCCGTATCACAATGCAATGAATCTATTATATGTCTAGGTTGAAATTCTTCACTTAACGGATATTGAAAATATGCACGAGCTTGGAATATTTGAGTTAATTCGTGACGAAACCCAGCTTTCTTTGCTCCCTCCCATGCAATAAATTGTATATTAGGATAATAAGAACTTTTTACATCATAATCTTGTACAAAAGGATGCATATTAATAGGAAAGTTTGCGTTTAACTTATCATACATTTTAAATGAGGAAAATGGTTGATAAACCCAAGGGAACTTTTTAGATTCCAACATTTCATACCTGATAAGTTCTTGCTTATCTATTGGTATAACATCTTCAAAGACACCAATATAACCATCCCACTTTGCTTTCATTATTACCCCTTTATAAATTTATCAACTGCCTTTTGATTTCTATCTAAAATCCTCTTAACATTATCCCATGCATCATCATTATCTTTTAATAACTTTGAATTAACACATTCAATGCGGGTTGGTTCATCTCTAACGGGAACTATATAAGAAATAATATCAGCATCTTTTGCTAGTGAATCTTTTACCATTTCCATCATTTCTCCCAAATCATGGTGGGGTATGCCATTTATATTAATGTAGTGAACTAGAATTATCTTATCCATTATAGTATCTCATCAATTACTCCCAATTCCAATGCTTCGTTTGCTGGGATATACCAATCAAGCTTTTCTCTATATACTTCTTTTAACCTTGCCTTTTTAATATGGGTTCTACGGACGGTTAAATCTTCTACCCACTTCTGCAATCTCTTTAACTCAATTACATCATCATCTATATCCTTCAAAGTTCCTGCCGATGTAGACGAAACTTGATGGTATAGTAAGGTTGATGTTGGGTAGGCAAATCTTTTGTGACCTCCCAATGTAATTAAGAAACCACAACTCATAGCAACACCCGTAACGATGGTGTGTATTGGTGTTGTTGAGCGTTCCATAACTCCTAATAATCCCATACATTGATACACTTGTCCACCATAACTATCTATATATATCTTAATTGGTTGGGGTTCGTATGTTAAACCATGTATAGAATACAATTTTTTTAAGTATTCATCATCCTCAACTATATCTACAATTGCCTTTGTTAGTTCCAATATCGTAGATTGCTCTACTTGTTTGGCAAAGTGTAGTGTTCTATTTTTAGGTAATAATAAACCTCCTCCTGCGCTCATATATCTTAATCGTCTAAACTTTCTAAATGGTTAAATTCTGCAATTGCTTCACCCAATTCATCATCACTCCACTCACTTAACGAATCCTTTAAATTAGTATTTTCAGTTTCATAAATAGATTCTGCCATTTCTTTAATACCATTATCCCAACCAGATTCAGAATAACCCAAGCCGATTGTAATTCCTTTAAAAATATCTAATAACTCATGTACATCTGTATCTGAATTGGGTAGTTCAATAGTAACTTTTCTACCCCATTGTTCTCCCGTAATTTTTGTAGGTTGTGGACCTTTGCTAATATAACTCATATCTATTTTGTTTCAAATTCTAATTCTAATTGATTGCTTCCTGTCGTTGGTTGTTGTGGTAATGTAGATGTATAATTCCACGCAGAACCACTTGGATAACCATATGCAGTTGTTGTAGATGGATTATATGTTACAGTTCCATTACTACCGGATGATACTGTTAGTGTTGTACCACTTTCACAAGTTACTATATATGGGTTATACGGTTGGATAAATGGTAATGTTTGTATTGGTGCAGTATTAGGAACTCCAAACGGAATAGAGTGTGTTGGTTCATCCTTAACTTCAGCTAACTTATCTTTTAATGTATCCCACTGCTTTGGTGTGGGTGAATAATCATTACAAGCCTCTACAAAACCCTGCATCCAAACTACAAATTCTTTTGATGTCATAATCTTATTTATTTAAATATTCTTTTACATTACTCCAAAATTGGTATCCCCTATCAGCCCCCATATCACTCATTACCTCATCGCATACCTTTTTAGCAAATAGAATTGCGGTAGGACGATATAACCTACTATAATCACTCATCTTTGGTGGTTCTGTGTTCATAAAGAACTCAATCAATTGTTCCCCTTTTTCTTCTGGTGTTAGCATAACTTATTTTTTAAGTTGTTGGATTTGGGATTGTAAGGCTTTAATCTCACTCTTTAATTGGAATGTCCCAACCATTTGAATACAAATGCATAGTATTATACCCATGCACACCCATACCAATGTATTATCTCGTTTATTCATAACTATTTTTTATTGGAACAAAGATACGAAATTATCCGTATATATCCAAATTATTTCCAATGTTTATTATCTCTCTCCCACCAGAATGTAAGGTCTTCAATGGTATCATCGTAGGATTGAGCAATATAATCAGATTTAAATTTACTACCTATATTCTCAAACATAGATGTAGTAACAATAGGTAAGGTCGGGCCAAAATAGGTTCTCATCCAATTAGTTAAAAAATGGTAATTTCCTCCTCGAATTACTCCAGCTTCCACAAGAATTGGAGTTTTATGTTTTAATAAGTATCCATATGTTTGAAACACTTTTTGGAGTTCATCTACATACTTTTCATCCCATATCTCATCTGGATAAGGAACATCTACACCAAACCCATCGCAAATTTCATCACCATAGCTTAATTTATGCCGTAGAATTTGACCAACGATTGATGAATAATCTGTACTGACGGTTACGATTACAGAATTGGAGGCGTTGAATCCATCCCCTAATAGTTTATCCCCCAATCCATCTATGAGTTCTAATTCCTCTAAATGATTTACGAATTTTATATTTCTCATTTTATTACATACTATCAAATTTTTTAGGTTCGACACCTTTTTCTCCCCCCGCCCCTCCCCGCGCTACTTAAAGGTGTAACCCGTTAGTTTCTGTATTTGTGCTAATGGTACTTCGTTGTTCTCAAAACCATCTGGATTTGATAAATCATTATTGAATAGGTATGCGTGCCATTTGCCTGCTACCTGAACCACTTTCCAACATTGTGTAGGAACTGATACTAATCCAATCTTCTTTGCTTCACCAACCGAACCACTCCATACTCTTACTTTTGTACTAATCATTGCCCAATTTCGGGTTGCAGTTTCTAATGATTTCCAATCTCCTGCATTTAATCTATGTGTTTGTGCCACCATATTTGAAAAGTAGAAACACTCATCTTGTATCTCTTGCGTTTGGCAAAGGTTATCTGCTGCTGGCATTACGTGTCCTCTATCGTATCCACTCTTTACATAATAAAATGCAATATTAGTTTCATCCACCAATTGTGGGTCTGGCTTAAAGTTATCCTTTCTTTTTAGGGGTGTTGGACAACCTACCATTGCTTTTGTTGTTTCCCATTGTACTAATACTGGGTACCTTTTTGATTTACTGAAATGTGTTGTGTAGTTTGTATGTTTAATTACCACTACATCTTGTGCTACTAATCCACTAGCTACTAAAAGTACTACCGCTAATGTATTCAACCAATTCTTCCATGTTTGTTTGTTCATCGTATTCATCTTCATTAAAATATTCGTTTAAGTATTGTTTTCCTGCATCTGTTAAATAAATTATCTCTTCACCTGGTTTTGTATCATCTTCTTTATACGTCCCCATAAATCCTTTTTCTGTTAATTCATACACAACCATTTTAGATACTATATATGATTGTAGGTATTTTATCTCATTACTATCTTCTAACGCAACCTCATCACCTTTGATAAACTTTTGGAAAAAGTAATGGTTGATAAATTCGGTTACATCGGTACGGATTTCTCCTTTTAATTTCATACCAAATAACCTATCAGTTACTTGTAAGTATTTATCTGTTGCTTCTTGTACTGGTTGTGGGTACATATTTGTTATTGGTGAAAGTGAATCATAATACCAGCGTTTCCTGCTGATAATGTATGTGTTCCGCTTTTGTTTGATACTACATATCCGTATTTTATAAACTTATATAGTATTACATCTTTATTTTCAAACGTGGCATGAATACAATTTGTTGCAAAATCTAAATGTGGGTGTATAATATGCCCCATTTTCCAACTATCTCTAAATTCTTCTTCTAATTCGTTTGACGAAATAAGGATTATCATTTAATTAGGTTTCGTACTACAATTGTTAAAGATATAAATATCCAAATTGTATTAAATGTTATTAGTGTTGGTAATGATTTTCTCATACTTGCCCATATTAGTGCAGATGATGTTGCTAATGTTAGAAAGTGTAATTGCCATATCTCTATACCATATAGTAAACCTGGCAATATGATTACTGCTTTTGCCATCCAAGCCATAAACTCTATGGTATTGTAATCTGTCCAATAGGATTTCTTACTAAACATTTTAAGGATATTCCAAATTTTTTGGTATCCAATTAGGCCAAATAATATTCCAATAAATGTAATAAAAATAAGTGTATTTGTCATAATTTTAATTTGATAAGGGTGCTTTAATTTTTGGATGTGATTCATATCCTATTAGTTCAAAACAATCAGGTCTATAAGATAATATAATATCTTTGAATGTTTTTGGTCCTAAATTCTCTTTTACTTTTTCGTGCTGATACCAATTCTTTTCGGTAATTTGGATTGTTGGTAAATCATATGGTGTTCTTTCAATCTGCTCTTTAGCTTGTTCAATGTGGTTTTTGTATAAATGTACATCTCCCAAATTACCAATCAAATCTTCGGGTATCATATTAACTTCCTTTGCTATAATCTCTAATAGTAATGCATAAGATGCGATGTTAAATGGTAATCCTAAAAATGTATCTACACTTCTTTGATTCCACATTAAAGAAATTGCTCTTTTAGGGACAGGATATAATTCATCTATTTCTTCGTGTCCACCCGTATGGAAATCAAATGGGTCAAACACTTCGTATTTTTTAGATGCTAAATGTAATCGTTCATCTATACTCAACTCTCTTGTGTAAACTTGAAATCCGTAATGACAAGGAGGTAAAACCATTTGGTCTAACTCTGCTACATTCCAAGCACTAACCATCAATCTTCTACTATCGGGATTTGTTTTTAGGGAATGAACTAATTGTAAAATCTGGTCATACCACAATGAGCCTTTCTCATTACCATTCATATCCATCCAACCTTGCCATTGTCTCCACTGCTTACCATAGATTGGTCCTAAATCACCAAACTTTTTAGCAAATGTTTCATCGGTTTTTATTTGTTTAATGAACTCTTCTTTTGAATAATAATCAGGAACTCCACCCAATTCTTCATTTAATTTAGCACCTTTGGTAAGGTAATTCTTATATGCATCACCATCCCAAATGTGGCAATCATAATCTAATAGGAATTTGATGTTAGTATCCCCACGCAAAAACCATAGGAGTTCTGTTACCATAGTTTTCCATGCCATCTTCTTTGTGGTTAGTAAAGGAAATCCTTGTGACATCTTATGACGAATCTGTCTACCAAATACTGATATGGTACCTGTACCAGTTCTATCCCCCTTTTCAACTCCGTTATCTAAAATATCTTCTAATAATGCTTGGTATTTACTATCTATTGTGTTCATACTATTTTCCTACGGATGGATATACAAATAAAAATTTTGAGATACAATATCTACCTTTACCTTGCCCAATTTCTTCCATAGATATTGGTGAAACTGAATGTACATTATGTGATGGAAATATGACCAATCTATTGTTCTTTATACCAATAACCTCACCAATTTGATGTAAGGTTAAATCACCACCTTCGAATGCTTTTGGTTCTTTATAACACCAATATAAGCAAGTTAGGATTGCGGCATCTGTGTGTGGTTTGTAATGGTCATTATTCTCATAATAATTCAATAGAGTTCTATCAAAGTTCACATAAAATGCGTACTTAAACTCTGGACTCATTGATGAAAATCTTGCATATATTTCAGGACAAATAAACTTATCATACATATTTAGTATAGATGAATCCTCTCTATTTTCATAGTAATCATCCAAAAATATACCAGAGTTTTTCTTAATAATATTACCACTTTCATCCTTTGCTCCAGCAGTAATACTTGGTGGTTGTAATACATCTTTACTATGTAATGTATCCAACTCTTCCCAAAGAGATTTTAACTCACTTTCATTGAAGAAATCATCTACAATTAAGTATTGTTTAGAATTACTTGTGATTTGCATATGGGTGAGTTTAATAATCTTTTAATTCTTTTTTAGTTTGAACTTCATCTTCTCTACTATAAGTTTCTTTAAAAGCTAATATTCTATGAAATTCTTCATATGTGTTTCTATGATATGATTTAACCCAATCAATACCATATTCGTATCTAGCTATAATTTCAATATATTTTTTTTCTTTATTATCGAAAAGTTGATTGGTTTGGTGCAATTCTGCAATTAAAGAATCGTTTTCACTTTTTAATTTTTGATTTTCTACCAATAGTTGATTGGTATTTGTTTCTTCTACAACTGGTGTATTATTTGGTTTTAATATATTCATATAGAATACTAACCAAAGTATTGAACCCAATAAAAAAAACATAGCTGCTTTAACTGAATTATTCATAACTTTTTAGATTTTAAATGTTTTACAAATATACCGCTTTTTGTGGATTTTACCAAATAAAAAAGGGGAAATCTTCCCCTTTAAAATGTCTCTTTTGCTTGTTGTACTACTAATCTTATTTCTGGATACTTTTTTTGTAGTTTCTTTACTGCCTCCACATTCTTTCTTGAATCATCTAAAAAGAATATATCATCGTATCCCTTTTCTATTTGTGATTCAATCCAATCTGCTTTCTTTTGTGGGTCATTTGATGCAAGTGTTACGATATAAACATCACCCATACCAATATCTTTTAGATATTTCTTTACAGGTTCGTATGCTGAACGAGCAGTAAGTATAGTTACTCTAGCTATACCCTCATCATTTATGACCTTTTTAAGATACTTTGTGAATGGACGGATTTGCTTTGGTTTATTTACCTTTTGGAAATCAGCAAAATCAAATTCATCACCTGGCTTTTCGTTATATACTGCGTACTCACCGGGTGTTAGTTTAGATTTAGAACCATCTTTGTGTGTGATATATATAAAGGATTTGGTTTTGACAAGTGTATCATCAAAATCTAAAACTCGTAGTTTCTTTTCTACTAATAAATCCTTTAACTTTATCATAAATTAGAAAAATCGTTTAATGCTTATTGGTTTTTTACTTTCTTTATCTTCCAACTCTACATGTATAATTTTAATCTTTGGTGTATATCCTTTTGGTAATTTATTTATAACACCATTGAACTTTTCAACCTTTGAACTAAAATAAGTTAAAAAGAATACCTTATCAGTTAAGTTCATAGCCAATTGAGAACTTGTAAACATCTTAACTGTATCTCTAGCAGTTGCGAATGGACTATGTTTTTCATAGAAATCCGTTCTCATAGATTTTGGAATACCATACCAAGTATCTACTTTCTTTAATTGCTTCTCTGCACTTATCTTTCTTAATACTGAACTTTTGTAACTCTCACCACTTCTATATCCAGCATCTTCGTAACTATGGCCGTGATTGGTTCTAACTTGTGGTTGTTCTAAATTTTGAATTGTTACTAATGGTTTATGTTGAGATGTTACCTCTACACTCACCATTTTCTTTGAATTACTGATAAATGTATGACCATTTAAAGATTTATCACTTACACCCTTAAATTCTAAACAAGCCTTTACTGAATCTTTTAGTGTTTTACGAGATATTATAAATCTCATCTTTGCACCATCCTTACCCGGCTTTCCTTTTTTCTTTATAATCTTCTTCTCTAACTCATCGTGTCCAACTGCCAATGCTGCGTTTACTGCACCAATACCAAACTCATTCATACCTTCACACCAATCTGTAATTATATCGTGTAGATAAACTACCTCTACCCCATCTATGATTTCGTGTATGATTTCTAATTGAGGTTTGTATGCTCTATCTCTGTTCTTTGCCAAAATGAATTTATCATCCATTTCAGTTGATACAATAATACATTCATTTAGTAAGTTACTTTTCATCTTGTAGGAAATTAGAAATATATCCTGATAATCTATTTGCTTCTGCTGATAAATAAGCTAATTGGTCTTGTTTCAATTGTTTTGGTTTCTTTACCCAATCTACACCCAAAGTTCCCATAAACTCATTTGTTCCTAAATTAAACAAAGCAAATGTATAAGATGCTCTCGTGCCTACTGCTTCTGCACCACCCTTCAATCCAAATGTTGCTATTGTTTCATCTTGAAAATCTGCTATAAATATGCTACCATTTTTTAGTAATTCATCAAACGCTCTTGAATATAACGAAGCAGGTATGTTTCTAAATGTATGTGCTACCGGTGATACTCCACTTACATTTACCTCGTGGAATATAGAAAACTTTTGTATTGATTTAGAGGAATGTAAGAACTTACCACCATTGTGAAATTGAGAAATCCAAACTCTATCAGCACCCAATGTATCCATTATTGTTTCTATTTCCTTATCTATTATGCAACTCTTTATAAGTTCTGCCTTTACGGGGTCACCTATTGGTTCTGGTTTAGCAAGCTTTAACTTTGCCCACTCAACAACAGTAGGACCTATTGCGGATACTATAAATGCTGTAGCAATACTTGCAAACAATTCTAAATTAGTCATTATTAGTTCTCGTTATTTCCTTTGTAATATTCGTTTATTGATTGTAGGTAATCACTAGCTAATGCTAAATATGATTGAACCCACGCTGGAACATCGAAGTTATCTCCTTTTGAATCTAATATTTGTTGTATGCTTGTTGCTGCTTCTATTGCTGTTTTAGTTTGACCTTTAGCCATTCCACTTTCATCTGCCTCTGTTCCTGTATCTTCTACCACTACATTTTCGGTCTTTATCTTTCTCTTTTGTTGAATTATGCTTTGTATTTGTGAAAATATACTTTGTATATCTTTATCTAATTGCTTTTCATCTGCACTCATTGGTGTTGTAATATCTACATTAGCATAAAGTTTCTTCTTTTTAGTAATTAGAACATCTACCTTTTTAATTAAATCGTGTCTTACTTTATCTAAATCTTTAATGATATTAGATGTATCTGCATCTTCCACCACTACACTTTCAATATGTAGTTTATCAGTAAAATGGGTTATTTCTTTGTAATCACTATCACGCATTGCTACTATAATATCATTGCGAGATGCTCTTGGGTTTCTACATAACACAGTTCCAATTTTCTTTTTACCAAATGAATTAGCTTTATCCCACATCTGTAAGATTTTCTTAAAGTGCCAATCGTTTGTAGTTACTTCTGCTACTTCTTTCTTTGGTGCTTCTGCATTTGCATCTGCTTTCTTTTGTTGAATACCAATTTGGTCTGCAAAATCATTTGATATTTTAACCAAATCTTTAATTGGCATATCAATCACTCTTACATTCATCATAGCAGGTTTACCACTTGCTACTGCTGAAGATGTAACTGCTGCCCACCTGTGGTGTCCATCCAATACATACCCATCATTGGATACATAGATAGGTGCAGTAATCTTTGGATGATTAGGTTCTGTTTCCAATGCCTTTGTCATACCTGCTACCTTTGCTCCAACCAATTCAGTTTGAGTTGCTTTCAATTGGTCTGCTGGTACTTCTTGTGGTTCTGATACTGCTACACCATTTCTCTTTAATAGAACTTTGAATTGTGATTCTGTATCTACCTCACCATCATTGTTTTTTGGTAATTTATCTGCGATTGAACCTGGCTTTGCGTATCCTTTGAATTGTGGCATATCCTCACGAGGAATACCTTTGTTTCCCTTACAATATAAGTTAGTACCAGGAATAGTAATATCACATAGATTAAAGTTTGGTGCTTTCTCACCTTTTGCTTTAGCTTCATCTGCTGCTTTTGCTAATTGGTCTATCTTCATAGATACCATACTACGGAACTTTTGTGGAATATCTTTGATGTGTGATTGTTTATCTACATCTAATTCAGGTCCTTTGGTTGGTTCTGCTTTTTGAGAATACTTTGAGATTATATCCTTTGCATATTTGTTACCAGGATTACCAACTACCGCAGTCATAAAATCCATAGGTTTTAACTTTTTAGATTTTAAATCATCTGCTACTTTTGAAAGGTTTACACCATTTTCATCTGCCCAACCTGCTACTGCTTGTGCTCTTAAACCTGTTGTGGATGCAATACCATTTACGGTTGCCATACCATCTGCTTTAGGTTCTGCTTTAGCGTGTGCTATATCTTTTGCCGATGGTTTTGTATGGATTGCTGGATTAGCGTTCTTTACTGAATATACATTACCCGTCTTTTTATTCTTTACTATTGTATCTTCACCCAAATCAATTGGCTCACTTACTAATGCTCTTTCAAAGGCGTTTTCTGCTCTATCTACCAAATTTTGGTAATGTTGCATCTCTTTATGTAAAGCAATTAGTTGTGGTTTTAATTTAGATTTTATAGTTACATCTCCAACTTTAAATTGATTGATAATAGCTAGTTGCTCTTTCTCTTTCGCTTGGTATTGTTGCAATGCCCTTTGGTATAGCTCCGATGCTTTTTTAAATTGTGAAGATATATTTGCCATTTTCTATTTTAATGTTAGTAAGTATTTTGTTCTATTACATTTGCCCAT
>Ga0114967_10002775_pt1 | contig 14582 bp, 14 predicted proteins | sample M_130628_MF_Meta_FD_92639 | JGI IMG/M metagenome (GOLD analysis project Ga0114967, IMG submission 92639) | Freshwater microbial communities from Lake Montjoie, Canada to study carbon cycling - M_130628_MF_MetaG | ecosystem: Environmental > Aquatic > Freshwater > Lake | place: Lake Montjoie... | reverse complement strand
TATCATGTTAACGATCCAGAAAGATATGGAGTAGTAGATTTTGATGCTGACGGAAACGTACTTTCTATCGAAGAAAAACCGGTAAATCCAAAGTCAAATTTTGCCGTTCCGGGGATCTATTTTTATGATAATGATGTAGTGGAAATCGCCTCAAATATCAAACCGAGTCAGCGAGGTGAAATTGAAATCACCGATGTAAATAAAGAATACCTTCGAAGAGGAAAATTAAAAGTGAGTATTTTAGATAGAGGAACCGCATGGTTTGACACCGGAACCTTTAATTCTTTAATGCAAGCCTCGCAATTTGTTCAAGTAATTGAAGAAAGACAAGGATTAAAAATAGGATCTATAGAAGAAGCGGCATACAAAATGGGCTTCATCACCGCAAAACAATTAAAAGAAATTGCCCAACCATTTTTAAAAAGCGGGTATGGCAAGCATTTATTAGAAATTATATAAATGAATTTTATTACCACAAAATTAGAAGGATGCTTTGTTATTGAGCCCAAAATATTCAACGACGAGAGAGGGTATTTTTTGGAAAGCTTTAATGAAAATACATTTCAAAACGCAATTGGTCAGTCAGTTCGTTTTGTTCAAGACAACCAGTCCTTTTCAACAAAAGGGGTTTTACGCGGGCTGCATTATCAAACTGGAGAACACGCGCAGGCTAAACTGGTTCGTGTTTTGCAAGGCGAAGTCTTAGATGTAGTTGTAGATATCAGACCCAATTCCAAAACTTATGGCGAGCACATTTCTGTTTTGCTTTCCGCAGAAAAACAAAATCAATTTTTTATTCCTAGAGGTTTCGCACATGGATTTTTAGTGTTAAGCGAAACGGCCACCTTTTTTTATAAATGTGATAACTTTTACAATAAAGAAAGTGAAGGCGGAATAATTTACAATGACGGCTCGTTGAATATTGATTGGCAATTTCCATTAAACGAACTCATCATTTCAGAAAAAGATGCGTTATTACCCACAATTGAAAATGCCAAAAAAGCATGGTAGTTTTAGTTACAGGCGCTAACGGACAATTAGGTCAAGCAATACAGTTTATTGCAAAGAACTATTTGAACGTGAATTTTGTTTTTTGTAACGTTACCGATTTAGATATTTCAAATAAGGAAAATTGCCAAACTGTTTTCCACAAAACGAAACCTGATTTTTGTATTAATACCGCAGCCTATACGGCAGTTGATAAAGCAGAATCAGAACCCGAAAAAGCCGAATTAATTAATGTTACCGGCGCCAAAAATCTTGCCGAAACCTGTAAAGAATTTGACGCGACATTAATTCATATTTCAACCGATTTTGTTTTTGACGGGTCAAATGTTAAGCCGTATTCCGAAACCGATATTCCAAATCCAAAAGGAGTTTACGGACAAACAAAATTAGATGGCGAAAAAGCAATTCAGGAAGTATTTTCAAATTATTATATCATTCGAACGTCTTGGGTATATTCTCAGTTTGGGAATAATTTTATGAAAACCATGTTGCGATTGGCCCCCGAAAGAACGTCATTAAGTGTGGTAAACGATCAAATTGGGACCCCAACAAACGCCCTAGATTTAGCGGAATGTTTGTTAACGATAATTATCCAACACCCAACACCCAACACCCAATACGGCATTTACAATTTTAGCAACGAAGGACAATGCAGCTGGTTTGATTTTGCCCAGAAAATATTTGAATTAAACAATATTAGCATACATTTACAATCAATACCAACCACAAGTTTTCCAACTCCAGCGGCAAGACCAAAATATAGTGTTTTGGATAAAAGTAAAATTAAATCTACTTTTGGAATAACAATAAAAAACTGGGAAGAGAGTTTAAAAAAAGCGATCAAATAATCAAAGCAAAAAAATAAAGTATTATTTTTGTTGAGACTAAAATAAAGATAAAAATGAAAGTAAAAAGCACATTATTAGGATTGTTGGTTGCTGTTATTATGTTTTCATGTAAAAATGAAGACAAACAAGATGAAGCAAAACAAGAAATCAACAACAAATTTAAAGTCACTTTAAATTTATTAATTAAGAAAAATGACACATTACATCTGTATTATACAGAAGATAATTCCATAAATTTTAAAGAAGAAAGTTCTATTTGGCTTTCGCTTCCGGGAAAAAATGAGTCACAAGATATAACTTTTGAATTACCGGAAGACGTTTTCCCTACTCAATTTAGATTTGATTTAGGAGTAAACCCAGAAAACGAAAAAATTAAATTAAATGGTGTTAAACTCAACTATCACGAAAAGTCATTTGCGGCAAACGACAGCGTAATTTACAGATATTTCAGAGTGAACACAGACAATTCTAACTTAGACATGAAAACTCTTGAACTAAGCAGGAAAGATCCTAGCATTGCTGCCGGGCCGTGTTTATACCCATTGGAAACACAATTGAAAACAGAAATAGACAAACTTGCGAATTAACCCATAATAAAAGAGATATTTTTTTATCTCTTTTTTGTTTGACGCGATTTCTCAAACGAAATAATATAAAAAATTGAAAATAAAAACACACCCACAATTAGTTTATAGTTTGATTTTCAAAATTATTTCTTTGATTTTGGTTTTTTTAACCACTTCTTTGACTTTTAAATATTTAGGTAAATCGGCCTATGGTGTTTGGGTTACTATTTATTCAATAATTTCCTGGGTTTATTTTTTAGATTTCGGGTTTTCCAATGTGATTAAAACAAAACTCCCCACTTTATTACAAGACAAAAAAAGAGAAATTAATGTTCTTATATCCACAATTTATATAGGAATAGCATCTATTTCATTGATTATTTTACTTCTATTTTTGTTCCTAAATTATTTTGTTTCCTTCGCTGATTTTTTAAACATAGATGTCGCTTTTATTAATTTTAATAGCCTGCTATTTTTAAATTTGTTTTTTTCAGTTTTTATTTTAATAATAGGCAATTATAAAGCCTTATTCGCCGGTTTGGTTAAAACCCATGTTGTAGAATTTTCAATGATGATCATTCAGTTATTTGTATTTTGCACCATTTACGGATTAAACAAATTCAACCTCTTTCAAGACATTTCAAGGATATTATTAATTTCTTGTGTTTTCGGATTATTAAACCTATTAATTGGAATCGGATTTACTATTTATTTTTTTAACAAAAATAAAGACATAAAGGTTTCGTTTAAATTTTTTGATCTAAACGTTTTAAAAATAAATATGTCGCTTGGTTTTAAATATTTTATTATTCAGGCCTGTATGATTGTTATTTATTCGACAGATTATCTTTTGATCACAAAATATTTTGGGCCTAAAGACGTAGCTAATTATGATATAGTATTAAAAGTGTTTCAAGTGCCAATGATGTTAGCAATAGCTGCATTGTCCCCCTATTGGTCGATTTTTTCTAAAACTTTTGTAGAAAAAAAATATTTTTGGATAAAAAAAACACTAACGATTTACAATTTTACTTTCTTTTTTTTCATTGCCGGAATAGCAGTTTTAACATTAATAATTGATAAAATAATTTATTTATGGCTTAATGTTCGATTTGAAATTTCAAGAACATTACTGCTTGCCATTTCAATATATATAACCATGAGATCTTTCACGGCAATGTATAACTATTTTTTGAATGGAATTAATAAAATAAATCTAACTTTGTGGCTAACAGTTTTTGGAGCAGTAATTAACATTCCGCTTTGTATTATACTTATTAATGCGGGTATGGGGGTTTCAGGAATTGTAATTGGAACCTGTATTAGTATATTACCAACTACCGTTGTATTGCCTATACAAGCATTCCAAATTATTAATAGAAAAATTAAAGAAAATGCTATTTAGAATAATAAAAAACACAATAAAGCATAAATTAAATAGGCCGCTACACAGAAGAAAGAAGTTATTAGCTCATTTTGGAATTACCAAAATTTTAGATGTAGGCGCTAATTTAGGTCAGTACGCCCAAGAATTAAGGAAGATAAAATATAATGGGGAAATAATATGTTTCGAACCCATTTCTAGTGTGTTTAAAACGTTAAAATATAACATGAGAAAGGACCCCAAATGCAATGTAAAAAACTTTGCGCTTGGAGATAAGAACGAAACCAAAAAAATTAATATAGCAAAAAATCTTGCCTCAAGCTCTTTTTTTTCTCGAGCTAAACACCTAGATGAAATCGCTAAACATACAGAATATATAAGCGAAGAAAGTGTTGAGATTAAAGTATTGGACTCAATTTACGATTCAATTTGTAATCCTAATGAAGTTGTCTTTTTAAAATTAGACACGCAAGGCTATGAAAAAAACATACTCAACGGAGCTATAGAATCATTAAAAAAAATTAAAGGAATTCAAATAGAATTGGCATTAAAGCCTTCCTATAGTGGCGCTCCTGAATATAAAGAAATTTTTAAAATCATAGAAGATGCCGGATTTAAATTATTTTCTATTGAAGAAGGCTTTGAAGATCAAAATTCAGGACAACTACTAGAAATTGACGCAATATTTTTTAAAGAATAACACCTCGCCAAATTATGCCATATATTTATTTTTCCCAATTTAACCAAGACGAAATAATTAATACATTTTTAGAAAACAAACAAAAAGGTGTTTTTATCGATGTTGGGGCCTATGACGGAATAACGTTTTCTAATTCTTATTTTTTCGAAAAAGCAAATAATTGGACTGGAATTTGTTTTGAACCCAACCCAATAATATTTAAAAAATTGAGCGAGTCCAGAAAATGTATGCTTATAAACGGGGGCGTAAGCGTTAAAAATACCATATTAACTTATAAACGATTTTCTGGAAATCAAGAACTGGAAATGTTAAGCGGTTTCTCTGATTTTTTCAGTCAGGATCAATTGACCCGTATAGAAAACGAATTAAATCTTGAAAAAAATAGCAGCACCGAGACGATTCAAATACAAACCTATTCTTTAAACGATCTTTTAAAAGAGAAACAAATTAATAAAATAGACTATTGCAGCATTGATACCGAAGGCGGAGAATTCGAAATTCTTAAGACAATTAACTTTGAGGATAATTATTTTTCAACCCTTTCAATTGAAGACAATTATAATTCAAAGGAAGTAATTAATTATATGAATTCAAAAGGATTTGAATTTCAGTTCCTTTGGAAATGCGATTTGTTTTTTATAAATAAAAAAGAGAATGTTAAGCTTTCGGCAAAACTGAAACTTTCAAAGTATTACATAAATTATCATTTAAAAAAAATAAACTGGGTTTATAAGCCATTAAATTTTCTCTATAAGACTTTTATTAGCAAAAATCTATAATGTAAATGAATCCGAATTTATCAATAATAATTGCAACATATAATTCTGGCAAAACATTAAAAAGCACTTTGGATTCATTAGTTAACCAAACCTATAAAGAGTTTGAAGTTATTATTGTGGACGGTCTTTCAAAAGACAATACCGTTTCGATTATTAAGGAATATGAATCAAAATTTCTCGCGATGAACACTCCCTATTTTTGGACTTCTGAAGCAGATACAGGAATTTATGACGCATGGAACAAAGCATTGAATAAAGTGAATTCGTCATGGATCGCTTTTTTAGGTTCTGACGATGTTTATTACCCAAATGCATTAGAAGTTTATAACGAACAAATTAAAAAACAATTAAATATTAATTATATTTCAAGTCAGGTTGAATACGTTGATTCCAACGATAAATTGTTAAAAATTATCGGTAAGGCTTACAACTATGACCAAATGAATCGTTACATGAATATCGCTCACGTCGGGTCATTTCATCATAAAGATTTATTTGTTAAACACGGTAATTTCAATACAGAATACAAGATTGTAGCCGACTATGATTTTTTTATGAAATGCGGAAAAGACATCAAAGCCGCTTATTTAGAATCAATTACGGCTAAAATGTTAAATTCTGGGATAAGTAATCAAAATGTTGGAGTGGTATTCAAAGAGGTATTAAAAATTCAGTTAAAACATAAAAAGAAGCCTTTATTCAATTCAATTTTTGAGTATTATTATTCGTTTTTTAGAATTTATGTAAGTAGACTTCGAGGCAAATCGAGTTTTTAGTTGATGCTATTATGATTAGTAATGGGTTATAAAATTAAATGTTAAATGAAAATAAGTGCGGTTAAATTCTACACCTTTTTTTTTGCAATTGTAATTTTTTTGCAATTGTACATTTATTCTTTTAGATTCAACATTTTCTTTCAGCTGTTTGTATTGACTGGTTTTTTTGCTTTAGAAAAAGTAAAAATTTCAACAAGTTTTTTTAAGACGAGCCTGCCATTAGTAATTATTTTCACGCTTGGATTCATAGGGATGGCGTTTGAAAGATATCATTTATACAATATCATCAAAGACATTTTTCATTTTATTAAACCGGTTTTGGCCATTTGTATCGGATATTGTTTTTATAAAAAAATAAATAATTTTAAGTTATTTGTCAAGACGATAATAATTACAGGCTTTATATCAGCAATACTTCATTACATAATTATTATTTTCTTTATTAAAAACATTGAAACGGTTTCCAATATTAGGGAACACGGGACAGACAACTTCATGGAATTGATCGCCATATTCTTTTTGGCGTATTACAAAAAATTTCAGAATGACCAATTATTTCAATCAAAAATTATTCATAAAACCATTTTTGGAGTGCTTTTAACTTCTTCTGTTTTGTATTTCTCGAGAACCATGATAGTAATGGCCATTTTGACTTTATTAACGATATATGGCTATACCATTATTAATAGAAAGGGACTAAGAATAGCTGCTCTTTTGTTAATTTTTACCTTAGGGTTTTATGCTTTTTTATTTTCAATTAACATTCAGCGAAATAAAAAAGGAATAGATTCTTTTTTGTATAAAGTTAAAAATGCTCCCGCTGAGGTTTTTAAAACACGCATCAACAGAGAAAATCATGCAGACCTTTGGGATCATTGGCGAGGTTACGAGGCCAATCGAGCTTTAACTTTATTAAATGACAAGCCGATACGGTATTTTTTTGGATGTGGTTACGGATCTTTGGTAAATTTGAAGTTTTATGCACCGCTTTCAGGCGAACCAAAAGGGATGAAATACATTTGTGAACTTCATAACGGATATGTGTATATCTTGTACAAAATAGGCATTGTTGGATTACTTTTGTATTTGCTTTTTCTTTTCAATATGTACCTAAAAATTTATTTCAATAAAGATTTTATAACTATATTTATTTCAGCAATCGGATTGAGTTTTATATTTACAACTTTGGTTACCGTTGGGATTAACAATAGCAATGAAAGTCTAATGTTTATTTTAGGCGCATTGTTATTTTTTAAAGAAAGACAAAAAGTAAATTCTTAAAAATGATAAAAAAAATTTTCAAAAAACTTCTTGAAAAACAAGGAAAAGAATATAAAATTGATATTCAAATTCCTGACAAACTTTTGATAGAAATGCTTTTCGACAGAATCGTGATGAGATTTAGGGGAATCTTATTTTTAAGAAAAAGAGTTTTTCTAGGAAGTGGATGTATCATAAGGAATAAGAAAAACATTGAGTTTGGAAAAAACTGCACCATAGAAAAAGGAACTAGAATAGACGGCTATGCTTCCAATAAATTAATTTTAGCAGATGGTGTAAAAATCGGGGCCTATTCCTTAATAACATGCACTAGTCACATTACAAAATACGGCATAGGACTAAAAATAGGTAATAATTCGGCTATTGGTGATTTTGCTCATTTTGGAGCATCAGGAGGAATAGAAATTGGTAACGACGTGATAATGGGACCCCATATTAGTTTCCACTCAGAAAACCACAACTTCGGCGATACCACAAAACTAATAAGAGAGCAGGGGGTTACTTCAAAAGGAATTCTATTAGGAAACAATATTTGGGTAGGAGCAAAAGCAACCTTTCTTGACGGCTGTGTGATTGGAAACAATACCGTAGTTGCAGCCGGCGCAGTAGTAAGCGGAGTTTTTCCAGATAATGTGGTGATTGGAGGAGTTCCGGCAAAAATTTTAAAACCAATTGATCAATGATCACTATTTTAATAATTCATCAGTCTGCAGAGCTATATGGCTCGGACAAAACCTTGTTGTTGTTATTAAAGCACATAGACAAAACTAAGTTTTATCCCGTTGTTGTTTTGCCTAACGAAGGAATTTTAAAGGATGAATTAGAAAAAGAAAATATCGAGGTTGTTATTGCACCTGTTTTGAAACTTTCTAGAAAAATGTTTACTCCAAAAAACATTTTTAAATTTATAAAAGACATTAAAAAAGGCATTTCAATCCTTGACAAATTAAATAAAAAACATCATTTTGATATTGTTTATTCCAATACTTTAGCTGTTTCACTTGGAATGGTTTACGCCAAAAAAAGAAAAATAAAACACCTTTGGCACGTTCATGAAATAATTATTAGACCAAAAATAATTGCTGCTATTTACCCAAAATTATTAATGATATTTTCGGATTTAGTTGTTTGTAATTCAATAGCAACACAAAAAAATCTTACCCAAAGAATACCAAAACTAGAATCAAAATCAATTGTAATATATAACGGAATTGAAATTCCTAAAGGCTCAAATCCGGATAAAATTAATTTAGGTTTCCCAGTCGATAACATTGTCATTTCATTAGTTGGAAGAATTAGTAGTTGGAAAGGACAGCAATTGTTAGTTAGTGCATTTGTAATTTTAGCGAAAAAACACTTAAATATTAAATTGGTTTTTCTTGGGTCTGCACCGCTAAATCAGGAGCATTTCGAAATTAGCTTAAAAAATAAAATAGCCGAAAACAAACTTCAAGAACATGTTGTTATTTTTCCTTTTCAAAAGGAAATTGCAAAATTCTGGAATTCTATAGATATAGCTGTAGTTCCATCAACTGAACCAGAGCCTTTCGGATTGGTAGCTGCTGAGGCGATGCTAGCCAAGAAGGCCGTAATTGCATCTAATCATGGCGGTTTGGCAGAAATTGTAATCGATGATGTAACTGGATTTTTAGTCGCGCCCAATGATGCAATAGCACTTGCAGAAGCCATTTCAAAACTCATAGACAACCCCGAACTGAGAACTCAATTTGGTAAAAAAGGACATGAAAGAGTGATTAATGAATTTTCAATCGAAAGGCACGTCGATCAATTTGAAGCTATTTTTGAAAATTTTCAAAATAATTTTTAACTCTATTGGGTTAAAACCTTTATTTTAGCCATCTGAAAATAAAGTATTTCATGAAAATAGCTATTTTAGGAACGCGTGGAATTCCAAATCATTATTCAGGATTTGAGCAATTTGCTGAATTTTTCTCCGTATTTCTTGTAGAGAAAGGACACGACGTTTATGTATATAATTCCCACGACCATCTTTATCAGGAAAAAACATTTCATGGCGTTAACCTAATTCATCAATACGACCCGGAATATAAATTAGGGACTTTTGGTCAGTTTATTTACGATTATAATTGCATAATGGATTCTCGAAAACGAAATTTCGACATTATTTTGCAATTGGGTTATACTAGTAATTCCATTTGGTTTTTCTTACTTCCAAAAAAACCAATTATAATAACTAATATGGATGGCCTGGAGTGGAAGCGATCAAAATATTCAAAACCCGTTCAACAATTTTTAAAATTTGCCGAAAGACTAGCGGTTAAAAGCAGCGATTATTTGATTTCTGATTCCCTAGGAATTCAAAAATACATTAATAATAAATATAATGTTGCCTCAACTTATATTGCCTATGGCGCAAAGGGTTTTAATTCGCCAAATGATGAAATTTTGAAAGAATATAATATCGAAAAACACTATTACAATATGATTATGGCTCGTTTTGAACCAGAAAATAATATTGAAACTATCCTTGACGGGATTGTTTTGGCCGGACATGAAACCACCGTTTTAGTTCTTGGAAATCACAAAACTAAATATGGAGAATATTTAAAAAACAAATATAAATCTTTTAATAAAATACGATTTATAGGCACAGAATTTGACATCAACAAACTAAATAATTTAAGATATTTCTCTAATTTTTACTTCCACGGACATTCTGTTGGCGGGACCAATCCCTCTTTACTAGAAGCCATGGCTTCCAATGCTTTTATAATTGCTCATGACAATCATTTCAACAAATCAATTCTTAAAGAAAACGGGTATTATTTTTCAAATCCTGCCGACGTGAAAAATATTTTAGATACAATCAAAAAAAATGATAACTTGCAATTAGTTCAAAACAACTATAACGCGATTGAAAATGAATTTAATTGGGATAAAATAAATGGAGAATATCTTCAACTTTTCGAAGAATGCCTATCAAAATCTAAAGCAGGAATATAACAGCCACCCGTCGTTATTATTTGTTTTACTAGCATTATTGTGTATTCCATTAGGATATGCTTTCAATAGCATTTCCCTTGCGTTGCTAATAATTATTACCCTTTTTAACTTTAAAAAAGAGCACCTTCATTTTAATTATTATTTAATTTTTCCAATAGCTTTATATGTTTTAATGCTGCTATCGTTTACTTGGTCAATTGATAAAGACAGGACCATAACCGCAATATATAAAGAATTACCACTTCTATTATTCCCAATTTGTTTTCTGTTATTCCGCACTTTTTCGGAATCAGAAAAACAGAAAATCACAAAAGGATTTAGTTATGGAATGGTTGCATTTTCATTTTTTTATCTAATAAAAGCGACAATTCGATTCTTTGTTTCCCAAGACACATCCGTATTCTTTTATCATGAATTAGTCACTAAAGATGTAAACGCCATTCACGTATCGGTTTATATGGCTGTTTCATTTTTTCATTTTTTGGTCAAACCAATAAAAACAAGGTTCGACAAATGGGCTTTAGCCATATTGTTTTTGATGGTTTTTTTATTGTCATCTAAAAACATTGTAGTTGTTTTCATTGGGCTTTTAGGATTCTACTATTTGTTTTTTTCTAAATCTGCAAAAAAATTACGATTAAGAAATTTAATTTTATTCTTGGTTGTATTGACCTCGCTTCCATTTATTGGAAAAGTAAAAGAGCGTTTCAAGCAAGAATACGAAACCATAATGACCGACAGTAGCGTTAACGACGTAATTAGCAAAGGATCAGGAAAAGTATATAATGTAAGCATTAAACAAGCTTGGACCAACGAGACTTTCAATCCAAATGATTTTTTCCCGGGCACCGCTTTTAGGGTATACCAATTCAGAATTTTCACCGAACTTCTTTACGAAGAAGCCATTTTTTGGAAAGGATTTGGGCTAGACGCTTCGTGCTCTAAAATCGAAGAAAAAGGAGTTCAATACCATCTTTTTTTAGGGGATGAAAATAATGAGGGATATCAAAAAATGAATTTCCATAACCAGTACATTCAAGTATTTTCTGAATTGGGGGTATTTGGATTCTTATTATTATTACTAATGTTGACGCTGTCAATTAGAAATGCAATCGGTTCAAAAAACTACTTTCATATTGCATTTTCAGTATTAATGATTTCCCTGTTTATTACCGAATCGTTTCTTTGGAGACAAAGAGGAGTTACTTTTTTTATCGTAATGTATTGTGTATTAAACATTAAAATAAAATCTGAAAAAACAATTGCTATTTAATATAATATTATAATGATTTTAACGTTTAAACACAATATTTAAGTAAAACGAAATCGCATCCAAATATGAAAAGAATTTTAATTACTGGAGCCGCAGGCTTTTTAGGCTCCCATCTATGTGATCGTTTTATAAAAGAAGGGTACCATGTTATCGGAATGGACAACTTAATTACTGGAGATTTAAGAAACATTGAACACCTTTTTAAACTCGAACATTTTGAATTTTACCATCACGATATCACTAAATTTGTTCATATTCCAGGAGATTTACATTATATTTTACATTTCGCATCTCCAGCAAGTCCAATAGATTATTTAAAAATTCCAATTCAAACTTTAAAAGTAGGCTCCTTAGGAACCCACAATCTTTTAGGTTTAGCGCGTGTTAAAAACGCTAGAATTCTAATCGCTTCTACTTCGGAAGTATACGGAGATCCATTAGTACATCCACAAACAGAAGAATACTATGGAAATGTAAATACCATAGGACCACGAGGTGTTTATGACGAAGCAAAACGTTTTCAAGAATCGATCACAATGGCCTACCATACTTTTCATGGTGTGGAAACCAGAATAGTGAGAATTTTTAATACCTATGGCCCAAGAATGCGGCTGAATGACGGTAGGGTTATTCCAGCATTTATTGGTCAAGCGCTTAGGGGAGAAGATTTAACCATTTTTGGTGATGGAATGCAAACGCGTTCTTTTTGTTACGTAGACGATCAAGTAGAGGGAATTTTCAGACTGCTTCATTCCGATTATGTTTACCCAGTAAATATTGGAAACCCAGATGAAATTACTATTAAAGATTTTGCAAACGAAATCATTAAATTAACAGGGACCAATCAGAAGGTAGTTTATCAACCACTTCCAATTAACGACCCATTACAACGCCAACCCGATACCACTAAAGCAAAAAATATTTTAGGTTGGGAAGCAAAAGTTTCTAGAGAAGAAGGAATGAAAATTACTTATGATTATTTCAAATCACTATCCAGAGAAGAGCTTTTAAAAGAAGAACACAAAGATTTTACTGGATATATAAAATAAAATGACATCAGCTCAATCAAGTAGAAATTCAAAATATATTAGACCAATAAGCATCCTATTTGACTTATTAGTAATTGCTGTTTTGGGAATTTATTTTTTTGAAGGGTTGGCGATAAAATTAAACGCTTACATAATATATTTACTAATTTCTTGGTCTGTAATTGCCTTTCTAATTAAATTTTATGAAGTCTTCAGATTTACAACTCCCGTTGAAATTATCACGAAGATTTTAAAACAATGTTCGTTATTTTCCTTACTAATAATTGCCTATTACCCATTTACGCAAGAAGTTGTTTTTAATGAAAAAGCAGTTTTATTCTATGTAATTTTTAGCACCTCTTTGATTACAACATTTAAATTCTTGTTGTTCTATTATTTAAAAAAATACAGAATAATCACCGGAAGTAATTATAGAAACGTTGTTATTATTGGCTATACCGAAGAATCGGTTCGCCTAAAAGAACTATTTGAAGAAAGAAACGATTATGGTTATCGCTTTTTCGGTTTCTTTTCAAATAAAAGCAAATCACCAGAAGTTTCAGGAAATTTAGAAGATTTAAAAACATTCGTGCTTAATAATAAAGTCGACGAAATATACAGTTCATTAGAAGAAATGACAAATGATCAAACCATTAACATGGTTGAATTTGCAGATTCAAATAAAATAAACATTAAATTTATTCCTGGATCTAAAGAGATCTTTTCTAAGAATTTAAAGATAAATTATTTAGAAATGTTCCCCGTTTTAACTATGCAAAAAACCATTTTGCACGAACCCTCAATCAAAACCATTAAAAGAACCTTCGATATAGTATTTTCATTATTGGTAATTGTATTTCTGCTTTCTTGGATAGTACCAATCTTGACAATTTTAATCAAATTAGAATCAAAAGGGCCTGTATTTTTTAAGCAAGGCAGACCAGGATTAGAAGAATACGAATTTTTTTGTTACAAGTTTCGTTCGATGAAATTAAATGAAGATACCGAATCTGAAGCCTCAAAAAATGACCCAAGAGTTACGAAAACTGGAAAATTTATGAGAAAAACCAGTATGGACGAGTTGCCACAATTTATTAACGTGTTGTTTGGCGACATGTCGGTTGTTGGACCAAGACCGCACCTATGGTCCCAAAATAAATCATACGGAAATAAAATAAAAAAATACATGGTGCGCCATTATGTAAAACCAGGAATCACAGGACTAGCTCAAGTAAAAGGATTTAGAGGTGAAATAGAATCGGATGACGACATGATCAACCGAATTAAATTTGACGTTTTCTACATCGATAACTGGTCCCTTATATTAGATATTAAAATTATTATCCAAACAGTTATCAATATCATTAAAGGAGAAAAAAAGGCCTATTAAACCTTTATTTTTTTAAATTTCATCTAGTTTAAAAAATTAATTTGATTCCTCTGTATTTTTTTGAGTTTTAATGCCAATTTAAACTCAAAAGAATTTATTTTTGCACCACACAACAATCACAACAAAATGACTATTTTATTACTAGGTTCAGGAGGAAGAGAGCATGCACTAGCATGGAAAATGCTTCAAAGCAATAAGTGCACGAAATTATTTGTAGCACCTGGAAACGCTGGAACAGGAAGCATTGCTTTCAATGTGAACTTAAAAATCACCGATTTCGAAGCGATTAAATCATTTGCCCTGAGCGAACAAGTAGAAATGGTTGTGGTAGGCCCTGAAGATCCATTGGTAAAAGGGATTTTCGATTTTTTTCAAAACGATTCCGATTTAAAACACATTCCCGTTATTGGGCCTTCAAAAAAAGGGGCACAACTGGAAGGAAGTAAAGAATTTGCTAAAGAATTTTTAGTAAAACACAATATTCCTACAGCCGGTTACGACAGTTTTACAAAGGAAACCGTGGAAAAAGGGGGTGCATTTTTAGAGACACTTCAACCGCCCTAC
>Ga0114967_10002773_pt1 | contig 14583 bp, 14 predicted proteins | sample M_130628_MF_Meta_FD_92639 | JGI IMG/M metagenome (GOLD analysis project Ga0114967, IMG submission 92639) | Freshwater microbial communities from Lake Montjoie, Canada to study carbon cycling - M_130628_MF_MetaG | ecosystem: Environmental > Aquatic > Freshwater > Lake | place: Lake Montjoie... | reverse complement strand
ATAAAGAGTTTGTATAAGTCATTCTCAGGCTTCGTCTTCACAATCGCCGCCTTATTTTTCAAATAATGAACTCGAGCTGGAGCATGAGCCACCGCCTTCTGCAACAAGAAAACATCATCGCCACTAGCAATTTTATCATTTCCAGCAAACCCGTCCACAGCATGAAATAGGGTTTTAGTGTAAGCAAAATTAGCACCATTACACATAAAAGGCTTGCCCATCCCAAAACTACCCATCGTAACCCCCTGCAAACTCATCAAATCCAATTGCTGAAACTGATGGAACCAGTTGTTTTTCGTTGAATAGACTACGGCGCCAACAACCATCTCGGGCTGCTCGGCTTGTATGTAATTATCGAGAGTAAGAAGCCAATTTTTAGGCACCCTACAATCTGCATCCGTCGTCACGATCCACTCGTGCTTAGCAATCGGCATAGCCCTAGCAATGGCATCCTTCTTCGGCGAACCAGTCAATCGTAAGTTTTCCAATAAGGTAGTGTCAATCCCATCATGCTGCACGCGCCACTGTAAGCAAATCCGCTCCGAAGCATCCGTCGAAAAATCATCTACCATAATGATCTCAATCAATTCCTGTGGGTAATGTAAGTTCGAAAAAGACTGCAACAATCCAGGCAAGTGCTTAGCCTCATCCTTAAACGGAACAATGATCGTAAAAGCAGTCTGAGGCTTTATCCCCGTTCGTGTAAAGGACTTAACCTTTGAATAGCCTGAGACCAATTGCAATAGGAAAAAACTATATACAACTACTAGCAAAACAAAAAAGAGAGTCATCAATTCCATTTAGGTTTAAATTTTAAAACAAAATAACTGCCAAGCACCACCGGCAATACTACATTCAAAAACCACATCAAAGTGGAGATGAAAACAACAATCCATTCGTTGACACCCAATTTTCCAAAGAAATAAACCGCCATACTCCCCTTAACGGCAAAGTCCAAAAACTGAAAACTAGGTAAAGAGGAAGCCAAAAAATAAACCGCAGCGATACTAGCCATCATCGTTATATAAGGTAAATCTACACCAAATGCCAGAAATAAAAAATAGTACTGATGCGAAAATACAAGATAACGCATAATCCCATAAAGAATATTTTTACGATGGATGGGCTTCGGAATCTCATTTATTTTGGTGGCCAACTTCTCAATAGAATACCCTTTGATAGTAATGCGCTTAGAAACAAAAGAGGCTAGGAGTATACTAAGGAGCAATCCTACTATAGCCAACCCCCACTGCCAATACCCCAAAATAAATAGCCCCAGGGTTCCAAATACTACGGTAAGCAACATCTGTATCCCATTGCATATTAGATTCAAAAATATAACCTTCTTGGTCTTCAACTGCTCAAAATACAACGCCTTCCCAGCATATTCTCCTAATCCATTCGGAGTAAAAATCCCCGCCGTCAATGCTCCCAATACTTGCTTGGCCGATTCGCCAATGGTAATAGGCTGTAAAAAGGAAACCAAGTTCCGCCACTTCAAAATCTCCAAATACCGATTCGCCACACTAAATGACAATAAAAATAATAGGCCACCAGCCGATTCCTTTTCTTTCAATAAGGCCACAAATTTAGACCAATCCAATTGGTCGTTATGAACCAACTGGTTATAAATAAAATAAAAGGCAGCAGTTACAATCAAAAGTTTGATGATAAAAACAGCGAATTGCTTAGCTTTGTGAGGAATTGTAATCATTAGTGCAAAGAAAGTAAATCTTGGAACTATTCTCCGGAATACACAAACAAAAATCGATTGGCCAACGAACGCATCATATTAGGTATCGACCCCGGAACCACCATCATGGGGTTCGGATTAATCAAGGTGGTCCATAAGAAAATGGAATTCCTGCAGTTAAACGAATTAATTCTAAGCAAATACGACGACCATTACACCAAGTTGAAAGTGATCTTCGAACGAACCATCGAACTCATAGAAACGCACCACCCTGATGAAATCGCTATAGAAGCACCGTTCTTCGGGAAAAACGTGCAGTCCATGTTAAAGCTGGGCAGAGCACAAGGAGTAGCCATGGCAGCAGGTTTGTCACGCCAAATTCCCATCACGGAATACGAACCCAAGAAAATCAAAATGGCCATCACCGGCAACGGTAACGCCAGCAAAGAACAAGTAGCCAAAATGCTCCAACAACTCCTAGGTCTAAAAGAACTCCCCAAAAACCTAGACTCAACCGACGGTCTAGCCGCAGCAGTCTGCCACTTTTTCAATTCCGGCAAAGTAGTAGGATCCAAAAGTTACAGCGGCTGGGACGCTTTCGTCAAGCAAAATGAAGAACGTGTTAAAAAATAAGCTAGCGTTGTGTTGTACGAAACGTTGAGCACTGCAACTGCGACTGAAAACTAAAAATGAGCGGCATCTACATCCACATCCCTTTCTGCAAACAAGCCTGTCATTACTGTGACTTTCATTTCTCTACCTCCCTAAAAAAGAAAGAAGAGATGGTCCAAGCACTAGCCAAAGAACTTGTCTTACGCAAAGCCGAGTGCAAGGAGGAAGTTGTAGAGACCCTCTATTTTGGAGGGGGAACCCCAAGCCTAGTAGAAGTGGCACACCTCAAGTTACTAATGGAAACCATATTCGCCAATTATAAAGTAATACCCAACCCCGAAATAACCCTGGAAGCCAACCCCGATGACATCACAGAGCAACGCCTTATAGAGTGGTCGAGGTTAGGCGTCAACCGCCTAAGCATAGGCATCCAATCTTTCTTTGAAGACGATCTAAAACTGATGAATAGAGCCCATAATGCCGAAGAAGCTAAGGGGTGTTTGCAATTGGCAACTAACTATTTTCAAAACATTACCATCGATCTAATTTATGGGATGCCCAACATGAGTAACGAACGCTGGCTACAAAACATTGAAACAGCCTTGTCGTTCAAGATTCCACACATCTCAAGTTATGCGCTTACCGTCGAACCCAAAACGGCGCTGCATAATTTTATTCAAAAAGGGATCATCCCAATCCTAGACGAAGACCTTGCTCAAGAACACTTCATGCTATTAGTGGATACCCTAGAAACTAACGGATTCATCCACTACGAATTATCCAACTTCGGTAAAGAAAACTTCTTTTCCAAAAATAACTCCAGCTATTGGCTAGGTAAAAAATACCTAGGCATCGGCCCATCCGCACACAGTTATAACGGACGAAATAGAAGTTGGAATGTATCCAATAATACGGTTTATTTAAAAGCCCTTCAAGAAAACAACCTACCCCTAGAAACCGAAACGTTAACGGTAACCGACCGCTATAACGAATACATCATGACCGGTCTACGAACCATGTGGGGCGTTTCATTAGAACGGATAGAGAAGGATTTTGGCAAGTCCTATCTCGAATATTTAAACAAACAAGCTGCAAAATACATTAAAGACCAACTACTATTTATCGACAATAACGTGCTACGCACCACCAAAAAAGGAAAGTTCTTAGGCGATGGTATTGCCAGTGATTTGTTTTTGCTAAATTTGGAATAATGAAAGCACTCATCAATAATACTTTTGAAATCGACTTATCAAAACCCATTGATATCTCAATTCCCTTATCCAATACCGACGACAATCCAATCGCTTGGTACATCGATAAGCCTACCATCGAACCCGTTACATTTGGAGATTGGGTAGGTAAAGTGGCTGCAGGAAGCTCAACCAATTTCAATAATATCTTCTTCAACCCCCACGGACACGGCACGCATACCGAATGCCTAGGGCATATTACCCGAGAATTTTATAGCATTAATCAATGCCTAAAACAGTTTTTCTTCTTTGCCCAATTGATTTCTATAAAACCGGTTCAAGTAGAAGCGGATTTGGTGATTACCAAAGAACAAATAGAAACAGCAGTAAACGGATGTAACCCCGAAGCACTCGTCATTAGAACAATGCCCAACGGACTAGATAAAAAGCACAAGAACTATTCCCATACTAATCCACCCTATCTCGAAGAAGCCGCCGCACTTTATATTCGTGAAATGGGAATCAAACACCTATTGATTGACCTGCCTAGCGTTGATAGGGAAGAAGATGGCGGAAGATTAGCCGCCCATAAAGCGTTCTGGAACGTGACAGATACTGCCAACCTCAATCCAGAGGCAAGAGTAGACTGCACCATCACCGAAATGATCTACGTAAACGATGCCATTCTAGACGGAAGCTATGTGCTTAACTTACAAATAGCTTCATTCGAAAATGATGCCTCTCCCAGCAAACCCCTATTGTATGCGCTATGATCACAATTTCAACCGATAAAAGCAAGCTAGACGTCGCCTTCATCCAAAACTTCCTAAAGGATATCTACTGGGCTGCCGGTAGAACAATCGAAGAAGTACAAGTCACCATCGACGCCTCAGTCTGCTTCGGAATTTACTTGGACAACCAGCAAATAGGTTTCGCCAGAGTCATCACCGATTATGTCGTTTTCGCCTATCTAATGGACGTCTTTATTGATGAAAAACATCGAGGCCAGGGGTACTCCTCTCTTTTAATTAACGCCATGATGAAAGACCCCCAACTCCAACAAGTAAAAATATGGCGCCTCGCCACCTCCGATGCTCATTTTTTATATGAAAAATTCGGATTTACCCCCTTGGCCCATCCCGAGAAAATGATGGAAAAAGTAAAGAAATAAAACCATGAATATCCAGCAGTTATACGAGTTCTGTCTGTCCAAAAAAGCCGTAACAGAACATTTCCCTTTCGATGAAGATACCCTAGTGTTTAAAGTAGGTGGTAAAATGTTTTGCCTTACCTCGCTAAAAGAATGGGAAAACGGCAACCCAGCCCTAAACCTCAAAGGAGATCCTGAAAGAAACGAAGAACTAAGAGCCGAGTACGAAGCCATCAACCCCGGGTTCCACATGAGCAAAACCCATTGGAATACCGTACATTTCAATAACGATGTCCCCGACAAAATGATTTGCAACCTAATAACGGATTCCTATGATTTGGTTTTCAAAAGTTTGACCAAAAAAAATCAAAAGGATATTCTAGAAAGTGAGATTTAGGCATTACTTTTGCAGAAAACTTTCAGCACACTTAAAAAAGATAGCATGTTAGATAATTTAAAGAAAATATTAAACGAAGACCAAGACCCAAAAGCCATTGAGAAAATCACTTCAAAGTTGGATAATCTTTTAATGACCAACGAGGAAATTGGATACATCGCCGTTCAGAAAAAACCAGCAGTAACCATATTCCCCGATAGTATAGTGGTGACCAACAAAAGAATTATCCTTTGCAAACCCAAAAACTTAGGGCTTTCTATGGAATTCATGGATTACGATTGGGATGATATCGCCGCGAGTTTCGTAAAAGAAGGTATATTAGGTGCCGACTTCACCTTCACAACGAAGTCTGAACTAACACATACCGTAGATTATTTACCTAAAAATCAAGCGCGTAAACTATATACCTTTGCCAAAGAACAATTAGACTTATTAAAGAACCCTGCTGCGACGCCGCCAAGTGTGGAAGAGGTTAAACCAGTAATAGAAACTCCAGTAGCAGAAGAAGTTGAAGAAATAGCCACAGAAGAAGTAACTGATTTTGCAGAAATTATACCGGTAACCCCGTCCTTCAATTCTTACGAAGAACCTGCAACCACCACAACTGGAGATCGTAAACTTAGTGAGCTGTCTCAAGATGAATTATTCGAAAAGCTTCAGAACTACAAAAAGCTGTTAGATAACGGCTTAATTCTACAAGGAGAATACGATACCTTAAAAAAGGAAATACTAAGTTATATGTAATTCTTTTTTTGTAAAAAAACAAGCCCTTTAGTCGTTAGACGAAAGGGCTTGTTTTTATTTAAAAATCAATGTTTATTTACTTAACTCTACAAAATATTTATAGAAAAGCGGTATAGTTTCAATTCCTTTCAAGTAATTAAACACCCCAAAATGCTCGTTTGGCGAGTGAATAGCATCACTGTCAAGTCCAAATCCCATCATTATAGTTTTTGATTTTAATTCCTTCTCAAACAAAGCTACAATAGGAATACTTCCTCCTGATCGAACAGGGATTGCAGGAACACCAAAAGTTTCAGTATATGCTTTTGAAGCGGCTTGATAACCAATACTGTCAATAGGGGTTACATAACCCTGTCCTCCGTGATGCGGAGTTACTTTAACTTTTACAGCTTTTGGAGCTATACTTTCAAAATGTTTAGTAAAGAGCTCAGTGATTTCTTCCCAATCCTGATGAGGTACTAAACGCATCGATATCTTAGCATAAGCTTTACTGGCAATTACAGTTTTAGCACCTTCTCCAGTGTAACCTCCCCAAATACCGTTTACATCTAAGGTCGGTCGGATTGAGTTTCTTTCATTGGTAACATATCCTGTTTCACCATATACTTCCTCAATATCCAAAGCTTTTTTATAATGGTCTAAAGAAAAGGGTGCTTTTGCCATTTCAGCTCGTTCAGCAGTAGTTAGTTCTTCAACTTGATCATAAAATCCCGGAATAGTAATATGATTATTTTCATCATGAAGTGAAGCAATCATCTTAGTCAATACATTAATTGGATTTGCAACAGCACCACCGTATAATCCGGAATGAAGATCTCTATTTGGGCCAGTAATTTCAACTTCTACATAACTTAAACCTCTTAGTCCAGTCGTTATTGAAGGCTGCTCGTTAGAAATCATTCCTGTGTCGGAGATTAATATAACATCATTTGACAGTTTTTCTTGGTTTCTTTCCACAAACCACCCCAAGCTTTTAGAACCAACTTCTTCTTCACCTTCTATCATGAATTTAACATTACAAGGCAAACAATTGTTTTGGATCATGTATTCAAAAGCCTTTACATGCATATACATTTGTCCCTTATCATCGCAAGCTCCACGAGCAAATATTGCACCTTCTGGGTGAATATCTGTAGTTTTAATAACAGGTTCGAAAGGAGGTGAAGTCCATAATTCGATCGGGTCAGGTGGTTGGACATCGTAATGACCATATACGAGTACTGTCGGTAAATTTTTGTCTACGATTTTCTCGCCATATACAATCGGGTAGCCAGGCGTCTCACATAGTTCTACTAAGTCACAACCTGCTTTTTCCAAACTAGTTTTTACAGCAGTTGCAGTGTTTATTACATCTTGAGCATAAGCGCTATCCGCACTCACCGAAGGTAATTTTAATAATTCTACAAGTTCATTGATGAAACGTTCCTTGTTTTGTTGAACGTAGTTTTTTATATTGTCCATGTGTTTGTTAAATGATTAAGCCAAATATACAAATACAAATTTCATTTTTATAAGTACCCAATCCCAAAATTTTTAGAAAATAAAAGATATTGAAATTTGGTATTTGAAAAATATGGCTATATTTGCACTCACAATTTTGCGGGTATGGCGAAATTGGTAGACGTGCCAGACTTAGGATCTGGTGCCGCAAGGCGTGTAGGTTCGAGTCCTATTACCCGCACAAAAAAGCTCTAACTTGTCGTTGGAGCTTTTTTAGTTTTAAAATATGGTTAATAAATTGTGTAAAGATTATTTAACATTCAATCGACAACCTAATAAAATGCTAGTAATTTTATAATTTAATTCATAATTTGAATTTATTTTTTCTAAATGAAAGGGAATAAGCTTATGATGACCGCGTTATTGGCAATTTTTGGATTTGTTTTATTGGCATTGTCTGTTTATTTGCTAACCAAAAACAGCTCCAATACACTGTCTGCCGACAAGCAGAAGCAATTAGATGATGCAATTAAGCAAATTGAAGTTTTACATGCAGAATTAATTGAAAAGGATAAAATAGTATCTGAGAAAGAGGAAAAGCTTAAAAGCTTGAAGTCAGAATCGATGAGTCATTATGCAGGTCAAAATATGCCTATTATTGAGATAATGGATAATGATTTAAGTGAAGGGCATGGTCATGAAGAAGGCTCTAGGAGAGTGCACAGATTGATGTATCATCACCAAATTCGTTTCTATTTATTAAACGCGGGTAAAAATTCTTTGAAAGATGTAATATTTTCGATCAAAGATGATTACAACCGTAATAAAGATAAAAAGAAGAAGTTAGGTTCTACACCTAATGTGGATTATTCAGGTAAAAAATTAGACAGCGATGAACTAGGTACTTATGAGAACATTGAAGTAAATACCTTAAATTTAAAATCTAAGAAATTAATTTATACGAGTAATCTTCCTGGAAGTTTTGGTACTGGTGATTACGAGTACCACCTTGTCATCGAATGGAGCCAAGGATTTTACCAAATGTTGGTGAAGATTAACGAGCTAAACGGTACTCTAAATTATAACTACGAATTTTTTGATATGGATGGTAAACCTATCGATTTCAAACAAACAGAAAGTACCGTAAACAATTAAAAAAGCCTCTCAATTTGAGAGGCTTTTTTAATTGTTATTTACTTGTCGCGATCCAATTGTTGATTTTCTTTTCTAACAATTCCAGAGGTAATACTCCGGATTCTAGTACTTTTTGATGGAAGATTTTAATATCAAACTTGTCTTTCATCTTGTCTTTTGCTTTTTGCCGCAGTTCTAATATTTTTAATTGGCCTATTTTATAGGATAATGCTTGTCCTGGAATAGCCATATAACGTTCTATTTCAGAAGTTATACTAGCCTCAGTTTCCGCCTCGTTGTCTAAAGAGTATGTAATGGCTTGTTCCCGACTCCATCCTTTGTTATGTATTCCCGTGTCAACTACTAATCTTATAGCTCTGTGCATTTCATCATTTAGCATGCCTAAATATTGATAGGGGTCTTTGTATAATCCTAGTTCTTTTCCTAGACTTTCGCAGTACAACGCCCAGCCTTCACCATAAGCACCGAACCAATTAAATTTTCTAAAATCGGGCAAAGTTTTACTTTCTTGTTGCAATGAGATTTGGAAATGATGTCCGGGAATAGCTTCGTGTAAAAATAAATCTTCATCTTCCAATACATTATAGTTTTTCACATCAGGAATCGGAACATAAAAAGTTCCAGGTCTAGTTCCGTCCGCTGAACCTTGCATGTATTCTGCACTGGCTGTTTTTTCTCTAAAAGCCTCCGTTCTTTTTATACGGAAAGGTGTTTTGGGTTGCAATGAGAATAATTTATCTACATTAGGCTTTATAGTTTTATATATTTTTTCAAAATTATCCATTACTTGTTGAGGTTCAGTAAATGGGCGAAGTTCTTTTTTATTTCTTACGGCATTCAAGAATTCTTTTAAAGTACCTTTAAAGCCTACTTCATTTTTTACCTTTTCCATTTCAGCATTTAGTAATGCCACTTCTTTTAACCCTAGTTCATGGATTTCGGATGGTTTTTTTTCAGTGGTTGTCCACTGTTTAACTAATGTTTTGTATAAATCATTTCCGCCTGGTAAACTGCCAATACCACTGGTGCTTCGGCAAGCTGGGAGGTATTCTTCTTTCATAAAAGCAACTAATTTTTGAAATTGAGGAATTAATTTCAAATTAATAGTAGCCACATATTCCTTGGTTAAATTGTTTTTTTGCTCTTCAGTAAAATCCTTTGGGAACTTTTTACAACTCGAGTAAAACAAATTATCCTCCGCTTTTGGTGTTATCATGTCTTCAAATTGTGGAACCACTTTAATGGCTAATGATTTCGGTAGTACAACTTTTTTAGCTATTCCTTTTTTCATATAGACCATGGCAGAATCTATCCAAACGGCATATAGATTCATTCTATTAAGGAATTTTTTATAATCCTGAACTGTTTTAAAAGGCTGGGCGCTTTCTCCACTAGCAAACTGCCCCATTGTGATATGAGTTCCATCAAATTGCTGTATTGGAGTTAAATTACTATTTTGTTTTAATAATTCTTGTCCAACCTCAGATTCCCATTTGATAATTTCGTAACTATTTTTCTCCTCTTCCGATAATTGTGTTGTGTCGACACTTTTCAGTTCTTTTAAATATTTTTCATAAAAAGAGTTTTTCTTTTTCCTGTACGAATTTGTCATCTCAAAGACCAATTGATCGTCATAGTCATGTTGGTCACTTTGCGTAGCATCAAGAGGATTCAATTCGTTTTTTTCTTTGAAATAAGAATCGGTAATTGTTCTAAAATCTGATTCTTTTTTTTCGGATTTACAATTTATAAACAATAACGATAAGAATACTAGTGTAATAAATGAATATATTTTTTTCATAGAAAAGAGTTTTATTGTATAATACTATAAATATTAGATGTTTATTCTGTTAAGAATTATAATAAATTAACCGTGATATACTCGTGAAGCTATAATTTGACCGTCCTTAATTTCTAATAATTCTGCAACTAACAAATCATCTTCATTGGCTACCGTACGGGTGTATTCCATAAATACTCGATCAGAATTTGATGTTAGTGATGTGACTTTATAGTGTAAGGAAGGCAATCGATTAAATGCATCTTGCCACCAAGTGCGTAAGGCGTCCTTACCTATTAATAATCCATTTGTTTCCGGATGATGTATTTTAAGTTTAGGGCTGTAATGTTGAGCGCCTTCGTCATATAAGGATAATAATTTTTCCAAGTTATGAGCATTAAAAGCTTCAAACCAAAGATGGGCTATAGATAAGTTTTTTTCTGTGGACATGGTAACTTAATAAAAATCCCAATGTTTTGGGATTTAAGAAATATTAAAATATATTATTTTACACGTTTTTCAAATTGATTATCTCTTGTTCTGTAAGGAATCTCCAATTCCCTCTTGGTAAATTCTTTTTGGTTAATCCTGCAAAAGATACACGGTCAATTTTTAAAACATCATACTTAAAACTTTCAAAAATGGCTCGAACTACTTTTACATTCGGAGTTCTCAATTTTAAACCAATTTCAGTTTTCGGTTCATTATCAATATACGAGATTTCGTCAACAAATAATTTATGACCGTCTAACGTCACTCCATTCGCAATTTTTTCTAAGTCTTCAAATTTCAAATTTTTATCCAAAGAAACTTGGTAGATTTTGGAAGACTTTTGATTGGGAAGACTAAATTTTCGTATCATATCAGTGTCATTAGTGAAAACTAATAAACCAGTAGTATTCTTATCCATTCGTCCAATGGGTTGTAATTTTGCTTTAGTAGCAGCACGGACCAATTCAAGTACATTTCTGTGATCAGATTCATCCTCGTTCAAGGTGGTAAAGTTTTTGGGTTTGTTAAGTAAAACGTATTCTTTGCGTTCAGGAGTTAAAACGGCTCCGTCGAAGTTAACTATATCACCTGGTTTAACTTTGTGTCCCATTTCAGTGATTACCTCGCCATTAACTTTTACATTTCCCGATTGTATATAAATGTCTGCATCTCTTCGAGAGCAAACACCCGAATTAGAGATATATTTATTCAACCGAATTTCGTCAGATTTCAACGGTTTTGGAACGTTGTTTTGTGCGGATTTAACAGGTTTAGTTGTTTGTTTGGAAGTTGCATCCGAAGTCAAAGGTTTTGCTTTCTTAGGCCCTTGTGCTCTCTTGGCCATTGCAGGTTTTGGCTTATTTGAACTTGGTCTTGAGCTGTTAGGTCTAGAACCATTCCGATTAGTACTGCCGTCCTTCTTATTCATAAATTCTTAATTTGTTAGCAAAGATAAGCATTTAAGCTTCTTCCTAAACGTTATTTATGGCGAGCTATGGTATCTTTTACTTTGGAAGAAAAAGCAAGTGCTTTAGCAAGTACTTTGAAGACAAGACAGTTATAATTTTAAAAGCCTTTTGCCGTTAATTAGTACTTCGGGATTGATTAGAATTATGCAAAAAACACCCGACACGACGAGAAGTTTTAAAATATTATGTAATTTCAAATAAGCAAGTTTATCATTGGCATTCCATAAATTACGTAAAAAAAATAGAAGAATAATTATGCTGAGATAGAAGTAAATATCCATGTAGCCAACTTCAAATATTTCTACTAAAAAATATACAGGGATTAAAGTGGATAAGGTAAGTAATGTTATGATTTTTTTGGAAAACACTTCCCCATATAATACAGGTATTGTTTGGTATCCGTTGGCAATATCCCCTTTAATGTTTTCTAAATCTTTTATCATTTCTCTTACCAGTATTAATAAAAATAAAAAAGTAGCATGCGCAAAAATCTGAGGATAAATGTTCTTATAATATAGTAAAATAGCGAAGAAGGGCAGAACTGCTAAGAATGACGCGGATAAATTACCTATTACAACTATCTTTTTCAGCTTGTGTGAATAAAACCAAATTAGGAAGATATAAGTAGAAAAAAACAGGACTGCTCTAAATGAAACAAGACAAGCAAGTAAGGCTACAAGAATGTTGACTGTAAAGTAAACATTTAATTTTGTTTTTTGACTGACTAATCGGTCTAGTTGTGTTTTGTTGGGACGATTAATTAGATCCTTATTGCTGTCATAGAAGCTATTTATTATATATCCTGACGCAACAGTAAAACTTGTTACTAACACGATGATAAATAGATTGAAATCTAGCAAAATATTTAATGCTCTTTTGTTTTCCGGTGCTAAAATAAAAATGGCCGAAAGATATTGTGCTAGAACGATAATAGGAATATTATACCCACGGACCACAGAAAACAAACTGATAATTTTCATTAAACGATGTTTGTTTTTACGGCTTAGCATTTAATTTTTAATCAATTTAAAATTGGTAAACCACTTCTAACTTATACTCTTTTAAAGATTGTTTTGCTTTGTCAATATCTTGAGTAAATCCTAAAATATAGCCACCACCGCCCGAGCCACAAAGTTTTAAATAGTAATCATTCGTATCAATACCTTTTTGCCAAACTCCGTGGAATTGTTCTGGGATCATGGGTTTGAAGTTGTTTAGGACTACTTTTGAAAGTTGTTTAGTGTTCTTAAACAAAGACTTCATATCGCCTCCCAAGAAATTTTCTACACAAGCATCAGTGTATTTAACAAACTGATTTTTAAGCATTTTACGAAAGCCTTCTTCTTTAAGGTTTTCCATAAAAATATTTACCATAGGAGCCGTTTCTCCTACAATCCCTGAATCTAGCAAGAACACCGCACCTTTACCAGTTGCACTTTGAGAAGGGATACCGGTAGCTTCAATGTTGTCTTTTGAATTGATAAGAATTGGAATGCTTAGGTAGCTATTCAGTGGGTCTAGTCCTGAACTTTTTCCATGAAAGAAGGATTCCATTTGGGCAAATATGGATTTCAGTTGTAATAATTTATCGCGAGTTAGATTTTCTAGGACGGTGATTTTATTGTGTGCGTATTTATCGTATATGGCGGCTACTAATGCGCCACTACTTCCAACACCATATCCTTGGGGAATACTTGAGTCAAAATACATTCCTCTCGCTACATCTGCTTTTAAAGCTTCTAAATTAAACGTAACTAATTCAGGATGCTCTCGTTGTAATTGTTCTAAATATGCTACAAAACGTGACAAGCTTTCGTTGGACTTTATAGCGGCTTCGGATGGTTTCTCATCCACTTTTAAAGCACCGTTGTAAAAGTTGTATGGAATGGATAAACCTTTAGAGTCTTTTATAATTCCGTATTCTCCGAAGAGTAATATTTTTGAGTAAAAAAGTGGTCCTTTCATAGATTTTAATTGATGGTTTCAATTGCGCCAAATCCAATTTCATCACAAATATACTGACCATTTTGACAATAGCCAACTAATTCATTGGTAATAAATTGCAAAACGTTAGCGCTAACGTTTTCGGGATATAAAACATGTACATTGGCACCGGCATCTAGTGTGAAGCAAATTGGGATCTTTGTTTCGTTCCGGTAGTTCCAAATTTTATTGATTATTGCTAATGTATTTGGTTTCATTAAAATGAAATAGGGAAATGAGGTCATCATCATGGCGTGAAGCGTCAAAGCTTCGCTTTCAACTATTTTTATAAACTCATTTATGTCTCCTGTTTTTAATGCTAATTTTAGTAGCGATAAATTTTGATGCGCTTGAGTAAAACGTTGCTCTGCAAAAGGGTGGTTGTGCATCAAATCATGACCTGTCGTGCTTGAAACTTGTTTTTCTCCTTTGTCGACCAGCAGGATAGTGTCTTGATAGTTTTTAAATTGATCATGAATTTGAGAAGGGAAGTTTACTCCAAATAAATCGGAACTGTTTTCAATTTCTGCATGTTTTCCCCAAACCACTACGCTGCCCTTAATGCTTCGACATGCACTGCCTGAGCCGAGACGGGCTAAGAAGGATGCTTTTTGATAAAAATAATCTTCCGTTATATGAGGGTTTATTGCTTTTTCCAAGCTCATAATATTCAATGCTAAAGCTGCCATACCGGAGGCTGAAGATGCAATGCCTGAACTGTGAGGAAAAGTATTTTGTGTGTCAACAGTAAAATGATACTCTTTTAAATAGGGGCAATAGATTTCTATACGTTCAAAAAACTTTATAATTTTTGGTTTGAACTCTTCTTTTTGTTGACCTTCAAATAAAAAATCAAAAGAGAATGCTTCAGCCTTTTGTTTAAGAGTACAATCTAATTTAGTTATTGTTTTACATCGGTTTAGTGTGAAACTAATCGAAGGATTTGCTGGAATTTGATGTTCTTTTTTACCCCAATATT
>Ga0114967_10002771_pt1 | contig 14587 bp, 12 predicted proteins | sample M_130628_MF_Meta_FD_92639 | JGI IMG/M metagenome (GOLD analysis project Ga0114967, IMG submission 92639) | Freshwater microbial communities from Lake Montjoie, Canada to study carbon cycling - M_130628_MF_MetaG | ecosystem: Environmental > Aquatic > Freshwater > Lake | place: Lake Montjoie... | reverse complement strand
TCTTGCGGCGGGCGAATTTCTGCACGTAAATCTTGTCGCCCTGCACGAGACCAATCACCTCAGCCTTCACCTTCGCCCCCTTCACAACAGGGCTGCCGAGCGTCAGGACGCCAGCCTTGCTCACGGCCAGAACCTCTTCAAACAGCACCTCGGTGCCGGCTGCCACATGGCGAAAGTCGATCGTGATTTCCTGCCCCTCGCTGACGCGATACTGCCGTCCACCGTCGGTCACGATGGCGTAATGATGGCCCGCGCCAGCCATTGAATCGGAAGATACGGCTTTCGAGCGGGCGGAGGTTGAAGCGGAAGTCGCCATGGCAGTTGAAGTCCGAAGGTTGCGTGTCGCTGATCAACACAAGGAGACTCAGAGTCGCAGCGCGGCAGCAGGCCGCTGGTGCCAGCAAAAACTCTGAACGGCAAAATCGAGATCAAAAGTTTAGCCATTCCTGCGGCTTGGGTCGAGTGGGGGCTAAAAACAGCCTAAAGCCCGGCATTTCCATCGTTTCCTAAGGCCCGGCTGCCCCCATCAAGACTGGTGCAAAGCGCCGGGTGTGGTAATCTCCCGCCGTCCCGGTGAGTGAAGAAACGGCTCATCAGACGCTGGCCCTTTGAATTCCGGAACGGCCGCGAGGGTCTCGAGCCGCCGCGATGTGAAGCTATGGATCTCAAACGCATCATCACTTCCGGCAGGTATATCCCGGAAATTGACGGCCTGCGGTTCGTGGCCATTCTGGCCGTCATCCTCTATCACATCCCCGCCAACTGGCATCGCAACTCCCATTGGGGCCGCAAAACGCCCTTCACCGCGACCCCGTTGATCGACGGGCTTTGCGCGTGGCTGGCCCCGATCTATCCGTGGATCGAATGGGCCTACCAGTACGGCATGGAGGGCGTGCTGCTCTTCTTCTCGATCAGCGGTTTTATTCTGGCACTCCCCTTCGCCCGGCACCGCTTTCAGGGTGAGCCGGAAGTTTCGCTGCGGAAATATCTGTGGCGCCGGCTGACGCGTTTGGAGCCCCCCTATGTCATCGCCATGACGGCCTATCTGCTGATCGGCGTGATGATCGGGAAGTTCAACCTCGGGGAGCAGCTTCCCCACTTCCTGGCGAGCCTGCTCTATGTCCACAACATCGCCTACGGCGAGGCCTCGACGGTCAACATGGCGGCATGGAGCCTGGAGGTCGAGGTGCAGTTCTACCTGCTGGCGCCCGCGCTCTGCTGGCTGCTGTTTCGCAACCTGCGGTGGGCGGTTCCCCTCACATGCTTGGGCCTGGTAGCAGCCGCAGGACTGCAACTTTTGATTCCGATGCAGCTCCAGACGATAGCGATGTTCCTCCACTACTTTCTGGCCGGCATCGCCGCTGCTGCCATCTTTGTCTCGCGCCCAGACTGGTTCCAGCAGCGGAGCCTCTGGGCAGACTGCGGCTTTGTGCTGGCGACGGCCGTTGTGGCGTGGGCCAAGGACAGTACCGCCAGGGAACTGGTGCTGCCAGTCTGTTTTGGCGGGATGATTCTCACTGCCCTCAAGTCGAGTTGGATCTCGGCGCTGCTGCGAATTCCTCTCGTCTCCCAACTCGGGGGCATGTGCTACAGCACCTACCTCTACCACGGCCGTCTGCTGACGCTGCCGATGGTGGCCCTCTTTTCGAGGCTCGTGTTGAGCGACAGCTTCGCTGGGGAGATTGTCTTGGTGACGCTGCTGCTGGTGCCGTGGGTATTTCTGGCGTCGGTACCCCTGTTCCTTCTGTTTGAAAAGCCCTTCATGAGGCCCACCTGGCCGCAGGATCTGCTCGGCTTCCTGCTCCGGCGCAGCAGGCCATCCAACCCCACGTAGCTGGTTGTGGAGCTGGTTGTGGAGCTGTTTGTGGGAAGAGTCTTCCCTGACTCTTTCCGCAGCCCGTTAAGGAAACCGTACCAGGCGACCGTTGGAATCCCAGGCCTCAAACACGAGGTGCTCCGGGGAAACGCTCTCCCGGCCGACCACATGCAACTGCATGTGCACGACATCTTCAAACTGGGCCATCTCCCGGCGCTTCCGGTTGTTGATCCAGGTTGCCACCTCGTCATGCACGGTGACATTCAGCCGGGCAATGTCGCCCCGGGTGGCAGAGAGCTGGAGCGTCCGCATGACCTCGATCGACATGCTCTCGGCCGTCTTCACCATTCCCGTGCCGGTGCAGGTGGGACAATCTCGGAAGATGCTCTTGCGCAGGGATGGCCTGATCCGCTGACGCGTCATCTCCACCAATCCGAAGGGGCTCGTGCGCAGGATTTTCGTCCGCGCCCTATCCCTCTTCATGGCGTCGTGGAGCGCCTTCTCCACACCCCGGCGGTAGCGCTCGCGCCGCATGTCGATGAAATCGTTGACGATCACGCCGCCGAGATCGCGCAGGCGGAGTTGGCGGGCGATTTCCTTGGCCGCGATCAGATTCATCTGATAGGCGTTTTCCTCGGCCGACTTCTCCGTGCGGAAGCTGCCCGAATTCACGTCGATGGCCACCAAGGCCTCGGTCTGATCGATCACGATCGAACCGCCGCCCTTGAGCGGAACCTTCCGTTGGTGGATCCGGCCGATTTCCTCTTCAAGCCCGTAGCGGTGGAAGAGCGGCTCCTTGCCCTCGTAGAGCTGCAGCCGCGGGGCATACTTTGGCATCACCAGCTCAAGGAATTCCCGGGCCCGCTCATAAGCAGCCGGCTCATCGATCAGGATTCTCCCCACGTCCTCCGTGAACATGTCACGGATGGTGCGGATGATCATGTCGCTTTCCTGATAGATATCGATCGGCGCGGAATACTTCCGCATCCGTCGCACAATCGACTTCCACAGCCGCAACAGATATGTCATGTCGCGGGCCATCTCGGCCTTGGTCCGCTCGGTGCCCGCCGTGCGCACCACAAACCCCACTCCCTTGGGCGGCTTCAGCTCCAGCATGATGTCGCGGAGCACGCGGCGGTCGTGTTCGTCGTCGATCTTCTTGGAGATGCCCACCCGTCCCAGCGGCGGCATCAGCACAAGATAGCGACCGGGAATGGAGATGTAGGTGGAGAGCGTGGGCCCTTTCGTGCCGAACCCCTCCTTGATCACCTGAACCAGCACCTCGTCTCCGCGCCGGAGGATGTCCTGGATCGGCGGCTTGACCCGCGGGCGGTCGCCCAAACGCGGACGCCTGCGGGCGGCGGAACGCTGTCGGGCATCGGCATCACCGTCGGCATCGCCCTCGGCATCGGCATCGGCATCGCCCCCCACAGCTACCGGCTCGCCGCTGCGGCCGGGGCTTGGCTCGGCCGATTCAAAGGCCTTGTCGGGATCGAGCCCGCCCTGCCGGTAATACTGCGGCTCCACATCGCTGATGTGCAGAAATCCGTTGCGTCCTACACCGAAATCAACGAAGGCCGCCTGAATGCTCGGCTCAATGTTAACAATCCGGCCCTTGTAGATGTTCCCGACGTAATTGTCCTGACTGGTGCGCTCAACATAGAGCTCCTCCAGAATGCCATCTTCCATAATGGCGATCCGGCATTCCTCAGGCTGCGACACATTGATCAGCATTTCCTGTTTCATCGAATCTTCTTTTCCTTTCGATACCCTCCCGCCCGAAGGGGCGGCGGCGCGATCACGCGACCGACTCGGAGAGCAGGCGACGCATCTGGTCGCGCAAAAAAGCCTTCACCTCGCGCGCGCCGTCCATGGCCAGCGCACGCTCGGCAATCCCACGGCATTCGGCGACCGAAACACTTCGGCACACCTGCTTGACTTCCGGAATCGCACTCGGCGGCACACTGAGCTGCCGCAAGCCGAGCCCCAGAAGCAGCTGCGTGTACATCACGCTGCCGCTCATCTGACCACACACATTGGCAGGCACACCCGCCTCGCGTGCTACATCCAGCGATCGGCGCAGAAGGCGCAGCACTGCCGGATCACACGCGTTGTAGAGTTCCGCCACTTCTTTATTTCCCCGATCGACCGCCAGCGTGTACTGAATCAGGTCGTTGGTCCCCACTGAGACAAAATCGACCTCCTTGATAAACCGATCGAGCATCACCACCGCCGCTGGCGTCTCCACCATCATGCCGACCGGCATTTTCGCGTTGAAAGCGATGCCATGCTCGGCGAGATCCTCCATCACATCGGCCAACACCATCCGGGCCTGCCGCAGTTCGACGATTGTCGATATCAGCGGAAAGAGCACCCGCACATCCCCCAGCGCGCTCGCCCGCAGGATCGCGCGAAGCTGAGTGCGGAACATCGGCAACTGGCGCAGCGAGAGCCGAATGCTCCGCAGCCCAAGGCAGGGATTCCGCTCCTCCTCAGGCGTGCTTTCGGTGCGCATCTTGTCGGCCCCCAGATCGAGCGTGCGGATCACGACGGGCTTGCCGCGCATCGCCTGCACAACCTCGCTGTAGGCGGCGAAGTGATCTTCCTCCGTCGGCTCGCGGGGGCTGGTGAGATACAGAAATTCGGTGCGGTAGAGGCCGATGCCGTCGCACCCCCGCGCCAGGCACTGCTCCGCCTCGCTGGGAAATTCGATATTGCCGGTGAGCTGGATGCGGACGCCGTCGAGTGTTTCCGCCGGGAGATCGCGGAGTTCGCCCAGCTTGGCGGCCACCGTTTGCGCCGCTTCCACCTCCAGCCGGTAGCGGGCGATCGTTTCCTCGTCCGGCTGCAGGATCACGACCCCCTGATTGCCGTCGAGGATCACCGGCTCGCCGCCGGAGACATCGGCCAGAAACGGTCCCAATCCCACCACGGCCGGAATTTCGAGCCCTTCGGCGACAATGGCGGTGTGGCTGCCCGGGCCGCCCAACTCGGTGGCAAACCCCTGCACAAACCGCCGGTCGAGATTGGCCGTTTCGCTCGGCGTGAGGTTGTGGGCCAACACCACCACCGGCTGCGAAATGGCCGCCAGCGTCTCGCGTCGCTGCCCCAAGAGATTCCGCAGCAGGCTCTTCTCAATGTCGTAGATGTCGTGGGCACGCTGCGCGATGTGGTTGTCGAGGCTCTGGAAAGCCTTGGCGTAGCGTCTGAGCGTGCGGCTGACGGCGTATTCTGGCCACCAGTTCCGGTCGCGGACGGCGCTGGTCAATTCTTCCTGCAGCCGGGCGTCGTGCAGCATCGCCAGATGCGCTTCGAAGATGGCGGCATACTGCCCGCCCAATTCGGCATGGATCGCATCGCGATTGCGTTCGATCTCGACGGTCGTCTCGGCCACCGCCCGGGCCAAGCGTTCCAATTCAGTGTCGACGGCACTGCGGGCGACAAACCGCCGCGGGATTCTGAATCCCTCGCTGTCGAGCACGAGCGCTTCGCCAATCGTGACGCCAGGCGAAACGGCGATACCCTGAAGTTTGAGCATGGGGCGCATCCCGCGCGCCGGCAGCTGAATCGTTTCGGGGAGATCGCACGGCGGGGCCTATTCCCCGTATCGGGCCGCCGCACTGCTTCCGGGCGGCCCACCATGCAGCGATCAGATCCTCGAAAGACTCGCGCCCAACGGCTCGTTGCGGCTCCTTCTGTTGCGTTCGAATGTGTGTGGTCGGTTCGTGACAATCAGCCAGTTCAGTCAGCCAGTCGATTCCGGGGCGGGGGCCGGTTGACCTGCTCCAGATGCGTGGCTCCCAGAGTCTTGTAGTCCAGATTCATGCAGCCCAGATTCAGCGGACCCAAATTCATTGAAATTCTGCTCGAACAGGCGTCCGATCGCGTCAATAGCCTCCCGGGCATCCGGGCCGGTCGCCTCGACAACCAGCCTCGTTCCCGATTCAGCCGCCAGCGTGAGCACCTCTAGGATGCTCTTGCCATCGACCCGCTGGGACTTAGCCACCAGTTCAATGCGCGACTGCCATTTCCGCGCCTCACGCGCCAGTTGATCGGCCGGACGGGCATGCAGACCTTGCGGCATGCCAACCACGACCTCTCGCATGAACGTTTCCTGCATCGTCGCTTCGTCTCTTTCGCTGCTCACCGCCGGTTGCTCAAGATGCGACGCCATGGCCATCCGCCTCTACCAGCAAGCGCTGGATGTCGACGGGGGTTTGCGCCGCTTTCAGTTCTCCGCAAAACGACTCATCCCGCAACTGACGCGAGATGTTTTCCAGGGCCCGCAGGTGATCGCCCGGACGGTCCGGCGGCGAAACCAGCAGAAAAAACAGTTGGACAGGCTCGCCATCGAGGCTGTCGAAACCGATGCCCTCGTGGCTCACGGCCACCGTCCCCACCAACCGATCCACACTTGGATGCTTGGTGTGGGGCACAGCCACGCCACGCCCGATGCCAGTGCTCCCCAGATCTTCCCGCTTCATGATCGCCTTGACGATGCTTTCCAGATCGCCTGCGGCGATCTTCCCCGCATCGACCAGAGCCGCGGCCATCTCCCGGATCACACCCTCCTTCGAGGACGCCGATACGTTCGATCGGATGGCGTCCACCGCCATAAAATCAGAAAACTTCATGCTCGGTTGCTTCTCAAAATCAAATGTGTGGGAAAGACTGGTGCATGATCGGGGGCACCCCTTGCTTCCGTGAGCAGCAGAAAGCCGTTACGACTTTCGAGCCGTCTCCACGTGCTTGTGGTCCCGGACCTTCTCCTTGTGCTTGCGCAGCTGCTGTTCCAGCTTCTGCACGGCCCCGTCGACGCTCCGCCACAGATGGGCGGACACCTCGTGGCTGACCATCTGATGGAAATGCTCCGCCGAAGCGACGATTTCCACGGCAGGAAGAGCCGGATTTTGCAGATCAACCGTCACGTTCAAGGCGGTGAGACCGTTGAAATAACGCTTCAACCGCGACACCTTGGTCGTGATCTTGGACTGCGAAGCGGGGCTTAAATGGCCGTGACGTGCCGAAACGTTGATCTGCACCCGGATGATCCTCTCCATCTCAGAAACGGGATGCCGCCTCACACAAGAACCGAAGGCGGCAGAAAAGAATGCCATGCAGAGCATATCACCGCCGGTGACGCTACGCCAAACCGACTCAATGACGCGGCCATTGCGCTTGAAAAATCGTTCCCGAACCGGCCTGGCGCCCCCCCATCACCCATCCTTGGGAGGCTGATGCCTTGGCTCCGCCGAGCGCAAGAGCCCCTTCTCCGCCTGCCCCCGCCACCATTGAATCCCTTCCCGCCGCAGTTCGGGGAGGCCATCGGGCCGGTATCGCAGCCGGTCGACGCCCGCGGGCTGCACGCTCTCCAGCAGGCATTTGTAGGCATACCTGCGCACCACGAGGCTGCTGTCGTCGAGGTGGCTGAGAAGTTCCACCCCTCCGGCGGCCAGATCGGCAGCGGAAAATCCCCGCGCCAGCCGACAGAGCAGATCGGCTTTTCCGCCCGGCCCCCGGGTGGCAAAGGCCTGCCTGAGGCGGGCGGCCGACTCCGCTCCGCGTCCGAGGGCCGCGGGCACGGCGGCTGCCTCCAGCACGCTCCACTGCCCCTGGGCCAGCTGGAGTCCGGGCGTTTCACAGCAGAGCAGGTCGACCAACTGCTCAAAGTCGTCTGCCAGTGCCAGCGTGCCCGCCGCCAGCATCCGGTTTTCCACCCGGCGGTCGGAGGCCATCGTACGGAGCACCTGCTGAAATGCGTTGGCGGCCGCAGCCGGCTCGGCCGGCAGGCTGGCCAAGCGGGCGACGAGAGCTCCACAGGCCCCCGCCTCGAGAGGATCGATCCGGGAGGCCGACCGCGCCCAGGCTGGCACTGGCCCGGCCCGCAGCACTGCCGCGGCGCGCGGCTGCGTGGCAAGCCAGTCAAGAGCCCCGTCTGGCTTGAGCGTCACCTGGTGTTCCACCCCTTCCAGCCAGCCCCCGGCAGGGGGTTCGCCGGCCGTTCCCTGCTGCCAGGCGAGTTGGCCGGTAACCGCCGTGAGGCGGGCCCCTCCCCCCTCTGCGGCTGGCTCCGCTCCCGGCTCCCGCTCCAGCCTCACCTCCACCGCCACTGCCGCAGGTGCAGCTGCCACGCAGCTCCCCACCAACGCTCCGGCGGAGATCCCCAGCGGCTGCCCCGGCGCCACCTGCACCACGGCGCGACCAAACAGAATCACCATTCGCGGCGTGCCGTCGGCATCGACTGCAACGCTCGCCCGCGTGCGGGGAAGCAGTCGCACGCTCGCCGCGCCCAGTTGAAGATCGGGGTGAAATCCTGGGGGCACAAGCAGCTCGTCCCCCCGTTCCAGGGCCATGTCGGCAGCCGCCGGCAGCCAGCCCGGCGCAGCCGCCCCCGTCGCGCGGCGCAGAATCAGCCCGGCACTCCCCACCTGCCCCACCGCTGCCGGCGGGGCGTTTTTTGGCGCAGCAGCCTCCAGCCCGGCGTCGACCTCAATGTCGATGGCGATCTCGTGTGGGACAGGTTCGGTCACTGGCGGGACGACTGGCGTCGCGGGCGCACCGGCCGGCTCCAGCGCCACAGTCGCTTGCGGCTCCGGTCTGCCTGCCGGCTCTTCTGCGACCGGCTCAGCCCCCGCCATCTCTCCTTCCGGAGCGGCTCCCCCTTCCCGCGGCTTATTTTCGCGCTCAGCTGCCGGCCGTCCCCAGTGCAGCAGCCCCGCGGCCGATGCGAAGAAGAGCCCCAGCGCCACGAGCGTCGCCAAGGCCGCCCCGCCTGCCAGCCAGGCCCGCCACGGGGCGGCCGGCCTGCGCAGAGAGGGGCGTTCGACCTGCGGCAGCATCCCAGCGGGCAGCGGAGCTGGCTCCGCCGGGCGAACGGTCGGCTTGGCTGGGGAGGGCGTCTGTTGCTGCGGGAGGTGCCTCAAGGCCGCCAACAACCGGGACCGGCCAGCCTGATCGAGCGGCTCAACAACGCTTGGATCTTCGGCCAATTCCGCCAGCAGCGTGTGGCAGGCAGCGACCTCAGCCAGATGCATGTCCGATTCCAGGCAGATGCGTTCCAGCGGCTCCAGCCGCGCGGGCTCCAGCGTGTTGTCGAGGTATTCGGCCACCGAATTGGCATCGGCCGCCAGCCCCCGGCCAGCGGGGCGGGGAGCCCCTACCTGCGGCCGCTCCACAACCAGCCGGATTCGGTCGACCAGTTGCTGCGCGACCGGACTGGCGGTCACCTTTTCGCCAAGCTGCTTCTGTTCACCGGCCGGCAGGACGTTGTCCAGCCAGGCCAGCAGCGTGCGGAGCGTCAAACGCATGCGGCCATTCCTTTCACCGACTCAATCGCCCGGGGCTTCCCGAGCATCTTCCCAGACCTGTGCGTCTTCCCCGCACGCCCCGGATGCGCGGGCTGAACCCCGATTTTCATGGAAAACCCCGGGCGAGGGAAGCTGAATCCGGCCCGACTTTTCTGCTCCTGACCCACATCGCCCCGGCTGCGTATATGATTCGTGGGCTCAAGCCCCAGCCTCATGCAGGTGCCACGCTCCCTTCCTCCGGTGCTCGGGGGGAGCGTCGACCATGCGGGCTGGGCGGCCAACGGTTCCCACAGGAGGACTCCGATGACTGACATGGTGCGGCTGCGCCGGCAGGCGATCCTGAAGCAGGCTGCCGGCTGCATTGAACTGGCTGAACTGCTCGTCGAAACCGACAAGCCGGTCCCCCCCTCGGCTGCCAATCTCCTGCGCCGCGCTCTGGCCACGCTTGCCGAACTGTCCGCCCCGGAGCGTGCCGCCCCCGCCGCCCAACTGCTCGCCGGCGAGGCCCTGCGGGCGCTTGGGCACTGGCAGGAAGCTCTGGAACCGCTGCGTGTGGCTGCGGAGCACGATCCGCAGCGGCTGGAGGCATGGCTGGGAATCGGCTGGTGCCTCAAGCGGTTGGGCCAGCTTGCCGAAGCCATCGAGGCCCTGAGGAGCGGTCTGGCGGCGGCGCCAAAGCAGCCGATCCTGCACTACAACCTCGCCTGTTATCTGTCGCTGGCAGGCAACGCCGAAGCGGCGGTGGAATACCTCACCCAGGCAATCTCGCTCGACGACCGCTACCGCGATCTGACCGAAGTGGAGCCCGACTTCGACCCGATTCGCACCGACCCGCGCTTTCAGGCGGTGACGCACGTCGCTGTGTAACGGGGGACTTGGCCCTTCCCCCCAAACTTTCGCAATTGCCACACAGCGGTGGAATCGTGTTTGATGGTTTGCTGTCGGCGGGGTGGCCCGGCCCGCGCCGGGTTTTTGGTGGTTGTCCCCCCGCAGCATCCCAACTCCCCTGCCCCTGAGTGCGTGCTCCGTATGACCAGTCCCGCTCTGCAGGAAGTAGTCGCACTGTTGGGATGCCCGGCGGCCGGTAACCCGGCCCAATATCTCTTTGAGCGGGCCATTTCCGCGGCGGGCTTGGATTGGCGGTTTGTCACGTTTGATGTGCAACCCGAGCGGCTCGCGGCGGCGCTGGCCGGTGTGCAGGCGATGGGCTTTCGCGGCTGCCTCCTTTCCGGCCCGCTCCAATCACTCGCCCTGCCGGCACTTCTCTTCCTCTCCCCCACGGCCAGTTTTTCGGGTGCTGCCAGCCTGATCGAACGCACGCCGGAGGGGCTGGCGGGGCACATGACCCAGGGGCGGGGCCTCGCCGCGGCCCTGCGTGGCCATACCGACCTGAACGGCGCCCGGATTCTGCTGGCCGGGGCCGGAGCGACCGGCCGCGCGGCGGCGCTTGAGCTAGCGCTGGCTGGCGCCTTGGAGATTCTGGTGTGCGACCCCGATCCCGCGCAGGCCGCTGCTTTGGTGGAGGCGATCGGAGCGCTCAACTCCTCCGCCCTCCCGGCGATGGTCCCCTGGCAAGCGGCGCTTGAGATCCCGGAGCGGGTGGGGATTGTGGTCTCCGCGCTGCCGGTGGAGGGGAGCCCAATCGCCTGCAGCTTCAGCGGTCTGCGCAACAGCGTCGTGGTGGCCGACTGCGCGCTCGTCGGGCAGCCCTCAGCGGCGGTGGCGGCGGGCCTCAAGGCGGGAGCCTGCGTGATCGATGGTCTGGAAATCCACTGCGAAAAAACCGCCATCGATTTTCAAACGCTCACCGGCAGCGAAACAGACATCGAGATGCTGCACGAAGCGCTCGATGAATTTCTCAGCGCGTAAGGGCTTCCGGCTGGGGCGGATTACGTGCCGGCGGGTGTGGCGGAGAGCCGCTCGATCTTGGTCGCCAGTGCCGCGGCAGCGGCCCGCACATCCCCCACCGGGTCCTGCGCCAGCTTCCCCACCCGCTCCATGATGGCTGCCGGGGGGGCAGCGTGCGTGGCATCGGCCAGCAGCGCCACACCCCGCAGGGCATTGAGCACCACCAGCGCCCGCTTGTAGCGCTTCGACTGCGCGGCATCGTCGCGGGCTTTCTCGGCCGGAATGGCCGTGTCGGGCAGGTCGAGCATCTCGCCGAGCGTCTCCAGGGCCAGGTCGTTGCCGAGTCTGGCAAGCGCCAGCGCCGCGTTGTAGCGGACGTCGTCGCTGGGGTCAGACACAAGCTGGGCCAGCCGCTGAGTCGCCGCCTGATCGGAGGTGCCTTTACCACTGCCGACCACGCCGAGCGTGAAGGCCGCCGCCGAACGCAGCTGCGCGTCATCGCTGCGGGAGGCGGTGATCACTGCCTCGGTGGCAGCGGAGCCCCCGGCGTCGCGGCCGGAAGCGAGAAGATTGGTGGTGAGCACGGCGATCGCTTCCACGGCGGCGCGGGCAGCCAGCGGCTCGGCCGCTACCTGAGCCTGAGCGACCAATGGCGGCAGTGCCGTCGGCACCGAAAACTCACCCAGCGCCCGGCAGAGATAGACTCGCAGCATCTGCGATTGCTCACCTGTGCGGCCGCTGGCCGATTCGTCGGTGAGGATCCGGCCGAGTTCGCTTGCCAGTCCTTCGTCGGCCTTCAGGGCCCCGCCGCCCGGCCCGCGGAGATCATTGGCGAGATTGAGAGCCGCCTGCCAGCGTCCCTCGTTGTCGCGGCGCAGCGTGCGCACATAGGCCTGCGGATCGTTGCCGAGGTGGGCCAGCCAATGAAAGGCCAGCCAGACGCAGACGATGATCGCCACGATCAGTCCGGGCACCAGAAACAGCTGCACAATAAAAGCAGCACTGGGCGGCTCCACCGGCGGCAGAGAATCGTGCGGGGAGAGCGTGCGTGGGGGGGTGTCTGCCACTGTCGGTCGCACCTTGCGTAGCGGGTGAAGGCGGGGTTGGCAGGGAGCCAACCTCCGGAGGGAATGGTCCAGCGGACGCCGCTGGGGGAACAGCTGTGCCGATTGTCTGCGGGCAAACAATTGTAGCAGGCAGGGGGTAAACTGCCCGCCGCCCTGCAGGCGACGCTCCACCCGGGCAGCAGGCGCTTCCTCGCAACTGGCTGTGTCTTCCCACCGCTCCTCTGCCCTGAGGAGCATTTCCTGCGGAAAAAGTATGGATCACGCTCCCGATCGGCCTGCCGTCGCCCCCTCTCTTCCCAGGCCTCAGGCCCGCTTTCTGGAAACGCAGGTCGAGGGTGTGGCAGCCAATCTGGCGCTCGACGAAGCCTTGCTGGAAGAGGCCCACGAGGGCGTGATTGCCACACCGATCGTGCGCACCTGGATGGCCACGCAGCCGGTGGTGGTGGTCGGCTCCTCCAGCCGGATCGACCAGGAGGTCGATCGGGCTGCCTGTGCGGAGCGTGGCGTCAGCATCGTGCGGCGGCCGAGTGGTGGCGCCACGGTGGTGCTCGGGCCGGGGTGCCTGATGTGGACAGTCGTCGCCCCATACCCCGAGGGCGTGCCTCCGCTGGAGCAGATCCATGCCGGAATGCTGGAGCCGTTGTGCGCGGCGCTGGCAGCAGTGCTGGCCCGGCCCAGCCTGGAAGTGGCCCGTTACGGCACCAGCGACATCGTGCTGGTGAGCGCGGGGGAGGCCCGAAAAATTTCGGGGAATGCCCTGCGGGTGCGGCGGCACGGGGTGCTCTATCACGGCACCCTGCTCGACGACTTTGACATCGATCTGGTGGGGAGCATTCTCAAGCATCCTCCGCGGGAACCTGACTACCGGGCCGGGCGGCCGCATGCTGCTTTTCTGGCCAATCTTCACCTCGGCCGTGCACTGCTGGAGGAGGCGGTGCGACGGGCGTTTGCTGCTGAGCGTGTCCGCACCGACTGGCCTGAGGCGCGGATGGAGCGGCTCCTGCGGGATCGCTATGCCCTCTCCGACTGGACCGACCGGCTGTAGCCGGCAGCCGGCCAGAAGCAACGGGGGCCCGGCAGGCAAGGCAAGCTGGCGAAGCTGTGCCGGTGAAAGCGATCGCAAAGCGGCCCCCAGGAAAATGAGCCTCGGCCCCCGGCATGGACGATGAAACTGTTGGCAGTTGGGATCGGGTGCAGGACAGGCCAGTCAAAAGCCATCTTTCGTCGCCGCAGCCTTCTGGTTAGGTTCCAGCTCCCCGATCGACAGGAAGTCGTTCGACAACCCGCAACAGGAGGTTGCCTTCCATGCGATTGCACATGCACGCCGCTGATGTCCGTCAGTTGGTTACCCGTTACTTTCTCGAACTGGGTGTTGACGCTGTCGATATCTCTGACGTTCAGGAAAACATCCGCATCGACCGCGGCCGCTGCGTCGCCCGCTGCTACCGCGTGGCGGAGATGTTTGCCATGTGGCTGATCGACGTCGGCGTGTTGCAGTTTTATGACGCGGACGGCGAGATGCTGCACACGGTGAATCTGTTCACGGAACTGCAGCCCCAGCGGGCTGCTGCCTGACCGGCTTCGTCCTCCGTGCCTGACTGCAGATGACTGCGGTGATCGGCCTGCCGCCACCGGTGTTTGTTTCAACTTGCGGGGCACGAGTGATGCCAGACGTGATGTCGCAATCCGTGAAGCTGTCGATTGTCATTCCTGCACCTGGGGATACCCAGGCTCTGGAAGAGACGCTGATCAGCGTGCTCGAAAACCGGCCCGACCACTGCGAAGTGATCGTGGCGCTGGGATGCGAGTATGCCGATCCGTGGAACATCGGCGACGAGGTGCAGTTTGTTTGTGCCGAGGGCTCCGGCCTTGTGGCATGCGTCAACGCGGGCATCGCCACAAGCCGTGGCCCGGTGGTGCATCTGCTGGCCGCTGGCTGGAAGGCCACACCTGGCTGGACCGACGCAGCGCTTTCTCGCCTGCGGGATAGCAGCGTGGGCGCTGTCGCGGCGGTGGCCACACAGGCCTCGCGGCCCGAGCAGGTGGCGCCGGTCGGCATCCGCCTGAGTTCGGGCGGCCGAAGAATTGTGCTCGGCACCGACAGTCGGGCTTGGGCAGAGCGGGAGGGGGCGCGGCGAGTACCCTTCTCTCCGGTGACCGCTCCGGCGCTTCAAGCTGGATTCTGGCGGGCAGAGGTGGTGCGTCCGCTCGGTTTTTCAGCCCCCTGTGGGGATCTCTATGCCGATGCCGACAAGGCAGTGGAACTGGCGGCGGCTGGGCTGGTGACGGTTCTTGAGCAGCAGGCGTTGGTGGTGGCACCGGAGCAGGTGCAGAAGCGGCCCGGTGCGTTTATGGAGGGACTGCAGCGCGAGCGGCTCTTCTGGCGGTCGCTGGCGGGCCGGTCGCTCGTTGCAAGCTTACCGCTGCATGCTTGGGAGATCGTGCGGCATGCGGTGTTAGCAGCGCCTCTGGGCACGCTCCCGATGCTGCTGGGCCGGCTGGTGGCGACGCTGCAATTCGGCAGTTATCTGTCCCGGTATCGGCAGCTC
>Ga0114967_10002770_pt1 | contig 14589 bp, 12 predicted proteins | sample M_130628_MF_Meta_FD_92639 | JGI IMG/M metagenome (GOLD analysis project Ga0114967, IMG submission 92639) | Freshwater microbial communities from Lake Montjoie, Canada to study carbon cycling - M_130628_MF_MetaG | ecosystem: Environmental > Aquatic > Freshwater > Lake | place: Lake Montjoie... | reverse complement strand
TTCTTGGAGCGGGCGAGGTCGCCGAGGAAGCGGGCCTCGGCGATCGACTTGGTCAGCGGCTTCTGACAGAAGCAGTGCTTGCCGAGTTCCATTGCCATGGAAGCGGCGACCGTGTGCGTATGGTCGGGAGTGCTGACGGTGACGGCGTCGATCTCCTTGCCCATCTCGTCGATCATCACCCGGAAGTCGGAGTAGGTTTTTGTGCCCTCAAAAGCCTTCTCGCCGCGCTTGAGCTGATTGGAATCGACGTCGGCCACCGCCACCACCTTGCCATGGCGGGCAGCGTCGGCCGAATCGCTCTGCCCCTTGCCGCCGATGCCGATGCAGCCGAAGCGGATCTCCTCATTGGCGCTGGTGGCCGGCTTGCCATCCTGAGCCCGCACCTCGGGAGCGATCCAGTAGCCAGCCGACACAGCAGCCGAGATGGCGAGGAAATCGCGGCGCGAGGCAGCGGGAAGAGTACGACGGCTGGAACGGCGCGGCATGGGAGCTCTCCGGGACGGGAAAGGGATCGTGAACACAATTTTTGAAAACAGTCCGCAGATTCGGTTTATGCGGGCTGGGATACTTGGTCAGCAGAATAGCTTCGGGCGGCAAAGACCCGCAACTCTATTCCGATCGCCACCGAGCGGCGAAAATCTGCCGCCGGCCTGAACTCAAGCTCGTCTTCTGCAGCCACAAGGCCTGTTTTGGCAAAGTTTTCCGGCAAATTTCCTCAAGCCCCGATCGGGCCAAACATTTGGCACCCAATGTGACGATGACCTGCCTATCGAGAGGCGCCGGAACCGACTGGTGGCTTGCGAATTGTTGGACTCCATATGCTTACGACCGCTTGATGAGGTGACCACATGGCTTCCCACAAACATTCCTCCCATGCTCCCCGCCCGCAGATCGCCCCTGCCCTGCGGATCACCACGGCCGACGGTTCGACGGTTGTGGGGAGTCAGGCCAATCTTCCCAAGATTTTGGAACTGATGCTCTTCCGGGGCGCTCAGTCGGCCGATCGCCGCCGCGCCGCCCCCAAGCGTCGGGCTGCCTGATCGCCGCTTGTCACGGCAGCGCACTTCTCAACGCACATCCGCCAGCCACACGGCGGTGCTCTACCGCCCGAGCCATCAGCCGTGCCTTCGCTGACGGTTTGGCCGTGGTCGGCTCAGCGGGCCGACGATCGGGGCCACAGCGCCGACCAAAACGATTCCCGCTCGGCCTCAGCCGCGGGGCTAGCCTCGACCGGCGGCTGCGATTCAAGGGCCGGGTTGATCAATGGAGCCACGTGTGTGGCCACAAAACTCTGCCGCAACCAGCCATAGTGCCCCCCCGGATGCCCCTGCATGAGCATCGTGGTAAAGGAATAGGGGTGCTGGTGGACCTGAGCCGCGTGGCTTTTCCGCTCCGCCAGGCTGGCCCACCACGATGGATGAAAGCCGACAGCTCCGCCGGGAAACCGATGCCTCCCATCGGTGGTGCCGATGATCGAGCAGGCTGTCATGAGAATCGGCACATCGTAGGGGGAGTAAAAATTCTGTATGCCCCGGTCGGTATGGTTGAGCGCGGGGCCCAGCTTGTAATTAAAGGAGAGCGTGGGTGCCAGCAGGATGGCGCTGGCCACCTTCGTGCCTGCTGGAAGTTCCTCCAGTGCCCAGACGGCGATGCCGCCGCCACCGGAGTAGCCGATGAGGTGGACCGGCCGACCGGGATATTCCCGCTGGTAGCGCAGAATTTTGGCCACCACCGCGCGGGCCTGCTCTCGATTGCGGCTGGTGGCGCGGAGGTTGTAGGGCACCCACAAGGCTCCGCTGGGAAAGTCGCCCAGCGGCCAGGCATACACTTCCAGCGCCGCATCGATCCCGGCCTCAGTCAGCCCGGAGACGATGCCATTATCGACCGCCTCCTCTCCCCACGAGCCGGGCAGGATCAGAACATAGCCACGGTCGAGTCGGTCGGCCTGCCAGAGTTTTGAGCGTTTGCCAGCCGCGGGATCGGTGTCGGGAAGGAAGGAAACGAGGGCAGGCTGGGCGCTGGCTGAATCTTTCCCGGCTGACGCAGCGGCCCGGTCAACCTGGGCAACCTGTCCGGAGGGGCCAACGGGGGGAGCCGGGCAGGCTGGTGACGGGAAGCTCCCGACCAGGGCGCACAAGACGCCGGCCACACTGATCCTGATGGAGCTCAATCGCACCGCGCACCCTCCTCTGGCAAACCCTATCGACTGTCGGGGGGGTGCGGCATGGGAGACATTTTTGGGCGCGGAAGACTCTCCCAACCGGGTCGTTGCTCGCGACCCGCCCAGCGGCGCTGTTCGGGTTCGGGCCGCTGTTGCGGAATCTCTTCGGGAGCAGAAAATCGTGTATATTCAGCAAAAATCGGGCCCATAACGGTGTTTCGCATGCCGCTTGAAAACCCCCCGCAATGGTGGACCTTTGAGCTGGAGTTGTGCGAGCATCTGGAGGATCGGATGATCGATCGGTTCTTCACGGAAGCCGATCTGCGGATAATGATTGCGGATGCGGACGGCATCCGGATTGGATCGCGTGTCGGCCGCTGGATCATAGAGACGACCCACATGGCTGACCCATGGGAAGTGGTCGTTGAACCGGACGAAAGAGATAAAGTGATCGTTGTGATCACCGCATACAAGGTGACGCTATGGTGAAACGAGTATCGCTCACTGTGACCTACCGGCGCGGAAAGCCCATAGCTGCCTATTTCCGCTTGCCTCGGCAGCGGGAGGATCGCGTGGCGACGAGCCAGCGCATCGACGACGTGCTGATCGTTGACCGCGCCGAAGATGGCCGGCCAATCGGAATCGAAATCACCGATCCGACTCGATTTGAGCCGGGTCGGCTCTCCGAACTTCTCCAATCGCTCGGGCAGCCCGCCATCGAGCGCGAAGAACTCGGTCCTCTCGCAGCCGCCTGATGGCCGAGGCAGACATGGGCCATGCGGCCGCCCGCAGCGCGGCACGGGTGGCTGCGGGGGGCTCGGTTGAAATCGTGACGAAACTTTGTGCCAAGCCCGTCAGAGAAGCTCGGCATATCCATCGTCCTCAGGTTTGTCCCATATTTCGGCGAGTGACTTCTGGCTGGCATCAAGCCAAAAGTCGGAGCCCTCATCAGGGAGCACTGTCACGAGAACCTTGGCCCCTTCTGGAAGAGTTGCCGGTTCCGCGAGTTTGATCTTCCCATCGTGGATGACTGCCTTGAGGGTGACGAGCATGGCAAAAACGCTCCGGGGTGATGTCGAAGGCTATGCGAGGCTGCAATTCTTTCGGCTGCGGTGCCGGCCTCGCCCCGATTGCTCTGCGGAGACTTGCCGAGCCTGACCAAGGCCTCGTCCCGAACACCTTACCAGGGAATAGTGGTGGCCGTGCCGGCAGAAAGTTCGGCCGATCGACGTCGGATCTCCGCCATCCACTCATCCGACAGCGGTGGCAGCGCGTCTTCTGGGAACGTGTCCCAGAGGGCATCGATCAAGGCAAGCCGATCCGCGACGGGAAGTTGTGCCGCATCTGCGAGCAGTGTGTCGATGGTGCTCATACCGCAAGCCTCCGTGAGGTTTTGGGGAATACACCAACGTTCACATTCTGTGTCAGCGTGTCAGCTTCGGCATTCTTTCGTATTCTACGTGAGAACACGACCGATCCGCGCGACCTGCCATTCGGCGCGGCAGAAAAAGCGAGCAGCACTGTGGCCCCACTTCCCTCCGCCGAGCCAGCCTTCCCGGCAGGGAGTGGCGGGGACCGCGCGGGGCTGATCCTGTTCACGCTCGCGGCGATGCAGTTCATCAGCACCGTCGATTTCATGATCGTGATGCCCCTGGGGCCGCTCCTGTTTGATACCCTCGGCATCGACACCGTGCAGTTCAGCTGGGTTGTCTCGGCCTACACGTTCGCGGCCGGTGCCGCCGGGATTGCGGCTGCGGCGGTGCTCGACCGGGTGGGACGCCGATCGGCCTACATGATGCTTTCAGCCGGCCTGCTGCTGGGCACTCTGGCCTGCGGCTTGGCGCCGAATTACCAACTGCTGGTCGCGGCCCGCTGTTTGACCGGCGCGTTTGGCGGAGTGTTGGGCGGTTTGTCATACGCCATTGTGGCGGACGTGTTTCCCGAGGAGCGGCGCGGCCGGGCGACCGGCTGGCTGATGTCGGCGTTTGCTGTGGCGTCGGTGGTGGGCGTGCCGATTGGCATCGCGCTGGGCAACCGCTACGGCTGGGGAGCGCCGTTCCTTGTGCTCGCGGGCTTGGGATTGCCGCTGTTGGCCATGGCCGCGTGGACGATGCCGCCGCTGACCGGCCACCTCGGCGGACCGCGACGCCGGCCCTTGGCCCAGTTACTCGACACGCTCACCTATCCCTCCCATCGGGCTGCCTTTGCCCTCACCGCCATCCTGATGTTCGGCGCCTTTTCCGTGATTCCCTATATCAGCGCTTCCTACGTGAGCAACGCAGGGGTCACGGAGGCCCAGTTGCCGGTCGTCTTCGTGGCCGGGGGCATGCTCACGCTCGTGAGCACGCCGCTGGTGGGCCGGCTCATCGATCGCTCTGGTGCCCTGCGGGTGTTTCGCTGCGTGGTGTCGCTGGCGGCCGTGATGACGCTCGTGGTCACGCACCTGCCGGCCGTGGGGCTTGCCGTGGCGGCTCCGGTGGCAGCGCTCATGATGGCGAGCAACGCAGGGCGGTTTGCGTCGTCTCTATCCCTGATCACGGCCAGCATTGAGCCCCGCCGACGCGGTGGCTTCATGTCGGTCAATGCGTCGGTGCAGCACGTCGCCAGCGGCCTCGGCACCGTCTGCGGTGGGCTGATCCTGGAGGGAGGAGGCGGCGAACCGCTGCTTCATTTTGGAACCGTCGGCATCCTCGCCGTCGCGGTAACGCTCACGAGCCTGTGGGTCGCCGGTCGCGTGCGGCCTGTCTTTCGAGCCACGCTCCTTTAGGCTGGTTGGCGGTGGAGCGGTACTGGCGTATGCGGGGGAGCGGGTTTGAAACCGAGGCGAAGAAAGGCCTGAATCCCATGCTCATAACGGACCAAACGCCGTCGAATCGCACTCGGCCCCGTCTATTGACAGGTTGGTATCAAGTCGGCAAACTTTTGGCGCTTCATCCGCCCCGGAGCCTTTCGGGGGATGGCCATCTGGGAAATCCCGGGTGAAAAACCACGAGAAAGAGATGGGTAAAGCAGCAGGGTCGGTTTCTGTTTTGAAATAGCGTGTACGAAAACAATATTTGCCATCGTAGTCACAGGGTTACCCACATGCATTTGTTTTTCCGCCAGGCCTGCGCACTGGCTTTCCGATCGCTGCCACTTGCCGGAGTCCTCTCGGCGTTGCTTTTCCCAAGCGCGGCGATGGGGGCTACGTACAGCTTTTCATTCGTCAGCAACGAGTATATGAAGTCTATGTATGGCACATTCACGACAGCACCTGCCACAGGCCCATACCTTGGCGCTGAGTCAGTCGTAAGCGGTGAGATTCAAGGAGGTGCGACTATTATGACAAACGGCGGTAAAGATTTTGTCGTAGTAAGATACTGGGGTGATGTTGTTTCCGGGGGGCCATCTCAGAACAACGCGACCTCTTTTCCTCCAAGTTCGTACACGCCATCATGGTATGTGCCGTACGACAATCTCTTGTTCCCCGCCGGGAACGCCGGGCCAGGATTTGACCCGAATGGATCGGGCGTGGCAGGGAGTTCATATCTGGATGCATATGGCGTCATGTTTACCGGAATTTATTTTAATATTTATGATGCTTCGTACTCCCAGCAATACTACCTGGCAGTGCATGGGTCCAAAACCACGGCTGGTGGTTATGAAGCGACGATGTACGATTCCAGCGGCACTGTCATAAATTCGCAAGTCTATGCACCAGCGACAGGAGTCGGCTCGGGCGATCCGCCCATGACTCTTAATACCGTCCCCGAGATCGATCCCGCCACTGGCTCAAGCGCTCTCTCGCTTGTCGCCGGTGTGCTGGCGATGGTCGAGCAGCGGCGGCGGCGGGGCTTGAAGGCTGTTCTGGCTGGCTGAGCTTCTTTGAACGACTGACAAACTCAACCGGGCTGGGCAACGCAAGAGTGCCCGGCCCGGTTTCTTTTTCGGGGCACACAATCTGCTTTTTCCTCGCCCCGTGTCCCCCTTAGCGCATCCAAGGCCGCCACAAGCTCCGCATCTGTCATGCGGCTTCAGCAGGGCCGATTCTGCTCACCATGCTTGGAGAGTCTCTGGATCGATCGCAGCCCCGCGGAAAATAGCGCAGCAAGCACTGGCTGAAACCCTGCGACTGAAAGCCGGCGGCAAAGAGAGGCGGGTGGAAGGCGTCAGGAACTGGTGGACGCGGCCGAGGGCTTCGGCTTTGGTCACCAGATTTCATAACCAGACGTGGCTTCGCGTTTTTGGGCGTCTGCGACGAAGGCTACGAGATCATGCCCGAACTTTTCTGCGATGCGGCGCCGAGTGGCGTGAATGTCTTCGATTGTCGTGTCGGGCTTTGCCCGCCAAGGATTCACGCACGAAAGCCGAGAAACAAGCAGGGTGGCTAACGGGACTCGAACCCGCGACCCCTAGAATCACAATCTAGTGCTCTAACCAACTGAGCTATAGCCACCGCACACCGCCTCAAGCGGGAGAGCTTCTAGTTTAGCAGACTTTTTCCGCCGGTCATGGGGGCTTTTTCCCGCGGCTTTCCCACTCCTCGGGCCACCCCTCTGCCGGAACGCCAGCCAATGGCCAACCATGTGGCAGCGGCGGCTGCGATGAGCGCGCCTGTTGCCGGCTCCGGAACCGCATAGGCGGGGAGGACCCGAATCGCATAGACGACGCCCCCCTGATCGGCTGGCACGCCGCCAGAGGTGCCACCAAACCCACCCCAGAAATTGAGATCGGAGAGATAGAGCGTGTCGTCGGTTGCCAGCACACCATTGGGATGGCCCATCTGCTGGTTTTCCATGAAGTGAAACAGACTGCCGCTCGCCGGACTGACGAGCACCAGCGGGTTTTCGTCATTGGCCAGTCCACCTTGCCCATACTTCCCCGAAAAGGGCACGAAGATCTTGCCCCAAAACTCGTAGGGGAATTTTTCTGGCGCAAACGCCAACTCCACCGCCCCTTCGCTCTTCTTGCCATCCACAGGGCGAAACGCTGCCAAGGGAGGCACAATCCCAGCGGTCGGCCCCACCGTGGCGCCGGTGGCGTAATCGATGTAAGTATTGGCAAATCCAAAATTGGGAACCGTCTTCCCGAGGCTCGATGCGGCAATCACGTGCAGCGTGTCGGCCGAGAGGGAAGTGTTTCCGCTATCGAAGCCGTTGTCTTCGAAATAGAGATTCCCGGCGTCGTCAAACACCATCCCGGCGGCATTCCGCAGGCCGACGGCGATCGTGGAGGGAGCCGACACACTCATCGTTCCCGCGGCAACATCAACATGCACTGCCTGGATTGAGTCGGCCGCCATCTGCGCCGATGTCGCCGCCGAACCGGCAAAGGTTCCACCACCGCCCAGCGATAAGCCGACCGTTTTATTTGCTGCGGTCCCTACCGAGTTGTATTGCGAACCGACGTTGAAATAGAGATCCACGCCGCCGGTGGTCGCAGCCCGGGCAGCCAGCGCGTAAGTCGTATGCTCAAACTGGACGGGGGTCGTGGGAAAGGAAAATTTGATCGTGCCGATTGTTGTCAGCATTGAAGTGGGCGTTGTGCCCGACTGCAGGATGGTGATCGTTTCCTTGCCCGCCTGCGAACTCAGCGCAAAGATCGTGTTGTCAACCCGTCTGACCGAGCTCACGATCCCCGGCAGGTAATCGGCGAGCACCTGCGGAGCCCCATCGGCAACCCCATCCCGATTGGCGTCCACCAACCGCACGAGCGAGCCGCGGGTGGAGCCCCAGATGTCATTGGCAATCCAGGTTGTGCCCCCCTTACTCTCCGCCACCAGCAGCGAGCCGTCGGCCAGCGTGGTCATGCTCGTGGGATAGGCCAATCCCTTGGCAAAGGTTTTGACTTCGAAGCGGGTTTGATCCCACGAGCGGGCAAGCGCGGGGGCCACTGGCTCGGCCCCCCAGCCTGATGTGGGGCGAATAGCCTCTCCGCACAGCAGGCCGATCAACAGCAGGACCGTCAACCGGCGGAAGGAGGCCGGTGTCAACGTGATGCGCCAATGGCGAGGGACGAGAGTCGGTTGCATGACGATACTCCCTACGAATGCTACGAGGCCCTTGATAAGGCGGACGAGGAGAAAAAACCGGCCACACCATGTCGAGAAAACAGGTCCGTTGTTCCCATGGCTTCCTTCACCGACGATGCGATCCCTCGACAGAGGGACCGTGTGGAGCTTAGCAGACTTTTTCCGCCGGTCATGGGGGCCTTTTTCCAGGGCTTTCCCACCCCCCGGGCCACCCCTCGGCCGGCCCCACAGGCCAGCGGCCCACCACGTGGCAGCGGCCGCCGCAATCAGCACGCCTGTCGCCGGCTCCCCAACGGCGTAGGCGGGGAGCACTCCAATCGCAGCGCCTCCCCGAGAGGCCGCCTGAAGAGCCCTTCAGAAACGTGCCATCCCAGAGCTTTGTGAGAGTTTTCTTAGTTTTCTCCCCAGATCGCTCTGCCGGCAGGAGTCTGATTTATGATTCTGGTTCAGGGTTGTGCGGCCCAGTGGAAGTGGAACAGATCCGCTGCGAATCGGCCCCGTATTCAAGCCCCGTCGCTGCCCCATCTATGATTAAAGCCATCATCGCTTGGAGCCTGGCCAACCGGCCGCTTGTGATCTTGGCGACTCTGGCCCTGATCGCCGTTGGCCTGCACTCCGCCTCACAACTCAATGTCGAGGCCTATCCTGACCCCACACCGCCGCTGGTGGAGGTGATCAGCCAGCAACCCGGCGCGAGCCCCGAGGAGATGGAGCGGCTGGTCGGTATTCCCCTGGAAACGGCGCTCAACGGCATGCCGGGCCTCGTGGCCCTGCGCAGCACCTCGATCTCCGGCCTCAACGACATCAAATGCCGCTTCGCCTACGGAACCAATTATAGTGCCGCCCGGCAGGAGGTGCTCAACCGGCTCACCACCGTCCGCCTGCCCAATGGGATCGAGCCAGAACTCTCCCCCTGGAGCCCCACCGGCGAGATCGTGCGCTATGTGCTTGAAGGCCCCGGCTACACCGTCAATCAGCTCAAAGCGGTGCAGGACTGGGTCCTCAACCGGCTTCTCAAACAGGTACCGGGAGTGATCGATGTGACCGGCTTTGGCGGCACCGTCAAGCAGTATCAGGTGCTGATCGATCCGCGCGAACTGCGCCGCTACGGCGTGACGATGAAGCAGGTGGAGGATGCCATCGAAAAGTCCAACGCCAACATCGGCGGCGACCGCCTCTCCCTTGGCGGACAAACCCATAACGTTCGCGCCGTGGGCTTGCTTGGCGAGGGCGTCGACCCGCTCGACCCGCTCCATGTCGAACAGGCGATCGCGATCGAAACCGACAAGCTGGAGGACATCTCCGACGTGGTGGTGAAAACCGCCAACGACACGCCTGTGTATGTGCGTCAGCTCGCCAGCGTGGTGGTGGGGCATCAGCCCCGCATGGGCGTCGTAGGCCGCGGGGAGGAGGACGACGTTATCGAGGGGATCGTGCTGATGCGCAAGGGGGAGCAATCGCTTCCCACTGCCAGCGCCGTGGAACGCAAGTTTGCCGAGATCGAAGCGGCCAACATCCTCCCCAAGGGGATGAAGATCTCCGTGTTCAACCAGCGGGTCGATCTGGTGCATGTCACCACCCACAATGTGCTCCACAATCTCGTCGTGGGGATGGGGCTGGTGGTGATCGTGCTGTTTGTGTTTCTCGGTGACGTGGCCAGCGCCGGCATCGTGGCGGCCGTGATTCCGCTCTCGCTTCTCTTTGCCGTAACAGCCCTTTTTCTGCAGGGGAAATCGGCCAACCTGCTCTCGATCGGGGCTGTCGATTTCGGGATCATCGTGGATAGTTCCGTGATCATTGTGGAAAATATCTACCGCCATCTCACCGAACATGGCAGCGATCGCAGCCGGCCGCTGCAGGCCAGAATTCTGGAGGCGGCGGCGGAGATTGAGCGGCCCCTCTTCTTTTCAACCGCCATCATCGTCTGCGCCTTCCTGCCGCTGTTCTTCCTGTCGGGGCCGGCCGGGGCGCTCTTTGGCCCGATGGCCAACACTTATGCCCTCGCCATCGGAGGGGCGCTGGTGCTGGCGATCACGCTGGCCCCCGTGCTCTGCTCCTATTTTTTTGGCGGGAAACAGGAGGAAAAGGACACAATCCTCGACGCCTTTTTGAAGTCGGTTTACGGCACGGTGCTCCGCGTCGCCATGCAGGCCCGCGGCCTGGTGCTGGCGGTTGTCGTTGGACTGGTGCTGTTCACGCTGTCGCTCCTGCCCGGCCTGGGGAATGAATTCATGCCGCAGCTTGAGGAAGGCAATCTCTGGATCCGCGGGCTGATGCCCCGCACGAGTTCGCTGGAGCAGGCAGCTGCGATGGCCCCGCGGCTGCGCCGGGCCATCGCCACGGTGCCGGAGGTGCGGGGGGTGATGTCGCATGTGGGGCGGCCTGACGACGGCACCGACGTGACCAGCTTTTTCAATCTCGAATTCAACGTGCCACTCAAACCGATGGACACCTGGCGGCCGGGGCTGACCCGCGAGAAGATCGAAGACGAACTGCGGGCCCAATTCGCCAATTTCCCCGGCATCGATTTCAACTTTTCTCAGCTCATCCGCGACAATGTGGAAGAGGCGCTCTCGGGGGTGAAGGGGGCCAACTCGATCAAGCTCTTTGGCAACGATCTGGCCGAGCTTGAAGCGGTGGGAAATCGAATCGCCGGCGTGCTGAAACATGTTCCAGGCATTGAAAACGTGGGGCTGTTCCGCGTGCTCGGGGCTCCGAATCTCGAGATCACAATCGACCGCAAGGCCTGCGCTCGCTACGGGCTCAACGTAGACGACGTTGAAAGCGTCGTGCAGGTGGCGATCGGCGGCCGGGCTTTTTCGCAGATGGTGGAAGGGGAGAAGCTCTACGACATCGTGCTGCGGCTCCCCAAGGATCTGCGCAGCGATCCCGAGGCGATCTCCCGGATCCCGATCGATCTGCCCGACGCGGCCACCGGCCGGGACGCCGGCACCATCCCGCTGTCTCAGGTGGCCACGATCCTGCCGCATACCTCAGGCGCATCCAACATTTACCGGGAGAACAACCAACGCTATCTGCCGATCAAATTCTCGGTGGAGGGGCGCGATCTCGGCTCCACCATCATCGCTGCGCAGCGCGCCTTGGCGGCCCCCGATTCCGGCGTGGCCATGCCCCCCGGCTACCGGCTGGAATGGTCGGGGGAATTTGCCCAGATGCAGGATGCCTTCTCCAGCCTCAAGTGGCTCGTGCCGCTGTCGGTGGGGCTGATCGTGCTGCTGCTCTATTCGGCATTCGGCGAGATGAAGTATGCCTTAATGGTGATGTTCAACGTTTTGGTGGCGGTGATGGGGGGCATCTGGGCCCTGCGACTGACGCACACCCACTTCAGCATCTCGGCAGCGGTCGGCTTTATTTCCATCTTCGGCGTGGCGGTGCAAAACGGCGTCCTCCTGATCACCTATTTTAATGGCCTGCGAGCGCAGGGCTTCTCCCCTGAAGAGAGCGCCTATCGAGGAGTGATGGTGCGCCTGCGCCCGGTGATCATGACCTCCCTGACGGCGATTCTCGGACTGCTGCCGGCCGCCGTGGCGACTTCAGTTGGCTCGCAGGCCCAGCGGCCGCTGGCGATTGTCGTGGTTGGCGGCATGCTCGTGGCGATGGTGCTGCCCCAGATCGTCCTGCCGGTGCTCTATACATTTTTCCCTGCCCCCTGCGGCGTCACCCCGCTTGCGACCCACGGTGACCTTCCGAAGGAACCGCCCGCATGACTCCCCCGTCCCCCGCTCCCCCGGAGCATTCCAGAAGTTCCCCACGTGCGGCGAAGAATGGTTTCAGTCGGGCCATCAGTTGGCTGTTCGTCGGGCTGCTGTGCGGCGTGACCTATGTGGGTCTTTTCACTCCCCAGGGGCGCCAGGTGGCCGACGAAACGCTGCGGTGGCTGGGCTGGGACCGTCCGTCGATGTCTGCGGCCGAGGATCGCCTCCCCTCCCCCGCCTCCAAGGCTCTGTCTGACGCGGAAACCGCCCAGACCGTGCGCCCTTGGGACGGATTGGTGCGCCTCAGCGTAGCGCAGGTGCAGGCCCTCGGGTTGCGCACCGCGATTGTCGCCGCGCAGACCGATCCGCTGCTGATCGAATTGCAGGGAAAAACCGACTACAACCCCGACACTCTGATGAAAGTTCGCCCCCGGTTCGACGCCCTGGTGATGGCGGTACACGCGACGGTCGGCCAGGAGGTGAAAAAGGGGGATCCGCTGATCGATCTCTACAGCGTGCGGCTCGCGGAAGCCAAGCTGTCGTATGAATCAAAGCAGTCGCAGTCGGCCCATGATCGGCAGATCGCCTCGCAGCAGCGCGATCTCGCCAGTCAGGGGGTGATTCCGCCCACTTCGCGAATTCTGCTCGATGCCGAAAATTTGGAGCGCCGCAGCGAACTGGAATTCAAACTCGCCCGCGATGAACTGCAGGTGTTTGGCGTGCCGACGGAGGAGATCGAGAGCGTCGCGAGCGAGGATGGCACACAGAAGGCGAAGATGACGCTGCGGGCGCAGGCCAACGGTACGATCATCGCCCGCGATGTTGTCGTGGGCAACATCTACGACGAGAAAGATACGCTGTTGACGATCACGGCGCTTAACACGCTCTGGGTTTGGGGGCAGGTGTACGAACGGGATCTTTCGACCATCACCGTTGGCCTGCCCTGGGAAGTGCAGTTTCCTTTTACGAAGGAAGTGGTGGATGGGCAGGTGGAATACGTGGCCAATCAGGTCGATCCGGAAACGCATGCGGTGCGCATCCGCGGCTCGATTCCCAACGAGCACGGCCGGTTCAAGAGCGATCAACTGGTGCGGGTGGTGGTCAAAAAGCCCCCTACCGCCGGCAACACCACCGTGCCCCGCATTGCAGTTTTCACTGCCGACGGCGAGAGCTACGCCTTTGTCGCCAGCACGCCCGACCCAGATGCCTTTGAGCGTCGGAAGCTCAAACTGGTCCATGAATTCCGCGACCACGTGATCGTGGCGGAGGGCCTTGCGGCAGGGGAGAACGTAGTGACAAACGGCAGCATCCTGCTGGCGCAGATCTACGAAGATAGCGGCAACTGAGGCTCCTTGAGGAATCCCTGAACCGCTACACGTTGGCGGTGAGATTCTCCAGAATCCGACCGATATCAAACTTCCGCGCCACGCGATCGGCCGCCGCCTGTCCCATGGCCAGCCGCAGGGCCGGATCGGCGTATAACCGCTCGAGATGCTGCACGATCTGTCCCACAGCCACGTCGTCTGAGTCGGCGTCAACTGTAAACCCGGTCACGCCGTCTTTGAGCGCCTCGCAGGCCCCGCCGTGGCGGCCCCCGATCGCCACGGCCTCCGCAGCTCCCGCCTCCAAAAACGAGATGCCGAAGCCCTCGAAATCGCGCCCACCCAGGCTTCGATTCGGCATGACAAAGGCATCGGCCTGCGCCAGCAGATTGTATTTTTCGTCATGCGACACCTGCCCCACGAAGACCACCTTGCCATCCAGCTCAAGCTCTGTGCAGAGTCGCTTGAGCGCAGGCAGTTCTGAGCCGCTCCCCGCAATGGCATAGCAGGCGTCGGGATGGCTCCTCACAAAGCGTTGCATCGCTCGCAGCGTCAGATCGATCCCCTTCCGCTTCACCAGTCGGCACACGCTCACCACCAGAAATTGATGGGGCGGCAGCTGGGGGAAGAGATTCCTGCCCCGCTCGGCGGCGATCGCCGCCTGTGCCTTTGCCACGTCGATGCCGGGATAGCAGATCGATTCCCTGGCGGCCGGTGCATATCCCAAGTCGCGGTAGAGTTGCTTCGTTGCCTCTGAATTAAACACAACACGATCGGCCGGTTTACAGACCGCCGAAACCCACTCCCCGGCAGCCTTGGCCCTGATCAGGTCGAGACCATGAAACAGCAGCCAGTAGCGATGTCCCTCCCGCTCGAGTACCCGCTGCACGATCTGGGGATGATGGACGATGGATGTGTCCCACACCACCATGCTGTCGTTCTGCTTCCGCAGCTCGGCCAGTCGCCTGCGTAATCTCGCAGCAACCCGATAGCTCCATTCGGTCTGCAGGTAATAGAGGGCTGAATTGAGTTTTCGCGTGGGCGAGAAGGAATCGCCCAGCCGCCTGCCAGCACGGCGATCGGGGAGCGGAATCGATTCGCAAGGGAAGCCGAGATCGAGGCCGGAGGGAGGAGTGAATGAAATGGCTGCCAGAAGCTGCCCCGATGCGTGGAGATATGAGCAGATGTCGCGAGTGAACTGCGCCACGCCCCCCGACTGCGGCGGCAGTTCCTCGCAGAGCACAACAAACCGGCGCCGAACTTTGGAATTCATCATCTCTCCGGGTAGGCATCAGCCGCTCCGCTGGAACGCAGGCCGTAGAACGTGACCATCGCTCTCAGACCGCACCATGCTGCTCCCACGATTGGTTTCCGCGTGGC
>Ga0114967_10002769_pt1 | contig 14589 bp, 12 predicted proteins | sample M_130628_MF_Meta_FD_92639 | JGI IMG/M metagenome (GOLD analysis project Ga0114967, IMG submission 92639) | Freshwater microbial communities from Lake Montjoie, Canada to study carbon cycling - M_130628_MF_MetaG | ecosystem: Environmental > Aquatic > Freshwater > Lake | place: Lake Montjoie... | reverse complement strand
CATAGTAGTAGGTTGCATTGTACTTGGCATCATTGTGGTAGGTTGCATAGTACTTGGCATCATAGTAGTAGGCATCATGGTAGTAGGTTGCATTGTACTTGGCATCATTGTGGTAGGTTGCATAGTACTTGGCATCATAGTAGTAGGCATCATGGTAGTAGGTTGCATTGTACTTGGCATCATTGTAGTAGGTAACATTGTAGTAGGTTGCATAGTACTTGGCATCATAGTAGTAGGCATCATGGTAGTAGGTTGCATTGTACTTGGCATCATAGTAGTAGGTAACATAGTAGTAGGTTGCATTGTACTTGGCATCATAGTAGTAGGTTGCATTGTACTTGGCATCATAGTAGTAGGCTGCATTGTAGTAGGTAACATAGTAGTAGGCTGCATTGTAGTAGGTAACATAGTAGTAGGTTGCAATGTACTTGGCATCATAGTAGTGGGTTGTAATGTCGTAGTTGTTTTCGTAAAATCGTATGTTAAAGTTACACTTGGACTTATTAATCTTACATTGTCTCCAGAAATTGTTAAAATAAGTTTATATTGATTATTAATTGGAATATTTAAATTATTTATTGTTACTGGAGATGTTGTAAAATCTGATATTATATTATTATATATATTATTATCATTATTATCTTTTATAATTAAGTTTACTGAAGAATTATTAAATACACTATCAGTAATATTAAATGTAAATAATAGTTCTGTAACATTAATAGATGTTGTAAATGTACCTAATGTATAAGATTTTGGTATATTATTCGAAGTTGTGTAATCCACACCAGGCACAGACTTAAATGTAATTATACCTTTTTGAGTACTTGGTGTAGTAGATATAATTTCTTCAGGTTTGGTTGTTAAATAAATCACTAACCATATTATAAAACCAAAAAATAATATACAAGGGATTATTATATATAACGATTTTGTCATTTTTATTATATTATAATATTTTTTTATTATATTATAATATTTTCGTCAAGATTTTTAATTATATTTTTAAATCTAGGTATTAATTGATAATACATAGAATTTTAAATTAATATAATCTGTTCTACTATAATCACTTGTATTTAAAGATACAATAAATATTTGTCTATCTACAATTATTTTATTTATATTACTTGCGATATTTAAATTAGGTGCAACATTTCTATTCCAATTTATACTTAATAAATTATCAGATAAACTATATATTATTCTACTATCCCAAATAGAAGTACCGGGTATAACAATTAATGTTGAATTGTTTTTTGTACTATATTTTGTACTATCATTAAGAATATTAATACGTATTTTACCGGGAGCAAACTCATAATATGAAATAACATTTTTTTTAATTGAATTAAAAATATTTATAGGAGATATGGTAGTTGTAGTAACAACTGTTGTAGTTGGTTTTATAGTTGTAGTTGGTTTTATAGTAGTTGTAGATAATGAAGTATTTGTAGGCAATGGATCAATTTTAGAAAATAATCCAATAAAATTTGCAACAAATAATATTATAACAAATAATGAAACAAATGATAATATATTCATATTATTTATTAATAATAATATAATATACAAATATTTTAATTTTATTACTTATTTGAGTAATAAAATTATATTTCTATTAAATTTGTCTTTATTTTATAGTTTTGTATATCTCCATAATAAGATTTATATAATGTCCCAGTATAATAGGTTGTATATACATATTTAAAAGTTTTACCTATTGTATTTCTTTTAATTTCTTTTTCATTTACTAAATGTGTATTTTCATTATGAGTTCTTTTTAATAATTCTATATCAATTGTTGGTAATAAAACAATTCCTTGCCAGTCATTCTTTTTACCATCTAAATCTATATCAACCTTATCTGGATAGAATTCATATAAAATATCATCATTACACAAATTATCAAGTGGTTCAGGTAAAAGATTAAAACTTTTTGGTGGAAGTATATACATTAATTGTTGAAATGGTAATAAAGGTTTACCTATATCCATTTTATTACATGAATATGTATCTATATATTTTTGTAGAATATAAGTTGAAGGAGCATAATAATAAGGATAATTCCAATTCCAACTTGGAACGTTATTTGTATAATATAAGATTACAAACTGCAAACCATCTAAATAATCATGACATACTTTCTCTAAAATGCTATTTTTCGTAGAACCGAAATACTTTTTAGAATATTCTTTTCTATATTTTGATATGTCTAATTCATAATTATTTTCATTTACGGATGCACACGACTCTAATAACGGATCTTCAAAATATATTTTTTTATTTTTTAATTTATGTTCTAAAACAGGTTTTTCATATTCCGATAACAGTTGAAAAAATATCTTTAACGGTATTTTATTAAAATATATCTTATTTTCCGAAGATTTTGAAGTAATATGTCCATTAAATTTACATACATCTCTATAAATATTTAATATTGTATCAATTCCTCCTTCTATAATTTCAACACCTGGAATATGGGGAAGAAAATCATTACCAAGTGTGAAACATAAAAATACAAAGTCATCTATTGAATTGTTTTCAATATATACAAAATTATCGCTTTCCCATCTCATAACTTCATTCAATTGCAAAGCAGTTTTACCAATATCTATAAGAAAAAATTTATCATCTTCGTTTTTATCAAAAGTTACATCTTCGCGAAGTATATAAAATTTTTCAATATGAGTAACTAAAGATAACATAATTAAATCCGCATCTGAACCATGTAGAAGATATGACTCTTTCTTATCGCAAAATTTACGTATATAACTAAAGATCTTTTGTTCTCCTTCGCTGGGTGTTTTCTCGTTTGAAAAAATAACTTCAATTTTCTTCCAATCGGAATCCTCAGAAATTCTTTTTTTAATATACCAATCAATGTATTTACTTAAATTATCCATAAATTTAGTACCAGGTGACAAGCAATTACTATCAAAACTTGTATCATCTTCTTTCCTATCCTGTGCACTTCTATATCTTCTTTGACGTTGTTGATTCAGTTTGCATTTAGGAGCAGGACCATCAACTGCAAGAACTAATCTCTTTTTAGGTTTTACGATTTGGAAAAGTTCTTCAATACTATCGCAAACATCTTTGTAAACTAAAATATTTGGTTTATTATATTTTTTATATTCTAAGAAACGAATATTACGTTTAAAATTACCGTATTCATGAATTTTTTGCGCAGAATTATGGAAAATACCATTCATATCTATAAAAAAATTATCAATATTCACATCAACATCTGTTAATGTTTGTTTAGTCTTTAATTTTATAATACTACTAGAAAAATTATTTCTAAACCATGAAAAAAATTGTGCTACACCCATTACGTTATCTATATGTATTATACGTTTAAATATTCATTTTTATATTTTATTTTTAATTATGTACATGTATTACTTTAAAATTATAAAATAAAATATTTCTTTAAATAAATGGTTAAGAAAGCACTTTTAATAGGTATAAACTATATTGGTTCTCAATATGAATTGCATGGCTGTATTAATGATATAAAAAACTTAAAGTTATTTTTAATAGAAAATTGCAATTATAAAGATGATAATATTATAATACTTACTGAAGAAAATGAATCAAAACCAACTATGGAAAATATCAAAAATAAAATAAATTGGTTAATTTCAAATAACAATCCAGGAGATACATTAGTTTTTCATTATTCTGGACATGGATCTAATATAAAAGACACTAACAAAGATGAAACAGATAGAAAAGACGAGACAATAGTACCATTAGACTTTATAGATAAAGGAGAAATTACAGATGATTGGTTATTTGAAAATATGGTATGTAAAATAGAGGAAAATATTAATTTGTATTGTTTTTTTGATTCATGTCACTCGGGTACTATAGTAGACTTAAAATATAATTATAAAACAAAATGCAAACCAAAAGTTAAAAAAATTACAAATTATGATACTACACAATGGTCAGATAGCTTTAATTTTGAAATAGAAAGATCTATCGAAGTAAAAGGTAATATAATAACTTTATCAGGTTGTCAAGATAAAGAAACATCTGCTGATGCATTTATAGAAAATAAGGAACAAGGTGCATTTACATTTTGTTTATTGGAAACATTAAAAAATAATCTTAAAACGATAGAAGATGGTTCAAAAAGATTTAGAGATATAAAACTTCGTAATGTTTTAAAAGAAATTAATTGTAGACTTGATATTAATAAATTTAGACAGAATAGTCAGTTATCATTAAGTAAAAAAGATTTTTTTGAACAAAATTTTAATCTTTAAATTATTTTTAAATTATTTTTATATTATGTATAATAAATGAAGGCTAACGAATTTTACTGTGTTGCTTGCAAAAAAAGAGTAACAATTGATTCAGAAGATATATGCGAAGTTAAACTTAAAAACGGAAGACATGCTTTAAGAGCTCACTGTTGTAAATGTGACTGTGATTTATTTAAATTTATCAGTAATAAATCTGTATCTAAAATGACTAGTAAATTTGGTAAATGCAAGAAGTCTAAGAGACGCAGCAAATCAAAAAAGAGATCTAAGAGAAAAAGTCGTAAATCTCGTAGAAAGTCTAGATGTTAAATTAATTTAATATTAAAAATATTAAAAATATTAAATTATAATAAATGGATACAAAAACAATTATAGACAATAAAATTAAAGATATTGAAGAATCGGAAAGAATAATTATAACTGATAATCCTTATCTACAATATTATATTAATACTAATCCAAAATTTATTCAAGGACAAGATGTGCATCCGAATGGTATTATGTATTCATTTGGTAAACAAGAATATGAATGGTTAGTCGATAATGATTATAAAATACAACCATTTGTATATAAAGTACGTATTACAGGTTGTAATGTTCTTAAGATAGAAAATGTAGAAGAATTTTCAAAATTTTCTAAAGAATACTTAGTAGAAATTTCAGAAGATATATATATTATTAATTGGGAAAAAGTTGCTGAAAAATATGATGGAATAGAAATAAAAAAAATTAAATACAAAAATTATGGTATAAATAATGAAACAAAATGGTATGACTATTGGTTTGCAGACTTAGGTTATATATGGAACCCAAAATGTATTACAGTTAATGAAATAAAATCTGATACAAATATAGATATAAATAAATACAATAAAAAAATATTTAAAGATGCAGTTGAAACAAAAAATGTAAAAATGATTGAATTTTTGTTAAATAAAGGTATAAAACCAGATGAAAATTTACTTTTATTAGCAATTGATTATGGTAATACTTCTGTAATAGAATTATTAATTAATTCTATGAATGAAAAAGATTTAAAAAAAGAATATGATGATAAAACATTTCTTGATATTGCTATTGAAAAGAATAATAAAATTATAGAAGATATGTTAGAAACAAAACGCATTTTAGGAGCTAATTTCGGCAATATAGAGATAAAAAAAGAATATGAAAAGACTATCGATATTGCCAACAAACAGAAAGATAAAATTATAGATATATTAGAAAAAAAGGGTGTAAAAAGAAATATAAAACTACGTTTTTATAATGCGATTCAAAGTTGCAATTTAAAAGAGATAAAAGAATTATTTTCTGAAGATATAGAAAAAAAAATAAATCCAAACATAAAAATAGAAAAAGTATATATTTCAGGAATATCCGATTATTTTAGCGCTCTTGATTATGTACTTTTTAATAAAAATGAATGTAATAATATTGAAATTGCCAAAATATTAATAGATAAAGGAGCAATTCCAACAAAACTTGCTTTTAATCAATTAATACTAAAAGATAATGTTGCAGAACATTTAGATTTAGTTGAATCAATGCTTAATAAAAAAAGTTTTTCTATTGATGATCATATTCTAAAATATATTATTATTAATAACAAATTAGATATATTAAAATTACTTTTTAAATATAATTCAATAAAACCAAATACAAAATTTTTATTTGATGATGTTACGTATGATTATGACTTAGATAAAAATTTAGAATTGAAAAATAATTATTTTATATCTAATGATAGTTTGAAACGAAAATTTGAAATAACACCTCTTTCTTATGCGGTTAAAAAAAATAACATAAATCTAGTTAAAATACTGTTGGAAAATGGAGAAGATCCAAGAATAATGTTTTTAGATGTTAAACCTGACGATAAAATTATAATTGATTATCGTACTAAAATACCAGGTAATTATTCGTATATTTCACCTCTTACATACGCGGTTAAGAATGGATATTTAGAAATAGCTAACATATTATTAAATAAAGGTGCATTTATTGATATATATGATAATGAATCACTTATTTATGCAATTGAACAGGGAAATGTAGAATTAGTTGAGTTATTGCTTAAAAATGGCGCAGATCCATTTTATAATACCGGAGATAAAACTCCTCGTAAGTATCTTGAAGAAATCACAAAAAAATATGGAAGAGAAATTCCGGTCAATTATCAAAAAATATATAATATATTAAAAGTATCTGAAAAAGAAGTTAAACCAAGTTTTTATAGAAGATATATATCGCCTATTCCAAGAGTATATACTCCTCTTAGAATAGATAGTGGAACAAAAAATAAAAGTAAATTATTTAAAAAAAGTGTAAAAAAATCTAAACGGAAATCTAAACGTAGATCTAAACGGAAATCTAAACGTAGATCTAAACGGAAATCTAAACGTAGATCCAAACGGAAATCTAAACGTAGATCCAAATCTAAACGCAAATAACAATAAATCCATAAATATTATTTAAAGAGATATTAATTTATAATGAGGAGTGATGCCCGAGCGGTCTAAGGGGGATGACTTAAGATCATCTGTATTCGTACTCGTGGGTTCAAACCCCACTCACTTCAGGTAATTAATTTAAATAATTATTATTTAAATTATTTTAATTTATCAATGATAATCTAATATTTTTTTCATTATCTTTTTCGCAAGTTTTACATTTTGATTTACGACCATCTTTTTCAGTTATACATTTATAATAATTTTCTATAGATTTATTTATATTACAACTTATACATATCTTTTCTAATATTTTTATTTTTTCTTGTGTTTTATATTTTTGTTTATTTTTTTTAGATGTTATTTTACTACATTTTTTACAATAATTATGTAAACCATCTGAACTTGTTTTAGATTTTGAAAAGTTATCTATACTTAATTCTTCTTTGCAATTTGAACATTTTTTAAAATTTTCTGTATTAATTTCTGCAGGTTGACATTCTTTACAATATTTATTGTAACCTAAACGAAACTTATTAAATTCATTAATATTTTTATTTTTTCTACATTTTATACACATTTTTGTAGATTTTATTTTTTGATTTTTAGATTTACAATCAATACATGCATATTCATAACCATCTTTACTTGAACCATGTTTGTAAAAACATTCATAATCCTTAATTACATTACATATTCTACATTTTTTTGTACATTCTTTTCTAATTATAATTTCTCTTTTATCTTTTTCTCCTTTTAATCTTTTTTTGTTTTTAGCATAACACTCTTTACAAGTACCTTCTTTTCCATCAACATTTTCTTTTCTATTATAATAATCATCTAGACTTTTAAGTTCATTACATATATAACATATTTTATTATTGTAATTATTTTTTATAATATTATCATTTTCATCAACAAATATTAATTTTGCATATTGTTTTTCATCTAAATGAAAATATTTTCTTTCTTCTATATAATCTACTAACATATCTAGTTCATTTTTGACAATATCTAAATCAATTCCCTTTATCCATTCTCTAGCTTTACAACCTTTTGTATCATTTTTGACTCTATATTTATTTAAAATTGATAATAAAAGTAATTCTATTGCTGTTTCTTCATATGCATTATCTACGGATCTATAATATTCAACGTTATATTGATTTGGAGCTCCAGAAGCAAGTGAATCTAGTCGTTTATTTAAATCTCGTGATTTACCTAATTTTAAGTAATTTTTAATATCAGGATTTGATATTATATATACAGAATTATTTTTTTTAAATTTCTTTCTTTCTTTTCGTTTAACAAGTTTGTGTAAACTTTTTATTTCTTCATCTTGTAACATCTTTTTAAATTTAAATTCTCCTGTTTTCCTTATAGAAGGTAATACTTCTTCACAAATCCATTCTTGAAATTTTTGAGCTATAGGTTTATTTGATCTCATTATAAGCTTATACAATCCTGATTCATTAATTAACAACATATTTTGTTTCCCAGATGAGGTCTTCAGAAATTCTGAAGACCTCCATTTTTCAGGAATTATTTTTAATGCTTCAGTTACATTACTAAGACCAATTATATTGCAAATATCTTTAGCAACGAAAAGTGGTTTTTGATATGTACCTAAAATTCTTAACGTATTATTGTTAAAATTTATTGTTTCATCAATTTTATATATTAATTCCATTTAATATATAAAATTTAAATTTTTAAATAGCTATTAAAAATATCTACTACCTCATTTTAAATTATAAACACGGGGTTTTGCTATTGTTTTCTTTTCAGACTCTGATACACCTTCTTCTTTGAATAAAATAGATTTTGGTAATTTTTTTACATCAATTTTTAAGTCTATAAATCCAGTACCGATATTTGCTCTTTTGCCACAAATAATTGAAGCAGATACTCCCTTTGTTTTTTCTACGTCACAATTGAAGCTGGACTTAATATAGTTGTCTACGCTTTCTTCAAAGGATGCTCTTGCCATTGGGCCTGATTCGTCCTTTCTCAAGGTGTATCTTGTGATAGAAGAAATTGTTCCAGAATATGTCATCTTATCAACTAGTAATTTTACATGACATGCATTAATACCTTCCATAATACTCATAAACTCATCAATTAGAAACTGTCTAGCAGCTTCTACACCTAAATTTTCGTATATATCCCATACATTATTTGATTGTAATCTTGTAATATCTATAAGAGGATGACCAAGTAATTTTCTAAAATTGCAACCCTCTGTTTCAACATACCATTCATCATCATCTGTTTTTGTATAATATATAGTATTAATACCTGGAATACCACAAATAACCATTTTTTCTAAAATAGGTAAAACACATTCATCTAAATATATTTCATTAGAGTTTTCTTCGGTAATAAACAACAATTGACTCTCTGTAAATTTAATATTTGCAATATCTACAAATATATCTAATTGTCCTATACTTGGGGGAGAAAATACGCATTTAATATCGTCATATTCTTCTTCTATTTTATTTGCAATATCTTCTAAAGTAATACGATATTTGAACATAATTTTTTTATTTAATTTTACAGAAAGACAATGTGAAAGACTATCAAAATTATCATTATAAAGAATTTTAAAAGTATCATACCACCATTCTTCCTCTTTATCTAAACATATTTTTATATCCTCTGCAAGATCTTTCATTGTTAAACATACAATATTATGATTTATAGTATTTCTAAGTTCTTGTATAGTTTCATTTCCATTATTAAAAAATATTTTACAATTTACCATACGCGGACTACGTGTTGCGTTTAGAAGTTCTTGAAATCTTGGCACCCCAACAGTGACAGATGCTTCATTTTGACCCGTTACTACCATATTTATCTAAACATTTCCTTTTAGAATCTTTATACCTGTTAATACTACTTAACAGCATCTTTTCAGATGGGACTAGACTATATCTTAAGCTATCATAGAAAGTCGTTAATTTTCTCAAGCCCACAAACATTTAGTCGTTGAACCTTCTCCATATTCTAACATAGCGAATTTAGGAGCTTGGATGCGGATTGTCTCTAAGAAAGCTATAGCTTTCCAGTACAAAAAGTACTTTCTTTAGATTTTTACTTAGTTGGCGATTAACCAACACCCCTAAAATGTTTCTATTTTAGGTTAGTACTAAAGACTTGATAAGATATCCCCGCAATTTGGATGTGTTGCATATTTAATATACTAGCAGTATTTTTTGAACACTACTAAGCCTTATACTTTAAGCTTTGTGAACGTTAATACCATATTCATCTAAATATTTCCTTTTAGAATCTTTATACCTGTTAATACTACTTAACAGCATCTTCTCAGATGGGACTAGACTATATCTTAAGCTATCATAGAAAGTTGTTAATTTTCTCAAGCCCACAAACATTTAGTCGTTGAACCTTCTCCATATTCTAACAATAACGAATTTAGGAGCTTGGATGCGGATTGTCTCTAAGAAAGCTGTAGCTTTCCAGTACAAAAAAGTACTTTCTTTAGATTTTTACTTAGTTGGCGATTAACCAACACCCCTAAAATGTTTCCAAAATAGGTTAGTACTAAAGACTTATCAAAATATCCCCGCAATTTGAATGTGTCGCCTATAATTTTATAATAGACTAGCTATATTTTTAATATAACTTACCCAACTTTTTAGGTATTCAATGTATTATGAACTACTATTCCCGAAAATAATGCAAATGACTCTGTTCCCGGTACTGTAAAATCATATACATAAGGATGTTTATAATCTTTTTCTTCAATAAGTTCCATTTTTACTATTTTTTCCCATACTACATCCCCATGTTTTATTTGTGACAAATATTTTATATTTTCCGGAATATCCCCTATATTATATTTATTAATTTCCGTTATATAATCTGCAAAAAAATTATCAAGATCTTCATATGTATTAATTTTAATTTGTTCTCCAGTTTTATAAAGACTTTTTGATAATCTTGTAACTTCTTCATTTAATTCATGATCGTTAATAGTATGAAAAGTATTTTCTAAATTATTTTCATTAATCTCAAAACCAAACTCATAATAAAACAAATTTTTGTATTCACATGGTATATATAATTTATCGTCAATAATTCTAGAATAAATTCCAAAGTATGTTAGTAAAAATTGAATATCTTTATTTACAGAATTATATTTACAGTCGAAACCTCCCTCTTTGAAATATGAACATAGAAATAGTTGAATACTATCTCTTTCTAGACCAAAAATAAAATCTGGTACACGTTTTTCTTCATCTTTTATAATTAAGGACATCAGAAACTTAGTAAATATTTTCGACCGAATATTATACTCTGTAGTTTTATTATCTTTAAAAGACTGAAAGAAATAAAGTCCAGATTGTATACAATTAAATTCTATTTTATATTTTATACATAAAGTTTCTATCAATTCATAAATTTGCTGATCATATCTGTCTTTATTTGATACTGTTATTTCATCTCTATGAAAATTATTACTAAAAATACCATTTGCTACAAACAATCCTAAAAATTCTATAAATATATTATCAATATCAATGAATTTACGAAAGCTTTCTCTACGCACGAAAACATACTCTTCATTATTTTTATTTGTTGGTGAATTTAAAGGAGTACTACCGTCACTATCATATTCATATATACCTATTCTATCATACTTAATATAGTATGTAATATCTATTTTTTTAGTATTGCAATTATTTATTGAAAAACTATTTTTTATAACTGGAATTCTATCTTCCAATTTAAGATCTGAACCAAGTACTGGTACAACTTTTCTTTTATCTTTTTTAAGATGTGAATGTGATAATGTAGATATAACACTTCTTCCAGATTCAGTAGTTACTTTTATTAAATTACCTTTTGGAGAATGCCTACTAACTTCGCTAATAGGTTTCCATTCTATTTTTTCATCGTCTGTAACAGATTGTATGAATATATTTTCACATTTTTGAACTTCGCTATGTTCGTCAATCTTAATACTTCCTAAAGTGCTTAAATATTCATCAATAAATACACCAATCTTCATTTTCTTAATTTCTCCATAGTATTTTACTATAATTTCTTCATTATAGTCAATAGAATTTTGTGTTTGTTTTTCACCGATAGATTGTGCAGCCAAAATACCGATACTTTCACCAGGAGATATCATACTTTTTATATAATTTAATTCTAACTGTTTTTTAAGTTCAGGTATAAGTTCCGGATAAATTTTTTGATTTTTAAGCTGTTTTATAAGTCTATTTTTGTGATTATTTACGATAGATTTCGCAGTTTCAGGAGGTAATTTAGAATTCGGTTTAATAAAATCTAAAATATTCTGAATTTCTTTATCCGTTAAAAGTCGTGTCATTATCCGCTGATTTTTAAGTAAAATATAGAATTAAAATTCGTTTTTAATTTTTGTTTTATACTTTTGTACGAAGAATAATTTTTAAAATATTTTATATAATAATTTATTTTTATTGTTTTAGTTTTTGAACTTTGCAACAAAAAGTATTTTAACGGCTGTATATAAAAATGTTCAACACACACACAAAAGTTTTTAGAAAATCAGTAAATAACAAAATTATTGGAAACTTAACCTATAAAAAAATTAATAGGAAAAAAAGATGCTAAATTTTTATGAATTTTTATGAATTTTTATGAATTTTTAATAAAAATTCATAAAAATATATTTCTAATTTAAATACAAGTTAATATTTTATAAATGAATTTTAAATGCATGTATTGTAATAAAGAATTTTTTAATAAATATACTTTACAAAATCATATTAATACAGCTAAATATTGTATAAAATTAAGAGATAATTTCGATAAAAATATTAAAGAATATATATGTGAATATTGTAATAAAAATTTTACCTCACAACAAAATTTAGATAACCATATTAGTAAATGTAATAATAAAAAAGAAAGCGATAAAGAAGATAGAATAAAAGAATTAAAAGAAAGAATTTTTATTTTGGAAAATAAACTAAAACAACAAGAAGAATTTTATGAAAACAAACTAAAAGAACAACAAATATTTTACGAAAATAAAATAAGTATTTTACAAGATAAAATAGAAAATTTAGCTATAACTGCTATTAAAAGACCAACTGTTCAAAATACACAACAAAGATATAACACTATTATAAATAACTTAACACCTATTACCGAAGATCATCTAAAAGAACAAGCACAATATTTGACGATAGACCATATAAAAAATGGTGTTGATGGTTATGTTAAATATGCTTTAGAGTATCCTTTAAAAGACAAAATAGTTTGTACTGATTTTTCAAGAAGAAAAATAAAATATAAAGATGAGGAAGGTAATATTATAGAAGATCCAGAAATGTTAAATTTAACACAAAAATTATTTCAAGCAATAAAAGATAAAAATAGTCAGTTAGTAAGCGAATATATATTGGAATTAAAAGATAAATTTGATGTATTAGTTATGGAACCAAATTATGATATGGACGATGAAGAATCCGAAGACTACGGTAATAGAATGAATATTGTAACAGATGATTTATTTAAAATTAAAGATCAAAAGAAAGAAATAGAAGAAATTGCCAATGGAAATAAGAATGAAATTTATTACAGATTTATTAAAGATGTATGTTCTAAAACACTTAAAAATAAAAATTTTTAAACTTAATATAAGTTTAAAAATTAATTAAAAAGATTATCTTGTATTTTTTTGTCAAGCCTTTTATAATTATAATCAAATGCAAAGTCAGTCATATCAAGATGATGTTTAAGAAATTGCGGCGCAAGTTTATATATATTTCTAAATGATTGCCAATCTTTTTTTATGTCTGCTCTTTCTAATGCAATATGAATTCTACAGTTTTTATATTCTTGAGGAATATCTTCTTGCAAATGAATATAATAATCAAACATTTGTTTTAAAAATTTATTTTAGTCTAAATTCAATTTTAAATTTATAAATTATTTACGTCTAGGAATTTTCTTATACGTAATGTTGGATTTACATACTTTAATATAAAAATTTGCAAAATTAAACATTTATATAAACTTAAAATATATTTTTAGAAATCTTTTTCAAAAAAAATAATTAAATTTAAAAACTTACTTTATATAACAAATGAAAATTACAAATGAAGAAAACATAAAAAATATTATCGAAAAAGCTAAATTTAAGACTGATAAAGGAGATGTTGTAATATTTACTAATGGCAATGGTTGGTATATCGATACATTAATACAAAATTTACTAAAATCCGTTAGTATTCACGATAAAGAATATAAAGTTGTTGTATTTTGTACTGATAAAGATGGTCTAGAAAGATGTAAAAAATAAATTATGATTTTTTTGAATATGTTGATATACCCGAATTAAAAGTATCGGAAATAACTGAAAATAAACAAAATAATGCAGAATTTTATACAAGATTAACATTTGTAAAAATAGTACTTATATCATATATTTTAAAACTTGGTATTATACCATTATATTTAGATCCTGATATGGCGTTAAAGAAAGAAAGTATTAATGATTTATTAGCATATTTACAAGAACCATATGAATTTGTTACTTCTGGTAAGCAATGGTATTTAAATAGCAATATAATGTTAGTAAAACCAACACAATATACTTTAAATTTATTTGATTTAAAAATAGAATATGTTGAATATATTATTAAAACTGAAGGATTATATAGCGATGAAGATTTTCTAAGACCAAGATTAAATTTAAATTTAACTAAATTTATTTGTCAACAAACATATCCTCCAGGTTGTGATGCAAAAACTTATTTAAGTATAGCAAAAATAATTCACGCTAATTGCACAGTAGGTTTAGATAATAAAATTAAGTTATTAAGGGAGTGTAATGTATG
>Ga0114967_10002763_pt1 | contig 14606 bp, 12 predicted proteins | sample M_130628_MF_Meta_FD_92639 | JGI IMG/M metagenome (GOLD analysis project Ga0114967, IMG submission 92639) | Freshwater microbial communities from Lake Montjoie, Canada to study carbon cycling - M_130628_MF_MetaG | ecosystem: Environmental > Aquatic > Freshwater > Lake | place: Lake Montjoie... | reverse complement strand
GCTTGTACATCTGGATCGGTACTCCCTTGTTTCACTTTATCGAACAAGATTTGAGCCGACTGGTACTGTTTGTCTTTATACAGCAAAACAGCGTTGTCGTAATCGGATAAGGGATGGGTATAGATGGCAGATTGTTGACCTGAAACCGTAGAGATTCCTGCTAGGGACAGCAGAAAGGATAACATTAAAACTTTGCGCATGGTTGTTTGGTTTTACTTACTCAAAAATATTACACTATAGTCTATAACGTAGAAAGAGCTTTATTTATTATAAACATTGTTGTAAACATTTTTTTGAGAGAATAGAATAGAGAGAATAGAATATAGAGAATAGAGAATAGAATAGAGAGAATAGAATAGAGAGAATAGAATAGAGAGAATAGAATATAGAGAATAGAATATAGATGATATATGATTGACTTTCATTCTGCGACCCGATGTCTATTTTCTATTTTCTGTTTTCTATGCTTGCCTTACGGCGAGCATCTCTCTTTTACTTATTATCTTTTTTACTGCATTTGGAATTTGGGAATTATATTTACTATTTTTACCGCATAAACCCACTACCCATGTCAGAAACAGTTTTATCATTAAAAAACGTTACGATTTATCAGGAGAACCGTGTGATTTTATCGCAGGTGAATCTGGATGTGAAACAAGGAGAATTCCTTTATATCATTGGGAAAACGGGTACGGGTAAAAGTAGTTTTATGAAAACGCTTTATGCCGATTTGCCGCTCACTGAAGGTGAAGGCACTATCGTGGGGTATGATTTGGCCCATTTGAAAGAGGCTGAGATTCCGTTTTTGAGAAGAAAATTGGGTATCGTATTCCAGGACTTTTTATTGTTGCCGGACCGTAGTGTGAATGAGAACATGTTGTTTGTATTGAAAGCTACGGGTTGGACCGACGCTGCCTCGATGCAAAACAAGATTAACGACGTTTTGGAGCGCGTGGGCTTGAAAGGGATTTCGAGTAAATTGCCGCACCAACTTTCGGGTGGGGAGCAGCAGCGTGTTGCTATTGCGCGTGCTTTATTGAATGACCCTGAATTGATATTGGCCGATGAGCCTACGGGGAACTTAGACCCACAGACCAGTGCGGAAGTATTATCGGTTTTGAAAAAAATTAATGAGAACGGTAAGACCGTGATTATGGCTACCCATGATTATGCCGTGATTATGAAATTCCCAGCTAAGACTTTGAAGTGTGAGGACAGTACCATCTTTGAAGTAGTACAAAAAACTGTTTAAGCCTTTATCCCTCTAGTATTTCTACTAATTTCTGAGCGTTTTTAGCATCGTTTAGGACCTCGTTTAGCACTTTAGCTCTGCGGTCATGGTCTTGGAATGGGCGGTCTATTAGTTGGTTTACTTTAGCAACAAAGTCGGCTTCCTTAGTCGCTAACTCGCATAGCTGCAAAATATTTTCATCATCCACCATGTTTTCATTAATCAAGCAAAACCTGCTTTTGAATAGGGCGTTGATCAGTTTTAGTTTGGTTCCCGATTTTTGGAACGACAGTAGGACGTTGATGTGCGCTTCTTGTAGTAAGTTATCTAACTGTGCTTCTGACGTGAGTTCTTCGAACACAATATTGGGTTGGTTTTGAATCAGCGGCAGCACCATTTCTTTGCCGTTGGAGGATGCTATTATTAGTTTGAAGGTTGGAATCTCCTTAAACACTTCAATTAGAAACTGGGCTGCTTTTTTATTGTCGGGCAACCTTAAATCCCCGTGGTATAGCGCGTAGTTTCCTTTTTCTGATAGTGGCTCCCCTACTACATTCCCATGGAATACCGGTAAGTAGGACACCGCTTTGTGCCAGGACTTGACTAGTTCATTTTCGTGCACTGACAGGGTAAACACTTGTTTGAAATGCTGAAGTTGTCTTTCGTAGGTTGCGTATTTTCTTTTTTCAAAAAAGTACAGTGCTTTTTTTAAAAATTGGGTTTCACTTTTCCACATCCCCGCATAGAACTTTGACTCAATGTTGTGCAAGCGCAAGAACAGGGGAACTTCACTTTCCATTTGGTGTGCCAGCCTAGTGGATTGCAGGCCTTCAAACCAGATGGGGGCCTTTATGGCGTTACTGTTTTTTAGGAGGTCTTTATGGAAACGCGATTTTACTCCGAAGGGGATAGCAGAAAACAGGAACCATGGGTTTCTGTTTTTCTTGTATAGGTACACTTCTTTGGTGATTGCTTTTAGTTCTGGAGCCACAACCGCTCGGTGTTCGTAAAAACAATGCAGGTAAATACTATACCCTAAAGCGTGTAGGCTTTTGATTTTATAAAACACGTCGATTACCCCTCCATAGTCGGCGGGATAAGGATTATCAAAGCTGATGATATGTAGAGTTTTATTGGGCATAGCGGTGAACAAAAATAACATATTTTTGAAGTTATGCTGAAATTAAATTACTTTTGAATCAAATAACCGCACCATGCTTAAGAAATCTATCCTTTATTTTTTAAAAAAGTATTTTTACAAAGTAAAGCTTAGTTCGGCACTCTCTCCGGCCACTCAAATCCAGCAAGTACAGTTGGTCCAACATTACCAAGATTGCCAGCGCAAGGGTACGTTGCCCGACTTTAACACGACTGGATTCAAGGTGTTTTCCCAATTTGAAGAAGACGGCAAACTGTTGTATCTCTTTTCGCTGCTCGGGATGGGGAACAAGCGATTTGTTGATTTGGGTTCGCACGACTGTGTCAACAGCAATTGTGCAAATCTTGCGGTGCATTTTAATTGGCATGGCCTATTTGTGGACGGTGACCGACGACTGTTGGATATTGGCAAGCAATTTTATAAAAAGACTCCGAATGCCTGGAGCTATAAACCTAAATTTTTGCATGCCTTTTTGACTAAAGACAACGTCAACACCTTATTGGAGCAGCAGGGATTTGTAGGAGCAATTGAATTTCTTTCGATTGATATTGATGGCAATGATTATTGGATTTGGGATGCCTTGACCGTCATCCAGCCTAAAGTCGTTTTGATCGAATGCCAAGTCTCTTTCGGTTTGCGCAATGCGGTAGTGCCTTATCAAGCTGATTTCGTTAACGATGTAAGTGCCAACAACTATTATGGCGCTTCTGGAGTGGCGTTGCAAAAACTAGGTAAGAAGAAAGGCTATCGTTTGGTAGGTTCCAACGAGTATGGCAATAATTTATTCTTTGTCAAAAATGGTTTGGCTGAACAAGAGCTGCCCGAAATAAGCATCGAAAGCACATTGCAGCATCCGTTTGCTACCGATACGTTTGGTCAATTTGATGCCTTGAAAGGCAAGGAATTCTTGGAAGCCTAAGTTTGCTGTTTATACTGCTTAAAAAGTTGGTCCCACTGTTTCATGACCGTTTCTAGGGCATATTGCTCTTTTATCTTTTGCGCTTGCTCCCCTATTTCTAAACGCAATGCTTTGTTTTCCATCAACGCCATCAACTGGTTAGCAAACGCGGTGGTATCTCCGTCTTTAATTAGAAATCCGTTTACCTTATCTTGGAGTAACGAACGGGGTCCGACAGGGCAATCAAAACCGACCACTGGTAGGCCACAACTCATGGCTTCTAAGATTACCATAGCGAAGGCTTCGGACCGGGAGGTCATGGTATAAATGCTGGCCTCGCTGTATTTCTCTTCTATATTTTTGGCGGGGGGTAAAAAGCGGACCGAAGTACCTAGGTTTAGCTGCGCTGCCACCGCTTCTAAAGGGAGGGCCTCTTTGGTTTTACCGTAGATTTCTAAGATCCAGTTGGGGTACTTTACCAATACCTGTTGCCAAATATGTAGTAAACGGTCGATTCCTTTTTCATAGGAATAGCGGGCTGCTACGATTACTTTTTGGGCATCCAGACTTGCTTTGGGGGGATTGGACAGCCAAAGTGGATTCGGAATAACGATTCCTTTTGGCGAAGGATCCCATTCTGCTAATGCCTGTTTAGAAAGCACTACGAACTTGTCGAACTTTTTAATGCTGTAGTTTCTGAAGGCGTATTTTAATCCGTGCGTGACGCGGTTGATTGCGTTGGGCACGTATTCTATGGGTTCGTTATACTTAGAAGCATGCACTTCAAACACGACCGGTTTTGATGATTTAATAATGAACGGAAAAAAGAAAGCCTTCCAACCAAAATCACTGAGCACTACTACTTCGGGGTTTAGGGTTCGTATTAGGCTTTCGATTTGTTTTTTGTATTGGTATAGAAAAGAAATACCTGTCCCTTTTAAGGTAATATCGTGCAAGTGAATGCTGGGATGGTATTCGTAAAAGGGGTTGGTATTCCCCTCATTTTGAGTAGCAATGTGTATGGTATACCCGAGTTTGTCGCAAAGGTAATTGGCTTTCACCGCCATGACGCGGGCTGCGCCACCTTCGTTGTTAATCTTGGGAGTAATGTAGAGGATTTTCATTTTTTGGAAGCCAAAAAGTCATCGTAGTTTCGAATATAATCTTCCTCTTCAAAGACGTCTGAAGCCAGGACCAAGCAGACCGAACCGGAGGAGAAGTTTTGCAGTTCTCGCCAAATGCCTGTTTCAATTAGCAGTCCCACATTGGGCTTGTTCAACAAGTAGGCTGTTTTTTCTTTCCCATCATCTAATACCACCTCAAAGCTTCCGCTGAGTGGGATTAAAAACTCCTGTTGGTTAATGTGTGAATGTCCCCCTCTGAAAGAAGTAGAAGGCACATCAAAAAGGTAGTAGACCCTTTTAAATTCAAAAGGAATGGTATCTTTTTGAATAAAAGCCAGATTTCCTTTGATGTCTTCGACCACAGGGATGTTTATTAATTTCATTTTACAGTGTATTTAGGTATTATCCGACCTGGTTGCTCTGGGCAGCCTATTTGTCGTTATTTATTTCTTCGTGGTATTCCTCTTCGGTGTTGATGTTCCAAATATTTTGTTTATCGGTCACTTTATTTTTAATGTTTTGCACGGCCTGAATAGCGGTTAGCATGGAATGATCTTGATTGTTGTATTTGTGCATTCCGTTTCTACCGACGAGGAACAAATTGTCGATTTTATCGGTAACCGCTCTGATTTCATTAAATCTTTGATACGTTCCAAAATACGCAGGATAGGTTTTCGGCATTCGAATGACCACCCCATCCAGGTAATCTTTTTCATTGATAAAGCCCAGTTGGACCATTTCTGCAATGGCCAAGTTTGTTAATTCCTCGTTTGTTTTATTCCAAATTTCGTCATTTTCATTGCAAAAATATTCTAAACCCATCCAAATCGTGTCCGCTTCCTTCACTAAAAAGGGGCTCCAGTTGTTGAAAATCTGCAATCTTCCCACTTTTACATAAGGTTCTTGAATGTAAATCCAGTTATCTTCCAGGGTATAGTTGATTTTCTTTAACAGCAAACCTACCGTAATAAAGTCGCGGTAACAAAGTCCGTCGGCCACCTCTTTGCAAGCTGCCGTCGCGTTGCTATTGAAGGCCTTGATTAATTCCTTTACTGGCATTGTGGATAGGCAATAATCGCAGGCTATTTCTTGTTCGCTCCCAGTCTCCTCATTTTTCACGACCACGCTGACCACCTTATCCTCTTGGATGTTGATTTTGGTTACTTTGGTTTGGTTTATAAGAATCCCTCCCTTTTCTTTTACGGTGCTTGCCACCTCTTCCCACATTTGACCGGGCCCGTATTTTGGGTACAGGAAATATTCGATTAACGAGGTTTCGGTGTCCTTTTGCGCGATGTTGACCTTCTTGGATTGGAACTGCTTTTTAACAAAATGCCCTATCGCTTTTTTTATCGACAAGCCTTTGATTCTTTGTGCGCCCCATTCGGCCGTAATTTCGCTACAAGGCACTCCCCAAACTTTCTCGGTATACTCTTTAAAAAAGGTTTTATATAAGCGTTTACCAAAGCGGTTGATGAAGAAATCTTCTAGTGTCTTTTCGTTTGCAATGGGAAATAGCACTGATTTTAGGTAGCTGATTCCGATGAGTACGGTAGCGAACACCCCAATTTTTCTAATGGTGCTTGGGGTTAAGGCAATGGGATAATCAATAAACTGTTTGTTGTAAAATATTCTTGACTTTCTTTTTCGGATCAGCATTACCTTATCGGGATTTGTCACGCTTAGCGGCGCTGCTGCAATTGTGGTGGTTTTATTTTGGTAGGTCAAGGTTATTGCTTCCTGCTCGGACTGAATGGGTAAAATTTCTTTCCACCATTGCATTACCACATCTGATTTGGAAAAAAAACGGTGTCCGCCAATATCAATCTTATTTCCTTTATAGTCGACCGTTCTCGAGATACCTCCCCAGTAGTCGCTCATTTCTACCACCACAGGCTGTATGTCCGTATGTTTTAAAAACTCATACGCGGCTGTTAAACCTGCAGGGCCACCCCCTATTATAAGTGCTGTTTTCTTAGTCAATGTTTGCGTTTTTATTCGGTAAAAAGGGAATCTGACGGTATCACTACAATCTCTTTATTGTAATACTTAGAAACTTCCAGGTTTTTCCAGTTGGTTGCGTCAGTGGTTACACCCATGATTTCTTGATTGTAGATTGTATAGGGTTTGTTTACTAATGCCGGTATCGCCACTTTGTCCTCTTTTGCCTTTACTATAAATGTATATCTCTTGTGCATTTCAACATCGTATTTGTAGGCCTTACCGATGAGTAAATCATGATAGGCTCTAAAAATCGTTGTGTTTGAAAACGTAAAAATTACGATGGTCAGCCCTAAACCGTATTTTGCATTTTTGGGCAACGTGATCGTATAATTATGGTTTGCTTTCAAATAATAAACAGTACAAAGCAAGGCATACACCGCCACAAAAATAAAGTAAAAACTAATAGTATTCATGGCCCTATCGGGCAAAACATTGTTGAGGCTCCAAAAGCCTAGAAATAGTGCGATGTACAGCAGTCCGAAAAGCATAAGAAACGCTAGTAACGGGTGAATAAACCACTTTTTATTTGCTGTATTATCGATGAGGCGGTAGCTGAATTTTATCAAAAACAGGCCACAAAGCAGCAAGAAAGGGAACCATCTTAGCGCATAACTGAAGGTAAACAGCAGTGCCTTAAACAACGAATAGAACAAATGGTGGTTCTCTTTAATTAATTGGGCTCTAACGGCGTTCCCGGGTGCTAATAAAACAATGGCGGAAAACCCGATCGTGCTGATGAAAAACAACAGGAGTGGGAACTCCAATTTTCTATTTCTTTCGTAGTGGATTGCCAGTACGCAAAAATTAATAAAAATAAGCAGTAAAGCCACCAGCTCAGTACAACCAATGGTGCAAAGCAAAAGCACTAGTGCTATGCCATAGTACCCAATCTTTCTCGTGTGGTAAAATTTCAGCAAAAAGCCATAGAGTAAGAGTGACAATGACAGAGGCAATTGATAGGTGATGGCACCAGTAATCCAATAGAAACCTTGGCAGGGGTCAGGCAATTGATACAAGAATAAAAAGAACACTGCACTGGTGATGACCCATTGTTCCTTTTTGGAAACAAACCTTAGTGCGTTTGCTACAAAAAACTTAATGGAAAAGACGAAGAACAGCAGGATTAGTATTGGGATAATTTTGAAACCAAAATAGTTATTATACACCAGTGGATTTGCACTCAAGATACCGTTTGAAAAAAACCTTCCACCTTCATTATTATAGCGCCACCCTTGGACATTTGCGTATCCCATTATTTTGGTCATGTGACTAAACTCGAAATCATCGGAGGCGGGATTGTTAAAAAAAGACAGCAGTAAAAAAGGGACTATTGCTATAATCGCAAGCACTATAAACAGCTTCTTTTTACTGAGCAGCAGTAGGTATTTATTATTCATGAGCAGGGGTATTAATAGCCATTAAGTTCAACCATTGTTGCCCGATATTTTCCAGCAAAAATGGTGTACAGCTTTCTAAAGTATGTTGTTTGCAAGCTGCATAAAAATCTTCGTCTTCGCACATTTTGTTCATTGCATTTCCTAGGGCCGCCCAATTTTGATTTTCCACTAAAATACCATTTTGACCCTTTAGTATTTCGCTAGGGCCTGAAGGACAATCAAAAGCTACTACCGGAGTTTCACATGCCATGGCTTCTAAGATCACATTGGGTAAGCCTTCGTTTTGACTGGAGAGCACTAAGAATTTGGCTTTACTCAGGTATTTAAAAGGGTTTTCCTGGTACCCTAAGAGGTGTACTTTTTCGGAGAGTTGGTTTTGATAAATGACACTGAGGAGTTTCCTCTCCTCCCCTGAACCTACTATTACTAGGTGAATGTTTTGTTGGGGTAAGTTGGTTTTCCCATACTGTTCGATGAGTAAATCAAACTGTTTGATTGGATTCTCGAATTGGCCAATAGCTATTATAAAAGGATATTCTAGCGCAATAGCGTCGTCTTTTTTGGCTTTAATTTCGTCGACGTCAATGGGGTTGTAAATGGTCACTCCATTGCTTAGGCCATGTTGTTTCTCAAACCGTTGTTGGATTTGCTGCGTCACCGCAACATTTGCATAGGCGTTACTGTACATCAATCGGGTCAACCAAGAAGCATTGGGCATGTAGTGGTCGATTAGATAGCTGTGTACGGTAAAAATAGTGGGGGCGTTATAAATCCATTTGGCCAGCAACAATTCTTGCAGTGGTTTGATTCGGAAACGGAAGTCGATGATGAAATCAAACTTTTCTTGGCGTAAATAGTGCTTTAATACACGCATTCGTTTGATTCGGTTTAATCCCCCATTCGATTGGTTCTTGTACTTGCCAAGGTTGACCAATTTACCTGCGAAGGGATAGGATACCTCATCCATCACAATAATGTTGTGGACTTCGATTTGGTTTTTTTCAAAAAATACCGAGAGGCGCGCCATCACTCTATCGCTACCCCCTGCACTTAGTCGGAATCCGATTAATGCAATTTTGTATTTTTTGTTTTGTTCAATCATTTATGAATCGCTACTTTTAATGCCAAATATAAACTGTTTTGAATCATTTATGGAAAAATTTCCATTAGTTAGTGTTGTTTGCTTGTGCTATAACCATGCTCCCTTTGTGGTAGACAGTTTGAATTCGGTGCTATCCCAACAGTACCAGCCGATAGAAATTATCATTGTAGACGATTGCAGTACCGATACTTCAGTTGCCGTCATTGAGGCTTGGTTGGCCGACAAGAAAGGCATCACTTTTATTAAGAACCCCGAGAATCTAGGCAATACCAAATCCTTTAACAAGGCCTTAAAAGTAGCCCGAGGTACGTACCTCATTGATTTGGCCACCGATGATTTATTGATGCCGGATTGTATTGCCAAACAAGTTGAAAAGTTTCAAACCAGTACCCATGAGCGCTTGGGCATTGTATATGCGAATGCCTCCTTGATTGATGAGAATGGAGCGTTTCTATCCCATTATTTCAAGTCCAATGCCGATGGTACTTTACTCCACCAACGGCAAAGTGGCGATGAATATTTGCGAATCATTACCGGTGGAGCGGAGGCGATGTGTACGGTTACCGCTATGGTGAAAAAAGAAGTTTTTGATCGATTGGAAGGTTACGATGAACGATTGGCCTATGAAGATTTAGATTTTTGGATCCGGGCGGCACGGTTATACCAGTTTGATTTTATCGATGCTGTACTGTTTCAAAAGCGTGTACTTCCCAATTCTTTGGGTACCAATTTCCATAGAAAAAAAAGCGATTTGTCCAAAAAAATCAATGCTTCTACCTACCAAATCCTGCACAAGGTGTATCATTTGAACCGAACCAAGGACGAAGACAAGGCCATTTTGAAACGACTGCATTATGAAATGGTTTTGAATTTCAAGAATTCCTATTATTTGTTGGTTCTCAAATATGCATGCTTAGAACTCAAAATACGTTTGCGCCTTCTTTTACCATAAAGACTTTCTAAAATAGGTTGCCAGTACTATCAAATAGACCAAGTAAGTAAAGGCATAGGCCATGACGATTCCTTCTAGCTGAAAGAGGTTCATAAAATAAAGGCTTGAGCCATACAGTACCGCTAGAGAGCATATTTCAGAGATGATGAAGGCTTTGGTCAATTTCTTGGCATAGAATTGAAATCCCAACACATAAGAGGCGGCTTTGAGGGCGTCCCCAATCAATTGCCAAAAGAACAACTTGGCTATGGGCAAAAAGTCCTTGGTAAAAACCAATCCGATGATGTATTCTTTGAGCATAAAAATGAGTAGCAATCCCAATAGGAATATGGGCATGATTCCTTTGTAATAGCTCCAAAATAGTTTTTTAGTCTCCGATTTGTCTTTAGCTACGGCTAATTTGGGTAAAAAATACAATCCTAAAATGGAGGTAATGAAAAGAAAATAGTAAGAAGACATGCGGTTCATGGCTTCCCAAAACCCTGCTTCTTTTAGTCCGATATTATGAATGATGTTTTTTCTCACTGCAAATAATACCATAGGACCAATTACGGAAGACACCACAGCCATGAGCGAATAGGAGGCTAATTTATTCAATTTGGATCCGCTATAAAACCTTAAATGGATGTGTTTTAGAATGGGAATTTCTTTGTTTAGGAAGAAAAACGAAACAAAGAATAAGAGCGCTGGGCTGAAAACAATGGACACTAGGGCCCCATTGATCTTGTAATTAAAAATCAAAAGAACCGAAAGCAAGAGTCCGATAAAGTTGCCTATGATGTTTATGGCTACTACTTTTTTATACGAACCAAATCCATTAATGGTGGCTACTAAAAAGATGTTGGCTATATAAAAAGGCAGGGCAAAAGCAAACACCTTAAATACGAACGCAAAGTTAAAGCCATTAAATATCCAATGATTAAAAAAGGGCGCCCCTATAAACAAGATGCTTCCTATGATGAGGCTGGCAACCACAACGGAAATGAAAACGGTGGATAAGGTTTGGGTCAGTTTTTCTTTATGCTCTTTATGTTCGGCCACGTATTTGACCAAGCCCGTTTCGAAACCCAGGGTGGCAAAAGCCTCTGTCGAGGAGATGAAATTTCTAAAATTACCTACTAGTGCCATCCCACTCGGACCAAGGAATACTGCAATTACTTTTGAGGTAATGAATCCGATGCCGATTTTGAGTAGAATGCTGATACTATTTAAAGACAAGGCTTTGTATAGTGGTGTCGCTAGTATTTTGTTTAAAAACTTCAATTAGTATTGGTTTAAAGCATGAATAATGGTGTCCACTTCCACTCGCGTCATGAGTGGGCTGATGGGGATACTCAACACTTCTTGGTGTATTTTTTCGGTAATGGGAAAGGATAGCGAATGCCATTCGGGCAACGCTTCTTGTTGGTGTGGCGGAATGGGATAATGAATCATGGTTTCAATTCCTTTTGCTTTTAAATACTCCTGCAAGTGCCCTCGGTTTTCTGTTCGCACCACAAATAAATGAAACACATGGTTTTTTGAGCCCTCCCATGCTGGCAGTATAATCTTCTCGTTATTTATTTCAGTACAGTACCTTTTTGCTTGTTCCCTTCTACTGTCATTATCAGCCTCTAACTGTGGTAATTTGACATTTAGAAAGGCCGCTTGGAGTTCGTCAAGCCGCGAATTCACACCAATCACTTTGTTGTGGTATTTTTGTTCGGAACCGTAGTTGCGTAAGGTCATTACCATTTGGTGCACCGCTTCATCGCTTGTGGTAACGGCACCGGCATCCCCTATCGCTCCAAGATTTTTGGCTGGATAAAAACTAAAGGCGGCTGCATCAGAAAGGTTTCCTGCTTTGCCGATTTCGTTTGCTGCTCCATGGGCTTGCGCGGCATCTTCGAATAACCATAGTCCGTGTTCCTTGGCTATCGCTGAAAGCGCGATCATATCGGCTAATTGACCGTATAAATGCACGGCTAAAATAGCTTTGGTTTTGGGTGTTATTTTACTCGTAACGAGATTAGGATCTAAGTTGTACGTTTGCAAGTTAGGCTCCACCAATACCGGCACTAAATCCGCTTGCAAGAGCGCCAATATTGTTGCAATATAGGTATTGGCTGGAACGATTACTTCGTCTCCTTTTTGCAAACGTCCTAATTGGATATAGGCTTTAAAAATTAGGATTAAAGCGTCGAGTCCGTTGCCCACTCCGGCGCAATATTTCGTGCCACAGTATTGGGCAAAATTGGCTTCAAAAAGCGCGACTTCCTCTCCGAGAATAAACCATCCTTTTTCCAGTACAAGATCCATTTTTTGTTGGAATTGCACTTGGTATGCGCTATTTATTTTTTGCAAATCGAAAAACTTTATCATAGCAGGACGTTATCTAAAAGTGAAAAATGGGCCGTATTGATTTCGTAAAAATCTTGGACGGTCGTTTTGGCTCCGAAACTTTCTTTCCAGTAGAGCAAGCCCCCGTTTATTTTGCGGCCGTTTGCTTCGTGTGAGGTACCGAAATCAAAATAATGTTTGTCTTTGAACACTTCGGTGATTAGATGGTTGTGCAAGAAATCGAGGCTACCCAATTGGTTTTTGGTATTGTTTCCCGAAATGTATTGGGAGTGTGCCACCTTATTCGCAACGAATATTGTCGTTCCCGCGACTAATTCTTCTTGATGGTAGACGTTAAACTGACGGATGTTAGACGGAAAAAGCGTTTTAAGCTTTTGGATTTCCGCTAGGGTATGGACGGGTTTTGCCTCGTGTTTTTCTTCTAGGTTGGGTATCAATATCGTGTTCCAAAAGGCTTCAAAACTGTTTTCTTCTCTTATTACTAATTCGTTTTTAAGGCCGCGTTTCACCCCTTGTTTGCGGTCGGCGGAATAGGAAAACTCTTTTGTTAAGTCGATTACCGAAAGGCAATCGCGCCGGATTAGTACCGCGTTTACTAGGAATAAGGCGTATTCCACTTCTTCTGCAAAACAGTGAGTATAAATGGACGGGATTAACTTGAGTTGAAGGGTTTGAACGTTATTTTCCTGCAGAAAACACAAAACGGATCTGACGATTCCGATAACGTCACTGAGTTTGCTTTTATCCTGGAACACAAAGCCACCATAGGTAAGCCCCTGATGTGAATAAAGCGTGGTATCTACTCTATTTGCTGGCACTACACATACGAGGGAATCCTCTTCGAAAACGAGTAAAGACTCGTCCGCAAACCGATCGGCGTGGTATTCCATAAAATCCCGATTAAGCAAAAAAGTGGCATTTTTTGCTTGGTTTATGAACGCATTCCAGCTAGCGGTATCTTGGGATTCAAAACGTTTGACGGTATAGTATTTCACGAGTACACTTTAACTTGGGAAAATTAAACATTTATTTTTAAATAGCTTATGATTGTTAAAAATTAGATTTTAGAGAATTATTGCTTAATTTTAAAATCTTTAAACCGATACAAAGTGATTTTAAAACGTCATTTATCTTTACTTATTGTATTCCTTAGTCCGTTTTTTTTGGCCTACGGACAAGATGTGACGTTTTACGAACAATATAATGGACGGTATGATTTCACTTTTATAGGGAACACCATGAATTTGGCCGAGAACAATTCCATTTTTGATTATGTCACGACCACCTCATCTACCGCCACTTTAAACCTTAGTGACGGTAATCAAATTGAAAAAGCTTATTTGTATTGGGCAGGTTGTGGTGACGGTGATTTTGAAGTGAATTTGAACGACGAACCGATTACACCTGACCGTACCTTTAGTTGCGTTAAAGTCTTTAGCGGATTAGAGTTCACCTATTTCAGTGCGTTTAAAGATGTCACCTCGCAAATCCTGGCTACAGGAAACGGAGATTATACGCTTTCGGAATTGGACATATCCGATTTTGAAGATTATCATTTGAACCGCAGAACCAATTTTGCCGGTTGGTCCCTATTGATCCTTTACAAGAATCCGACTTTGCCTTTAAATCAAATTACGATTTATGATGGTTTACAGGGGGTGCCCGATGATTTAGTAATCAACTTGAACAGTTTGAATGTCTTGGACAACAACAATTCCAAAGTAGGATTTATTGCTTGGGAGGGCGACGCTTCGCTGGCCACTGAGCGCTTTGAATTTAATGGCATTGCGTTAAGTAATTCCTTAAATCCGGTCAACAATGTTTTTAATGGTACGGACAGTGTTTCGGGTAGTAACACGCTGTACAATATGGATATGGATGTTTATGATCTTCAAAATTATATCCAAGTGGGTGATACCACTGCGGAAGTAAAATTGAGTTCGTCACAAGATTTCATCATGATTAATACGGTGGTCGTGAAGCTCAACAGTCAGCTGCCCGACGGAACGGTAACTATTGACTCCGTTTATAAAGAATGTGATTCAAAAACGATTACGGTGGGCTACACTATTGCCGATTACAATGCCACCAATCCGCTTCCCGCTAACACTCCAGTATCGATTTATCTCAATGGCACCTATTTCCAAACGGTTTATACCCCCGCTGCTGTTCCCGTTGACGGTGCGCTTGCCTTCGAAGTGACGTTGCATTTACCAGAGAGTACCCCTACTGATTTTGAGCTAAAATTTGTGGTGGATGATTTGGGAGCTGGAGCAGGTATTGTACCGGAGTTGATTGAGAACAACAACAGTTATGTGATTACCGATTCCTTGTGGAACTCCCCTACCTTCAACACTTTAAGTCTGTTGACCACTTGCAATGAGGGCTATACTAAAGGG
>Ga0114967_10002760_pt1 | contig 14612 bp, 13 predicted proteins | sample M_130628_MF_Meta_FD_92639 | JGI IMG/M metagenome (GOLD analysis project Ga0114967, IMG submission 92639) | Freshwater microbial communities from Lake Montjoie, Canada to study carbon cycling - M_130628_MF_MetaG | ecosystem: Environmental > Aquatic > Freshwater > Lake | place: Lake Montjoie... | reverse complement strand
TATGCTTTGGCTATGGAGATGGAATCCAAAGTGAATGGATTTTATATATCGGAATTGTTTTACATGGAGTATGCTTTGATTTCTTCTTTGTCACCGGACAGATTTATACGGATCAAAAAGCGGGCGAAAAGATTAAAAGCTCTGCCCAAGGATTAATTACCTTAGCCACTTATGGCGTGGGAATGGGCATCGGATCTAAATTATCAGGAATCGTTTTAGACATGTATACAAGTGGAGGTGTGCATGATTGGAAATCAGTTTGGATGGTACCAGCCGCGATAGCAGCTTTAGTTCTCATTTTATTTGTGCTTTTCTTTAGTGAAAAGAAAGAAACATCTTAAGTATTTTTTATTTTTCGAATCATCCAAAATAAGAGTGTCGGGAAAAAACGTTTGACAAAAAGGCCTAAAGCCTCAAGCTTTCCGCCAATGAAAAACTCGTTTTTCCCGGTATTTATCGCATTCAAAATAGCCTCCGCTGTTAGCGTCACATCTAAACCCTTCGCTTGATTTGGGTCCATTTTACCATATTTTTCTCCGTCTTCATTAAGTGCATGAATGGAAATGTTCGTCTTAATGTATCCTGGTAAAATGGTAGTTACCCGAATTCCATCTTCATATACCTCAGCTCTCAATGAATCGAAAAAGCCAATCAATGCATGTTTTGTGGCACCATAAGCAGCTCTTCTTGGCGTACTTATCCGACCTGCCACAGAAGCAATAGGTACAAATATTCCTGACTTTTGACTCTTTAATATGGGTAAAATCGCTTGAGTTAAAGAAACGATCGAGAAGAAATTAACCTCAAATAATTGTCGGTAAACTTCAAACTTCGTGTTTTCAATAAAGGACCTTTGGCTCACACCGGCATTTAAAATAACGAAGTCGATTTTCCCATAGATTCTTATAACTTCATTCACCTTCTCCTCATGGACCGATAAGTTGATCATATCAAAAGGCATCACATGTGTCATTGAACCATACGATCTACAAGCGTCTGCGACACGATTTAATTCGGATTCTCGGCGGGCTGACAAAACAAGTTTCGCCCCTTGGCGAGCAAAGGCATAAGCTAAGGCTTCTCCTATTCCGGAAGAAGCTCCTGTGATCCAGACTATTTTATCTTTAAAGTCCATAGGTAATTTTAATAAAATTATATCAGTAAACTGTTTTAAAATATCAGTTTTTATTACGCTAATATGGACGGAAACACATAGCTTTACTAACTTTTAAAAAGTTAGTAAAGCTTGAAATGGGGGTCTTATTTCAACATTTTTTTGAAATTTCATGCTCCCTTAAATTAGTAAAAATCTCACATAAATAGGCCTTGTCAACAAACATTTTGAGCATACAATAGCTGCCACTCGCATCACCTCACATTTTCAAGTTCTTTGAAAAAGTCAGCCATTGGATTTACTTCCAGTCGGAGTAATTTTTGCCACAGGCGAATCGCTTTCGTCATCAAACCACTTTCAATCAAAAAGCCATCATGGCCATACAAAGAATCGATTACTTGAAAGGATGCATCAGGGATATGCTTAGCTAAAAATTCTTGTTCAACGATAGGAAATAACGCATCCGATTTAATGCCAATCACTAAGGTTTTAGCTTGTATAGACTTTAAGGCAGCCACCACCCCACCGCGATTTCTACCTACATCTTGAGAATCCATCATGGTAGATAATCGATAATAGGAAAAGGCATTGAAGCGTTTGGCTAATTTTTCTCCTTGATATCTTTGATACGAGACCGCTCTTAAATTACCGCCCATAGAATTTTCTTGCCTTGCCTGCGTAATTTGATACGTTTCATAATTTCGATAGGAAATTAAAGCCGTAGCCCGAGCAGCCTTCATGCCGTTAATTCCAGCTTGCGAGTTCGATTCGGTCCAAGTCGGATCGACTTCGATCGACATTCTTTGAGATTCATTAAAAGCAATCCCCCATGAAGAATGTACGGCATTGGTCGCAACTAAAATTAAATTATCGATCAACTCGGGCTTCATAATTGCCCATTCTAGGGCTTGTTGGCCCCCCATAGAACCTCCAATACACATCTTGATCTTCCTGATTTTCAAATGCTGTCTCAACAATTCAAACGAATTGACCACATCCCGAATCGTTATTTCAGGAAATGTATGAAAATAGGGTTGCCCCGTTTGAGGATTTACCGACAAAGGACCGGTGGACCCATAATGTGACCCCGGGATATTGACACAAATAATGAAGTTATTATCAGGGTTGAATAATTTTCCGGGTCCTACTAAGCCTTGCCACCACTCAGCTACATCGTGGCTACCTGTAAATGCATGACAAATCCAGATGATATTATCCTGTGCAGTATTTGCTTTCCCCCAGGTTTGATACACTAAATCAAAACTGGGAAATTGGAACCCGTTTTCTAAAATGAAGGGGTCAGTAGAATGATAATGGTGAATTTCTGCTTGCATACAACATAACATTATATTTCCCTAAACAGGCAACCGCCTGGGGTAGGAATTAGCACCGGGGTCAATTTCTTGACGGGTTGCCAGAAGTTCACAGAGCCTAGTCTCTCCCTTCTTCTTTATAATCCAATGGCAATCAGCGACTGAATGAGGATGCAAATTAACGGCAGGATTAAGGAAAATCCAAAAATTGAAGGTTAAAATTTATTTTAAAGCCACAATTATCAGATATTTGCCCCATGATAAAAATATTTATTTTTTATTTCCTGATAGGGCTAGGAGTTTGGGGAATTAGCCAAAGTTCCTTGGCCCATTTTCTGCATCCCGACTTAAAATTCATCTTTGTATTTCTGTTATTTCAATCCTATTTGACACTCCAATTAGCCCAATTTGGACTAAAAAATGAGGGTGAGAAGTTTGTGCAATTCCAAACCGCTTCCTTTGGCATTCGATTTATTTTAAGCATTCTCTTTATCGCATTCTTCGCCTATTCTCACACGCCACAAATTTATTTGTTTGTAGGCAACTTTTTTGTACTCTATTTATGTAGTTCAAATTTTGAAATATTTGGTTTGCTTCGTAACTTGCGACGTTTTTAGAAATCTCGAAGGAAAGTTCCCGATTTTTAAAAGCCAATAATCAGTTAATCAATAGATTAGCAAAATTACATCATAAATTATTTTTTAGAGCGAATGAAGATGCCGATGTTTACTAATTTTAAAAAAATGTATTTTACAAATATAATCTTAGGGTTCATGCTTTGCTTATCAAGCGTGAATGTATGGGCTAATGAGGCGAGTAAAACTGAAGTGGCTTCATCAAATTCGGCAATTGAAGAAACTAAGACAGAAGTTAAATCAGAAAAATTTGATCCTGGTAAATTAATCATGCATCACATTGCGGATGAGCACGAGTGGCATTTCATGACCATAGGGCACACGCATGTAACCTTACCTCTTCCATGCATTATTTACTCAGAATCAAAAGGTTTAATGCTTTTTTCCTCGTCAAATTTCAAGAATGAGCACCATGAAGAAATTCCTTATCAGGGTCTAGCTTTGTCTCATGGTAAAATTCATGCGGAGAATGGAGAACATATTTATGATATTTCAATCACAAAAAATGTTGCCTCACTTTTAATTTCAGCTATATTGTTACTCAGTGTTTTTATAGGGATCGGCAAAAAATATCAGGATAATCCACATAGGGCACCTAAAGGAATTCAATCACTATTTGAGCCCATCATTATCTTTATTCGTGATGAAATTGCTAAGCCAAACATTGGAGAGAAACATTTCCGTAGGTTTATGCCTTATTTATTAACTGTGTTCTTTTTTATTTGGTTTAATAATGTTTTGGGCTTAATTCCAGGAGGAGCTAATGTTACGGGTAATATTGCCGTAACACTTGTATTAGCACTAATTGCCTTTGTTATTACAATTTTCAATGGGAAGAAAAATTACTGGTTACATATTTTTGCAATGCCTGGAGTCCCTAAATGGTTATTGGTTATTTTAACCCCGGTTGAAATTGTCGGTGTATTTATGAAGCCATTTTCATTGACGGTTCGTTTATTTGCGAATATCACTGCCGGTCACATTATTTTATTAAGTTTAGTTTCTTTGATTTTTATTTTTGAAAGTGCAGCATTAGGAATTGCGGTGGTACCCTTTTCGCTTTTCATGAGTGTGATTGAAATGATTGTTGCCGTGGTTCAAGCCTACATTTTCACCATGTTAGTTTCGACTTACATTGGGGCTGCCGTAGAGGAGCATCACCATTAATTTGTAAATTATTTTTTTTATATAAACCCAAATCGTATGTCTATTTTGTCGATTTTATTAGAAGTTTCAGTAGGTCTTGGACTTGCAGGTATTGGTGCAGGATGCGCAGCCATTGGTGCTGGTATTGGTATTGGTAACATTGGTGGTTCAGCTATGGAAGCTATTGCACGCCAGCCTGAAGCCTCTGGAAAAATTCAAGGAGCGATGTTGATCATGGCTGCTTTCGTGGAAGCGGTTGCGCTTTTCGCTGCTGTAATTTGTTTGTTAGTTACATTAAAGTAATTGACACACCGAATCCTCTAAGGAATAGCCTTAGAAATCAGATTCAAAAAAAATTAAGCGCAATTTGAACTCAATTGGAATCAAATTGCGCTTATTTAAATGATTATCATTTTTTAAATTTATATAAGATATGGAGTTAATTACCCCAGACTTTGGATTATTATTTTGGCAAATTATTGTATTTGGATCATTATTCTTTGTTCTCGCTAAATTCGCTTGGAAACCTATTATCAATTCATTGGATGAGCGTGAGCAATCCATAGATGAGGCTATCAAGTTATCAGAAACGACTCGCAAAGAGATGGCTGAGTTAAAAGCAGGTAATGAGCAGTTAATCGCTAGTGCGAAAGCAGATCGCGATGCCGTTATTAAACAAGCTAAAGAAGCAGCAGATGCCATGATTGCACAGGCTAAATTAGATGCGCAAACCGCTGCTGCTCAAGAAATAGATAAAGCAAGAGTGGCTTTTGAACAAGAAAAAGTTGCCGCAGTAAGTGCAATCCGTAAAGAAGCTGCAAGTCTTTCCTTGGAATTAGCTGAAAAAGTGCTTAAAAATCAGTTGAAGGACAAATCTGCACAAGAAAAATTAGTCTCTGACTGGATTTCAGAAGTTAAGTTATAATTGATAAATCGTTAAAATAAGTAAAAATGTCTGAATTAATTGTTGCCCATAGATACGCTAAATCACTGCTCGACTTCGCCATTGAAAAAAATGTAGTGGATGCCGTCTATACAGACATGGTTGGATTTAAAGAAACATGTGAAGGGAGTAAAGACCTAGTTTTAGCACTTAAAAGTCCCATCATAAAGCATTACACCAAATTAGCCATTTTAAACAAGCTATTTAAATCGATTTTTAATCCGGTTACCTACTCGATCTTTGTGATCATTACAAACAAAAATAGAGAAAGTATTTTGCCTGCCATTGCTAAAGAATTTATCAATCTTCACAAAGACTTTAAAGGAATTCAAAAAGCTGATATTACTAGCGCCAGTGCACTGACTTCAGAACAAAAGAAAACAGTTACAGGCATAGTGAAAGATTATACCGGCAAAGAGGTAGAATTAACTGAGCATATCGATGAGTCATTGATTGGAGGATTTATCTTGCGCGTTGGAGACCAACAAATTGACGACTCCATCCGCAGAAAATTGAATGATTTGAAAGTCACTCTCGCGTCTTAAACTTTAAAGCCTTTTCAAAAGGCTTTTTTTATATCCTCTAAAATGAAAAATCTAGCGCTATTCTCAGGTTCTATTTTTGCAGCAACCTCAGTGGCCATAGGTGCCTTCGGTGCTCATGCTTGGAAACCTTACCTAATGCATATAAATCGGCTGGATACTTTTGAGACAGCGGCTCAGTATCAAATGTATGGAGGATTGGCCCTCATTTTATTGGGAGTATTACAAACAATAAGACCCAGTAAAATACTAAAAATAGCCAGTTATTTTCACATCACGGGCTCGATTGTATTTCCAGGATCTTTGTATTTGATTTGCATAAGCCAGCAATTATTTTGGGGAGCCATAGCGCCGATTGGTGGATTAGCATTTATTCTTGGATTTGCATTAATGGCGTTTGATGCCCTTAAAAAGGATTAGTGTTTCATCACTAATTCCAAACTGTGCCATACAATTTCCCCCATGGTTTGGCAAGCTAAAAAACGATCATCATTGTAATGTTTGGCTAATTCATTTTTGAGTTGATCTACATTCTCCGCAGGCGCTATCTCATCTTTTGACATCACGTCCATCAGGTCATATACGCGCTGGCTTTCTGATTTTAATCGACTTGCGATCATCGAGCGTTCCTCAATTTGATATTGCCAAACGGACTCGGGAGTCATATACTTCATCCCAAGTTCAATTAAAGGGTTATTTTGTTTGAAATATTGCGGAAGATAAACCGACTTTTTTCCCTCGTAACATTGTTGGTCAAAATCAATCGGCCGAATCCGATAGTAAATTTCCTCAAAATCTGGCGTTGTAATGACGACATAATTGGCACTATGCATATCGCCTAATACTTGGACCAAGCAACGTTCATTGAATTTAACAAATTCCTTCGCCAATCGTATTGGTGCCTCCAAATCAGTCTCAAGTGACTGTTGGAGAAATATATCGCCAGGGACCCCCGCAATATGCTCCTCCACCAAGGTATTTTCATGGGTAACATAATTGATCCGGTTAGGGGATAAAATATGCTCCATTTCCAAGCCATACACACGCGACGCATCGGCAATTTTAATGTAGAAATAATCAAAGTTGTCATTGACCCGATTAACAATCCGGATTCGAAAAGGATGCGTATTTCCATAGGTACAAAAATCCACTCGGTCGATCACCAAATGCTTGATTACCTCCTCGTTCCCATCCGTTTTTAAGTCGGCATAAATCTGCTTCAGCGATTCATAAACGCCTTCCTGGTCTCCTGGCGAATAAAATACAGATTCCCAAAGTGTGTCAACCCCATTTTTATCATACAAGACAATCGCGTTATCATATCGCAATAAGTCCGCATAACTAATATTCATCGTATACTCGCGGTTGTATTTTTTTAAATACCGACGGAGTTGATGATTAATTCGATAAAGGATTTTTTTCTTGCTGATTAAAGCCATTATTCTACGTAATCAAGTGATTGACCAAAAGTCTCCTTCAAATGAGTGACTGCCCAAAAAGCCAGCCCAAAACACACAAAACCTACCATCGCCGCGGCATTAATAAGTCCAAAATGGGGAATTAATGCTTTGAATAACAAGGTAATAGGAATTAAAGCTCCTCGCACAAAATTAGGCACCGTTGTGGTCACAGTCATGCGTAAATTAGTCCCAAATTGCTCCGATGAGCTGGTTAAAAATACTGCCCAATACCCGCCAAAAAACCCTAAAGCGGTGATGATGATATGACCAAACGAAACGCTAATATTCGATAGAAAATACAGAAAATAAATGACCAAAAATGAAACCAGCGTGAGGTATATTAAAACGGCTTGCTTTCTACTTTTTAAAACTTGGCTCAATGCCCCACTGGCAAAATCCCCAAATGTCAATCCTAAATAACAATACATGATGGCATCTCCCCCATTGATTTGACCACTAATTCCAAAGGATTGCGTAATTTCTGTGGAAGCAAAAACGAGGATACCAATGATGTACCAAATGGGTAATCCCATCATAATGCAATACATGTATTTGGTGAACGTAGCTCGATTTGAAAACAATTGGAAGAAATTTCCCTTCTTAACCCCTTGGCCCAAATCCTGATACATGGAAGATTCAAAAGTTCCTAACCTTAAAAGTAAAAGTGCAAGGCCCATTCCTCCGCCAATAAAATAGCAGGTTCTCCACCACTCCGGATCCGCACTTAAATTAGAAATGATGGGAGCGACAATGGCACCTGAAGCGCCCACTCCAGCAATAATCAATGTACCAATCCCACGTTTTGAAGCTGGCAATGTTTCGTTGACCAGCGTAATTCCCGCTCCTAATTCCCCCGCTAAACCGATCCCGGCAATAAACCTTAAAATAGCATAGGTATTCATGTCGGTAACAAATCCGTTTAATGCATTGGCAATAGAATACATTAAAATGGAGCCAAATAACACGGATTTTCGCCCCTTTTTGTCTCCATAAACACCCCATAAAATTCCTCCCAAAAGCATGCCTCCCATTTGGATATTCATCAAGTTAAGTCCTTGATCTAATAATTCAGATCCCGATAAGCCTAATGATTTTAAACTTGGATTCCGAACGACTGAAAAGAGAATTAAATCGTATACGTCGACAAAATACCCCAGGGCGGCAACGGCAATGAGCATTTTTGCTTTGGAGCTTAATGGTTGATTTTCCATATAAATATATTATCTAGATAGCATATCGGAACGATGCGCATCAAGTTTTAAAAATATAAATAATAAAATAGTGAATGACCAAAGTGAGGAACCCCCATAACTAAAAAATGGCAGTGGGATTCCCATAATCGGCATCAATCCGATCGTCATCCCAATATTAACTAAAAAATGAAAAAATAAGATTCCAACGACCCCAAATCCATAGGCCCGGGCAAACCGAGATCGTTGCTGGTCCGCGAGATACAACAAGCGCCAAAGAAAAAATAAAAACAAGACAATGACCGCCATCACCCCTACAAACCCAAATTCCTCACCAATCGTACAAAAAATAAAGTCTGTACTTTGTTCGGGCACAAAATCAAATTTTGTCTGAGTCCCTCCTAAATATCCTTTGCCCCAAAATCCCCCGGAACCAATCGCAATTTTTGATTGGGTCACCTGATATCCTAAGCCCCTGGTGTCAAAAGACGGATCCAATAAAACCTTGATTCGATTTCGTTGATGTTCTTTTAACACATGATTAACGACCCAATCGACAATTGTGGATAATGCCATAATAATCGCAATAGCCCCAGCGATTCGGACATAGGTTTGGGGCAAACGTCTTTGGTAAATCGGCAGAATAATGACGAAGAGACTTGCAATACCTAAAAGACAAATAAGAATAGTCAAAGGGCTGAGCAAAAGAGAGCTAACGAAAAGCGCGATTAAGGCAATCAATAATCCTGGATATTCTCCGGGCAATCCTTCCCGGTATAAAAGAATAATAAACGAGGCAAAAACCAAGGCCGAACCAGTCTCATTTGAACCAATAATCAGCAACATAGGCAAAGCAATGATGAGTGCGGATCTCCATTGGCTCATCCACTTGGTCAGATTTATTTGAGGGTCATTCAGATATTTGGCCAATAATAGTGCCGTGGCCGTTTTGGAAAACTCTGCTGGCTGAATGGTAATCCCACCTAGCTTAAACCAAGAATGGGATCCATTAATTGTTACACCCAAGAACGGAACAGCGATTAATGCCAGCATAAATGCCGCGTAAATAAACACCGCAAAAGATTCAAAAAACCTGAAATCTAAGGCAAAAATCAGCATAATTAGGACTAGCGATGTTCCAATCCATATTAATTGGCGCCCCGCATTGCTCGTATAAAATGCCTCGTCTAAAATCCCCAAAGGAGCTTCCGGATTATACACGGCTGAGTAAATACTCATCCAGCCTAATAACACAAAAAGCGCGTATAGGCCGACCGTTATCCAATCTAATTTCCCGATCTGGTTTGATTCTTGGCTCATCGTTTTAATGAATCCTTTTTAACTATTCTACGATTATAGGTTACATTCGCCAAATAGCTCATGTTCATAAATTTAGTCTCTATATCTTTTCTGTCCACACGACCTTTCAAATATTTTTCAATAATTAATGAGGCGATGGGGGCTGCCGCAAAACCTCCAAACCCAGCATTTTCAACAAAAACGGCAATGGCTATTTTGGGATTATCTTTGGGCGCAAAAGCGATAAAAACAGAATGGTCTTTGCCCTTTTGGTTTTGAGAGGTACCGGTTTTTCCACACATGACAATGTCAGGAATTTTCCCTTCCCTTCCCACCGTACCGTGTAAAACCGCATCGCGCATGCCCTCATGAACTACATTAAAATGTTTGGCATCGATGCCCACCGAAACAGGTGTTTTATAAAAAGTGTCAATGGACCTTTTATCCCCTACGCCCTTCACTAGATGCGGAGGAATGTACCAACCCTTATTGGCAATAATCGCAGCGAAATTAGCCATCTTCAATGGACTAACCACTAACTCTCCTTCCCCGATACTCAAGGAATATATATTGGAAAATTTCCATGTATTTTCCCCCTTATAAACCTTATTGTAATACTCGACATTAGGAAGATTTCCCTTCTTTTCATTTCCCAAATCAACCCCCAATTTCCGACCAAAACCAAAATTGGCCACTAATTCGGACCAACGTTGAAGTCCTTGAGCAGATCTTTCAAACGTATCGCCTTGCGTATTATCATATAAAATTTTACGAAATGCATGATAAAAATAGGGATTGCAAGACCATTGAATCGCATTGTGTAAATCGTTATGAGAGGTATTGTGCACGTGACATTTAACAGGCGCACCCGCATGCGTAAAAACGGATCCAGTAGTTAAAATGCCCAACTGCAATCCGACCAATGCCTGAACAATTTTAAAGGTAGAACCGGGCCGATAATAAGCGGATGGAGGGCGATTAATTAATGGCTTCAATGGGTCTAAAGCCAATATTTGATAATACTTGGAAAAATTTCTTCCGGCTAATAAACTGGGATCATAAGACGGAGCAGAAACCATGCTTAAAATCTCACCGGTAGAAGGTTCAATGGCCACCACACTTCCTACTTTATGCATCATTAAACTGTCTGCATATTCTTGCAGTCGGATATCAACACTCGTAAATAAATTTTGCCCGGCAACCGAACTGACATCCAGATCACCGTGTCGATACTCCCCCTTTTCCACCCCATTACTATTTACCATTCTGTATTTTACCCCTCTTTGACCCCGAAGTGCCTCTTCATAAAAAGCCTCCAAGCCCGAAATACCTACATAATCACCTTGTCGGTAATAATCATCCTTTTGATCCGATAATGAATTTGTGTTTATCTCCGCCACATAACCAAGGGCATTAGAAAGTGCCTTGGATTGATAGGTCCGAAAAGCTGTTGTCGATATAGAAAAACCCGGATAATCCACCAAAGCATCTTGAATTTTAGCGAAGTCTTCCTTAGATAAATGCTTTAAAAATAGCGATGGCTTGACGCGGGAATAAGCCCACGCTTCTCGGGTCAATGTATCAAAACGACCTTTTGTGATACCAAATAATTCGCAAAAACGATTCGTGTCTTTTACGACGGCTTTTCTCGGCGTGATGTATAAATCATATACGGGGGTATTGTAAACGATCAACTTCCCAAAACGATCGTACACTTCTCCCCTAAATGGCACTTGGATGATCTTACGAATGGCATTGTTATCGGCTGCTTTTTCATAGGTTGAATCAAACATCTGTAGATAAAACATTTTACCTATGAATATAAGCCCAATCAAAAGGAAAAATAAAAAAATGATAATTCTGCGACCTTCTGGCACGTAAAAATTAGTTTATGTTACGGTAAAGCAATTTACAGAAATATTGCGATTTATTTGGGTAAGCTTTTGATCAAGGCATATAAAGAAATGGCAATCGATCCCAAAGAAAACCCAATGGTACACCACGGCTGATGCAAAGCGAAATATCCATCCAAATATTGCCCCAACCAAACGCCTAATAAAATGGTCGCCAACATCTGAAAGGCTGCTCCAACAAATCGCTGATAAGGTTGCATATGAACGAGTTTAAAATATAAAGTTCAATATATTAAAATTTTGAAAATTTGTCCCTGATTCCTGTATAATTTGCTCCGTTTCATATTTATAATTGTAAATTTGAAAACTGTTTAAAGGGTTCCAATGCCGAGAATATTCATCTTCGTTTTTTTTGCCGTGGCTACATGGGCTTGTTCCCAACAAAGCACGCGTCCGGCAGCTAAGGCATTTCATAATATTAACGCAAAATACAATGCCATTTGGCAGGCAGATCGATTATACAAAGAGCTTTTAACAAAATCATGGGAAGAAAGAAATGAAAATTATTCCCTCCCCATGGGTATATTTCCTCCGATTGATTCAAGTTTTGGCCAAGCACATAACAATGAAATCGGGAACCTGATTAGGAAAGCCTCGTTAGTGATAGACCGACATCAAAACTCCAAGTTTATCGATGACGCCTACCTCATCATCGGCAAAGGCCGACTCATAAAAGGGGATATTAAAAATGCGACGGAAACCTTTAAATACATTAACTCAATCGAGCATGATGAAATCACTCAAGCGAGTGCCTTAATTTATTTGTACCAAATATACATTGACCAAAAAGATTTCGAGTCGGCCTTAAACGTAGAGAATTTCATCAAAGAAGTCCCTTTGAACGCTACCCAGAAAACGGATTTTATTTTAAATAAAGCCTATTATCACCAAGTAAAAAATGAGATTCCTATTGCGATTGCACTTCTGAGTGAGGAAATATCGCATATCAAATCTAAGATTCAAAAAGCCCGCTTACATTTTGTGTTAGGCCAATTGTTTCAGTCACAAGGGAAAAATAGCTTAGCCCAAGAAAACTTCAACCAAGTAAAAAATAATAAGCCCACGTATGAGCTTTTATTAAATGCACAAATCGCGAGTAAAAAATTAACGGGTCAAGTCGGCGATTTAGAGAAAATGCTCAAGGAACCCAAAAATCTCGACAAGCAATCTGAGATTTACTTGGCTTTAGGTCAGATAAGTTATACCAACAAAGACTTTGAAAAAGCGAGGGAATATTGGTCGAAGGCAAGCAACAACAATCCGAACAAAGGAGAATTATACTTAAAATTAGGCCAATTATTTGTCAGTCCCCTGAAACGTTACCCGGAAGCCGCTTTATACTTTGATAGTGCAGCTACATTTTTACCATCCTCGCATATCGAATTTAATTCCGCTCAAAAATTAAAGAAAAATTGGGCCACTTTTAATCAATTAAATAAGGTCATCATCGTGGAAGATTCATTGCAAATCATGGGCAAAAAATCAATCGAGGAATTAAGCCAACTATATCAAAAATATATACAGGCTAATTTAAAAAAATCAGATTCGCTACAGAAAAAAACGGAGGTCAAGTCCAATACGATTGCTACTTATACGAGAAGGCCAACAAGTCCTGAACAACAAAGCTTTTATTTTTATAATGACATGGCCAGGATTCAAGGTTCACAAGAATTCAATTTCAAGTGGGGAAGTCGGTCTTTGGAGGACTTTTGGAATCGGAAAAATAAGAATGCGACTACCGGAACTGACATTATTTCGCCGTCGATTACCGTTGCAAAAAAAATAAATACCTCCGATTCAAACTCAGCGGTATCTGAGGATTCCTTGCAAAAATGGATCGCTACCATCCCAAGAAGCACTCTTCAAATCACAAATTCCAATAAAAAAATTGAGCAATCCCTTTTTAAAATTGGCAAGTTTACCCAATTAGAAATTGGGCTAGATGAATTAGCCAAAACTAAATTGCTGACATTATTAGATCGATTCCCTAGTACTGAATTTGAAGCAGAAAGCTTGTACTTGTTATATTTATCCAGCTCCGTTGAAAAAAAGCTTTACCGAGAAAAATTAGCTCAGCGGTATCCTGATTCGTATTTCCGTCAATTAATTTTAAAATTAGAAACGGGGAATCTGAGTCTTAACAAGGAAGAAGAGGCACAAAAAGCATATGAAAAAGCATATTATTTATATGTAGCCAGAGATTTTGGCACCTGCTACTCATCATGTCAAAACATTCAAAATAAATATCCAAATAGTAAATTGGAAGATAAAATTGTATTTTTAATGGCGCTTTGTAAAGGTGGAACTAAGGATATTAGCGAATATTCCATGCAATTGAAAAAATTCATTCAAATCTATCCGTTAAGTCCATTAAAACCTGAGGCGGATGCGCTATTAAAAGCATTAAACCAAAATATCCGTTAACAATGCTCGAAACAGATCAAGGAAAATACAGTAAAATCATCCGATTCCTATATAAGTTTTTTATGATAGGAACCGTTGCCGGGATCTTGTTTGTTTTGGCCGTCAACTTTAATTTTCTTTGGTTATTTGGCGGAATGCCCAGTTTGCAGGAGTTAGAAAACCCAAAAAGCCAAGCAGCTTCCTTAATTATATCAGAAGATGGCCAAGAAATAGGGAAATATTTTCGGGAGAATCGAAACCCGTTGGAATTCGAACAATTACCCTTAAACATAGTCAATACATTAACTTCTACTGAGGATGCGCGTTTTACATCGCATTCAGGGATTGATTTAAGGTCCATGTTTCGGGTGGTATTTTCACTGGGAACAGCAGGCGGGGGAAGTACGATAACCCAGCAATTAGCTAAAAATTTATTTAATACCCGGTCGATGGAATTTGGGGAAGACGATCCGGTGTACATAGGCTTGTTGATGAAAGTAGATGGTTTGCGAACGGTCATTGCTAAAGTCAAAGAATGGATTTTGGCGATACGCCTCGAAAGAAGATATACCAAGCAAGAAATTATGGCCATGTATCTAAATGAGGTAAGTTTTGGTAATAATGCGTACGGAATCCAGGTGGCTTGTCGGACTT
>Ga0114967_10002758_pt1 | contig 14616 bp, 14 predicted proteins | sample M_130628_MF_Meta_FD_92639 | JGI IMG/M metagenome (GOLD analysis project Ga0114967, IMG submission 92639) | Freshwater microbial communities from Lake Montjoie, Canada to study carbon cycling - M_130628_MF_MetaG | ecosystem: Environmental > Aquatic > Freshwater > Lake | place: Lake Montjoie... | reverse complement strand
CCTACGCCGCCCCGAGCCCCGCCTCGACCCCCCGCATGTAGGCGATGCTCTCCCGGGCGGCGCGCTCCGGACCGGGAGCATAATCGAAGACCTCGACGCTCACCCAGCCGGGGTAGCCCGCGTGCCGCAGGGCCGCGAAGATCGGGCCGAAGTCGACCGCGCCAAAGCCGGGCCCCCGCAGATTGGCGTCGTTGGCGTGGAAGTGCTCGAGATGGCGGGCCGAGGCCCGGATGATCGACGGAATCGGCTCCGCTTCGCTCGACATCGCTTTGACGTCGAGATGGAGGCGGACGTGCGGCGAGCCGATCCGCTCAATGAGCCGGCAGGTCTCGGCGGCGGTGTTGAGAACGTCGGTCTCGCTCGGTGAGAGCGGCTCGAGGGCCACCACCGTGCCGGTTTCCTCGAGCACCGGCACGAGCTCCGAAAACACCCCCCGGAGCCGGTCGATGGCCTCCTGCCGGGTCGTCCCGGGGAGACAGCTGCGCTGCTGCGGCGAGCCGAAGACAAGGACGCGGCCGTCGAGATCGCGGCACAGGCGGGCCAGCTCGCCGAGGTAGGCCGTCGTGGCCTGCCGCACCGAGGCGTCGGCGTGCGTCGCATGGAAGCCCTCCGTCTTAGCCAGGAGCCAATGGAGTCCGAGGCACTCCAGTCCCGCGGCGCGGATCGTGTCTCGGATCGTCGCCCGTTGCCGCGCCGAAAGCTCGGTGACGAGGCTCGCGAGCGTGAACGGCGCGACCTCGAGGCCGGTGTAGCCCGCGGCGGCCGCTTCGGCACAAGCCCGCTCCAGCGGCCAATCGACGAACGTCTCGTTACAGATGGCGTAGCGCATCGTGGCTCCGGAGTCAGGAGGGATCTTCGATCTTCACCGGCCGTCCGGTGCAGGCCGACTTGTAGCAGGCGGCGACGATCGCCACGGCCTTCCGCCCCTCGAGGGCATCGAGATCGGGTCGGCGCCCTTCACGCAGGGCAGCAACGAAGGCCTCGAAGTTGCGCGTATGGCAGGCGTAGTTGATCGCCATCGGATCGGCGGCCCCGCCGCTGGTACTGCTCCCCGCGCCGAACCGGGAGCGGGTCGGATCGTCGTCCGGCGAGGGCACCCGGAATCGCCAATCCGTCAGCTGCTCCTCGAGGATCTCGGCGGTGCCGTCGCGGCCGCCGACGAGGATCCGACGCAGCTGGCCGGGGAACATCGCCGTGGTGGCGAGGATCTGCCCGAGCGTGCCGTCACGGAAACGGAGCATCGCCACGCAGGTGTCCTCGACCTCGAGCCGGGCGGGGTCGTGCGCCCGAATCGCCGTCAGCGCCACGACGCTCTCCACCGGGTTCTCACCGGGGGCGAGCCCCGGCATCGTCGCGGCGGCGATCCACTGGAGGGCGTCGACGCCATGGATCGATTGGTTCATCAGCGCGCCGCCGCCATCGAGCGCGGCGGTTCCCTGCCAGCGCCCGACGCCGTAATAGGCGTCATCCCGCCACCACGGCACGTACGCGGCGACGAGCGCGAGGCGGCCGAAGCGACCGGCCGCCGCCGCCGCGCGGACGGTCTGGACGACCGGGTTGAATCGCTGCGGGAAGATCGCCCCGAACGTGATCCCCGCCTTGGCGGCGATCGCCCGCATGGCGTCGATCCGCCGGAGCGTGATTTCCAGCGGCTTCTCGCAGATCACATGGACCCCGCGCCGCGCGGCGGCCTTCAAGCCCTCCAGATGAGCACCGGAAGGGGTAGCGATCGTGACGAAGTCGGGCTTCTCGCGGCGCAGCATCGTGGCGGCGTCGGCGTACCACCGACCGCCGAACTTCTCCGTGAACGCGCCCCCCTTCGCTGCGGTGCGACAGCACCCGGCTACGAGCTCGATGCCGTCGATGTCCGCCAGCGCCCGGGCATGCATCCGCGCGATCGCGCCGATGCCGATGATCGCGGCCCGCATCACGTCCCTCCTCGTGTCGAACCGGGAGGCGGCGCCAGCCCACAAGCTCCGGCGCCCCCGGAGGGGGCAGTGTGGCCCCCCGGAGATGGCGGAACAAGCCTGCCGCCGGAGGAGATCGACGACCTGCGGAGGCCGACCCGATCACTTCGCCCGGTAGAAGGCGTCGAAGAGCCGATCGTTGACCCGGTGGAGTTGCGGCAGCGGGCCATCATCGTGCGTGCCGGTGCGCGGGCAGCAGGGGCCCCGGTAGATCGGCCCACAGGTCGGATCGCCCGCGACGCCGACGAGGTCGTAGGGATGGGGCGGATGGCTCGGATGACAGGGTGGGAGCGGGATGCAGGGCTCGATCCAGCGCGGCTCGCCGCACTGATGGAGCGGTTCGACACCGGCCAACCAGTCGCCGGGGCGATCGCTTCGCAGCGGGAGGGTGCGGGCGAGAATCTCGTCGATCGAGGTCTTCGTCGTCACGGCGTCGATCGCGGCCTTCTCTGCGACGAGCGATCGATCCCCCGATCCGGCCGTGACCGCGCGCCGCTGGGCCGGGTCGGCCGACTTCGTTGCGGGATCAGCCCGCTTCGTGGCCGCCGCATCGGCTTCCGACTTCGCCCCGTCGTCGGCTGGCGCGTCCCGCCGGACCTTCTGCCTCCAGCCGTCGGTGGCCAGGGGCTTCGCGGCTCCTCCCCCCGCGGAGGGCTGCGGCGACTGGGCGCCTGTCGGACTTGCCATCAAGGCCCATGCCGCCACCCAAGCGGCGGTCGTCACGGCCAAGCATCGCCCCTGCGGTATCATCTTCTTCATGCTGCGGGCCCCCCTCGCAAAACACCATCGACAGCCCACCCCGTCGGGCTGGAGTGACGCCAGGGCAGGTCCTCGGAGCGAGTGAAGGGGCGGAGTCTGCGTCGGGAAAAGCGCCCTCCCCGCCCGGCAAACCCTGCTTGCCTCCCCCCGACCCCGACGCCGTCTCCGTCCCCGGAAGGGTCACGGCCGTTCCTTTTCGCCCATGGCACCAACCAGCCCTTCTCCCTGTGACGCCCATCCCTTGCTCGCCGCGCTCCAGGCCCGGGGCCGGCGGGTGGTGTTGATCACCGCCGGCGGGGGGGCGGCGGCGATCCCGGCCCTCGTCACGCTTCCCGGTGCCAGTGCGGTCGTCCTCGAGGCGATCGTCCCCTCCGCCCGCAAGGCAACCGATGCGCTCCTCGGCGGCGTGCAGGAGTCGTATGGTTCGTCGCGCGCCGCGCGCCGCCTGGCGATGGCCGCCTGGGAGCGCTGCTGCCGGTACGGCGAAGCCGGCGAGAGCGCTGTCGGGGTCGGCTCCACCGCCAGTCTTGCGACCACCATCCCCAAACGGGGCGACCACCGGATCCACGTCGCAGTCCAGACGCTCGGGGAAACCTCCGTCGCCTCGCTGACCCTCGTGAAGGGGGCCCGGACGCGGGCCGAGGAGGAGACGCTCGCCGCCGCACTCGTCCTCGCGCGGCTCGCCGCTGCCGTGGAGGCGGACTCGACGACCGCGGCACGGCTCGCCGCGCTCCTCCGGCCGGAGGAGCGGATCATCATCGAGCGGCAACCGGGGCCGATCGCCTGGCAGTCGGTCCTCGACGGGACATCGGGAAGGGTCCGCTTGGCCGGAGCGGCCGGGAACGAAGCGATCTTCCCCGGCTCATTCGATCCGCTCCACGACGGGCATCGAGCGATGGCCCGGATCGGGGCCCGGATCACCGGGCTGCCGGTGGCCTACGAGCTCTCGATCCGCAACGTCGAGAAGCCCGCGCTCGATTTCGTGGAGATCGCCGCGCGGGCTGATCGGTTCGATGGCGCGGCGGCCTGGTTGACGTCGGCGGCGACGTTCGTCGAGAAGGTGGCTCTGTTTCCGGGGGCCCCGTTCCTCGTTGGCGCCGACACGTTCGTGCGACTCGGCCACCCGCGCTACTCGGGCGGGTCTACCACAGCCGCCGCCGAAGCCGTGACACGGATCGCCACGGCATCGGGGGGGCTGATCGTCTTCGGCCGCGTCCGCGACGGCGTGTTCACCGATCCGTCGCGGCTCGAGGCGCCGCCGGCCCTGCGGGCGATCGCCCGGTTCGTGTCGGAAGAGGAGTTCCGCGACGACGTATCGAGCACGCTCCTGCGGCGGGCCGACGCGACGGGGAAGGAGTGACCCGGCGGGCGTCGTCGTCAGGGGATGTCAGGCGGGGTTGCGGGGACGATTGCCGCGGGCGAGGCGGCGGCGGCGCGAGGCCAGCATCGCGTTCCAGAATCCGAGAAAGCCGACGACGCAGGCAAAAACGATGATCGGACGGCGGATGTCGTGGTTGAAGGTCCACGACCCGGCGGCGAGGATCGTGCCCCAGACCAGCACGGCGACCATGATCCAGCGGAGGATCGTTTCGGCCTTGGCGGAGGGGGGCGTGGTCGTCATGGCCCCACTATAGGCCCGCGCCCCGCGGCCGCCGATGCCGCCACACCCACCGCGCAAAAAAAAGGCCCCCGGAACGGTCCAGATCCCAGGGGGGCGGGGAACCTGAACCGTTTCCGGGAGCGATTGGACGGACGGTTGTCTCGTGGGGGCCAGGAGGGGCTGATGGCTCCGAGGGGGGCATCCATCCTCCCCACCGGCTCCACTCACCACTGTCGCGGGGCCGCGTGGCGAACCCCTCGTCAACCTCAAAGCTGGGCGGAAAGTAGGGGAGCGGTTTTCAGGGGTCAAGGCCTGTTTCAGCAACGAAAGGAAGAATCCGTGTTATCCCAGAAACAGGGTTAAATCCCGGGATTTCACGGGGTTTTCGCAACCGGCCCGACGATCGGATGGCAAGGCGGCGCGGTCTGGGTGGAAAGCGGTATGCTCTCGCGACGCCCACGCCGGGACCGATCCCCCCGGCGCTCCCCCTCCGCAGGCCCCGACAGGTTGACCATGGCCACTTCGCCCCAGCCGATTTCCCCCACCACCCCCGGCGCCGGAGCGCCTCCGACCGCGGCAGCCTGGGAGCAGTCCTTCGAGGCCGCTTTGCGGTATGGCGATTTCCTCGAGCGCCACGGCACGCCCGAACAGCGCTCGCGCTGGCAGGGGGTCCATGACCGGGTGGTGCTGACCAGCGACGAGCGGCGGATTCTCGGTGGCTTCGTTCGGCGGATGCCGGTGCTCGTCCTGGCCGGGGCGTGGTGCGGCGACTGCGTCAATCAGTGCCCGATTTTCCCTCACTTCGCCGCCGCCTCGCCGGCGATCGATCTGAAGTTTCTCGATCGCGACGCCCGCCCCGACATCGCTGCCCATCTCAAGGTCTGCGGTGGCCAGCGGGTGCCGACCCTGGTCTTCTTCAGCGAGGACTTCACCCCCGTGCTCATCTATGGCGACCGCACGCTCTCGGCCTACCGGGCCTCGGCCGCATCCCAACTCGGCGGCACGTGCCAGACCGGGATCGTGCCCCCGGCAGCCGACGCGCTGGCCGCGGTCACCGGCGACTGGCTCCGCGAATTCGAACGAGTGCAGCTGATCCTGCGGTTGTCCGGTCGACTCCGCCAACTCCATGGCGATTGACACTTCCCGCGGCCTGCGGAAGCGGCCCCCCGACCGTCCTGCCCGGCTTCCCCCCGAGAATCAACGCCGCCCTGCGGACACATGACCATGACGACCCGCGAACGCTGGACGGTCTATCCCCTTCTTTTTCTGGCGATCGGCCTGGCCATGCGGGCCCAATCGGGCACCCCTGATCTCGATGGCCGGATCCGCTGCGAGATCCTCGAGGCCGACAGCGTCGTTTGCCGGGAGCTCCGGGTGGAGTCGGCCGACGGAACGACGCTCGTCCACCTCGGCCGCGTGAAGGGGGGCGGAGGGGGGAGAATCGAGATCCGCGACGCTCGGGGGAACGACTCGATGGCCGTCGGAACACGCTCCGGCCGATCCGAAGGGGGCGTGGAATTCTTCGAACGCGATGGTCACGAGTCGGCGCGACTCACGTCGACCGGCCTCGATGAACCGCCCCCGGACGCCCCCGCGCCCCAAGCCTCTCCGACAGACGAACAGCCGGGGGCTGAGGCCACCGACGCGGGGACTTAGGTGTCGTCTTCACGCGCGGCCCGTCATCCCTGACGGCCTTGCTTGCGAACCTCCGGTTCGTGGCCCGCTCGGCGGGCTCCAAGCCCGCCAGCTTTGAAGTACGCCCGGCAGGACTCGAACCTGCAACCCTCGGTTCCGAAGACCGATGCTCTATCCAATTGAGCTACGGGCGCGCGATGGGGAAGAGTATACGCGCTGCAGGGCCAGCCGCCTCCCCGCTCCAACCGGCACCGCCATCCCAGCCGGTCTTTCTTTCCACCGACTCTGCCGGTGGGGCAAATCTGCCGATCTTTTTTTCAACGGCGGAGCAGAAGCCGTTCCCGGAACCGGGGGTGTCGAGACCGTGCCACCACGGTCACGGACGTCGGTCGGTTCCATCGGTTTTTTCCAGCGACAACCGGCTCGTCACGATCCACCCTTCCCCCCACCCCCAACGTCCGTTTCCCGGAGAATCCACCATGCCCGTCGTCAATCCCCATGGCACCGCCCCAGCGGCTTCCTCGCTCCCCAGGATCGACACATGGTCGTTCCTCTTCGGCGGCGGAACGATGCTCCTGGTTGCCTGGTTCGGCCTCCTGCGGCCCGCACAACAGCACCTCACCGGTCTCGAGCGTCAGGTGAGCCAGCTGACGAGAACCGTGTCTGATCTGAATGCCACCGGCAACGGGGCCAAGGGCACCAACGCCCTCCTCGCGCAGCTTCAGATCCAGGCCCGCCAACTCGGCGATGCCGAAGAGGCTTTCGGAAGGTTTGAGAAACTCGCCGATCGGATCTCGGCCCAGACCGCCGCGATCGACCAGGCGACAATGACCCTCGAGCGCGTCGACACCCTCCACGCCGGGATCGCCGCCCGAGGCCCAGCGGTCGGTGAAGCCTCGACCGTCCTCGACGAGATGGCGGATCTGTCGGCGAAGATCGAGGCGTCGCGTGATTCGGCCCGCGAAGCCCGTTCGTCGCTGGCGGTCCTCGACGCCCTCCACCAGGATCTGACGGTGGGGATGACGAAGATCGACGCCGCGACGCCGGTCCTCGATGACGTCCAGACGCTCGTCGCCCGGATCGCCGCTTCGGCGGCCGACGTCGATCACGCCGCAGAGGTCCAGGAGCGTGCCGGCCGGCTGGGTCGCGCCGTCATCGACTCCGAGGCATCGATCGTCGACGCGGAGCAGACGGTCGAGCGGATCTCCGGCCTGACTCAGTCGATCGTCAGCCAGGATACGGTCACCGGCCCCGCCGAGGAACGTCTCCGTCGCCTCGTGGCCCTGAAGAGTGCGGTCGTGTCGGGGGCCGACCACCTCGATGATGCCGATGCCACGCTCGCCAGGTTCCACGATCTGCGGGACGGCTTGCGGAACGCCACCTCGACCGTCAGCGACGTGCAGCACATGATCGTCGACGTCATGCTCCTCCAGCCGGCCGTCGACCGGGCCGTCGCCGCCCTCAAGCCGGTGATCGAGCTGACGCGGACCGCCCGTCAGGCCGATCCGGCCGCGATGGCCCCCCGGGCCTCCGTCGAGTCGACCCGGAAGGGGGAGTCGATTCCCTCCGCGCCGCAACCGGCGAGCGACACGGTGACCCCGGTGGTCGGTGCCGCGCCGACCGGCGACGTCACGAAGTGATCTCTAGCTGCTAACGCAAGTGCCACCGGGGCCCGTCACACGGCCCCGGTGGCCTTTTTTTTTGGCAGGCGGATTCCCTTCCGGCCGCCGATCCGCAACACTGATTCCCGCCATGGGGGAACCGCCACGCACCACCGTTGATCCGCCCACTTCGCTTGTCGGGGCGCTCCGCCATCTCGGCCCCGGGATCGTGCTGGCCAGTTCGATCGTCGGCAGCGGCGAGCTCATCGCCACGACGAAAACCGGCGCCCAGGCCGGATTCCTCCTGCTGTGGCTGATCATCATCGGCTGCGTCATCAAGGTGGCGGCCCAGGTGGAGATCGGCCGGGCCACGCTCGCCTGGGGACGGACTCCGCTGGATGCCTTCGACCGGGTGCCTGGGCCGCGGCTGGCTGGCCGGGGCTGGATCTACTGGGGCTGGGTCGTGATGACGCTCCTTGTCCTCGTGCAGCAGGGGGGGATCCTCTCCGGCGTCGCCCAGACGCTCGCTGCCGGGCTCCCCGTCACAACGGCCGGCCGGGAATGGAACCGCGTCTACGACGAGGCGGCCGCCACCCGGATCCTCGCCGCGACGGCGCGGAGCCGCGGGGATACGGAGAAGGCCGCGGCCCTCGTCGCCCGGATGGCCGAGCTCGATGAGGCCAAGAAGGGGCTCGCGGCCCCCGCCGATGAGAAGATCTGGGCCGTCGTCACCGGCCTGGTCACGGCCATGCTCCTGGCGATCGGCCGCTACAAGCTGATTGAGATCGTCTCGATTCTCCTCGTCGGCACGTTCACGGTCGTGACGCTCCTGACGCTGATCCTCCTCCAATTCGATCCGGCGTGGGCGATCTCGGCCGGGGAGCTGACGAGTGGGCTGATCCCATCGATCCCCCCTGCGGTCGGAAAAAATTCCCCCCTGATGACGGCGCTGGCCACGTTCGGGATCATCGGCGTCGGGGCGAGCGAACTGATGGTCTACCCCTACTGGTGCCTCGAGAAGGGCTACGGCGTCGCCGTCGGTCCCCGGGACGAGACCGAAGCCTGGGCACAGCGGGCCCGCGGCTGGCTCAAGGTGATGCAACTCGACGCCTGGGCGTCGATGGTCGTCTACACCGCCGTCACCGTCGCCTTCTATCTCCTCGGCGCCGCCACCCTCGGCCGGCTCGGCCTCGAGCCGGAGGGGGGGGAGATGGTGCGGACGCTCGGAGCGATGTATGCCCCGGTGTTCGGGCCGGCGATCGGCCCCTGGGCCAACGGGGCCTTTCTGATCGGCGCCTTCGCGGTTCTCTATTCCACGCTCTTCGTCGCCGCGGCGGGCAATGCCCGGATGGTCGTCGACGGGCTGATCCTCGCCGGGCTCCTGCCCGGGGACGCCGCCGCGCGGACGACCTGGAACCGCCGCCTCTCGATCGCCTGGCCCCTGGTGGCGATGGTCTTGGCGCTGCTGATCCGCGAGCCGGTGGCGATGGTCCTCGCCAGCGGTGCCGCACAGGCGGTGATGCTCGCCGCCCTCGGCGTGGCCGTGCTCTGGTTCCGCTGGCGGGCACTCGACCCCCGGCTGCGGCCGGGCCGCGCCTGGGACATCCTCCTCGTGACTTCCTCGGCCGGCTTCATCATCATCGGCCTGTGGACGCTCTGGCAGCGGATCGCGATGCTCCTCGCCACGTCGGCGTAACCCCCCCAGCGACGAAAACGACATGACCGTTGCCATCTACGTCAGCACGATGCGGGCCGACTACCGCCTCGCCAAGGCCCTGATCGCGAGCATCGAGGCCCATCTGCGGTCGCCGCGGATCTACGTGATCCCCGACGACGACTACCCCGACGATGAGATGTTCGGCCATCCGGTGTGGCGTCCGACCGACCCTCGCGTTCTGGAGCTCGACCGCTACTACAAGAAACTCCGAGTGTTCTGGGGCCCGGCGGAGCGGTTCATGCACATGGATGCAGACCAACTCGTTCTCCGCGATCTCCAGCCTTACCTCGATCGAGTGGCTGCCGCCGAGGGGCCGTTCGTGATGGCGAACCGGCCATCGAGCACCTGGAAAAATTTACAGGCGTCAGACGAATCGGCCCGGAAGCAGGCGATCGCGGCAATGACCGGCGACCCCGAGGCACTCGCGGCCTTCGATCCGTCGTTTGACTGGCGCCGGGCCCACCTCCTCAACAGCGGTGAGTTTTCGGCATCCCGGGACGCCATCGATCGCGACACGTTCCTCGCCGTGTTCGCGAAGGCGAGGCAGTTTTATGCCGATCGTGGGCTGGGAAACATGACCGGCTCGAGGATCGGGCCGTTCATGGGGGATCAGGGATTCCTCTCCTACTTCCTCGCCGCCTACGCGCCTGGCACGAGGGTCGAATGGCTCGACGATCTCTACTCCTGGGGAGGCTGCGACGACCTGATCAACTCCAGAAACGATGATCACACCGATCCCCTCAAGTGGGTCGCCATCCACTGGGCCGGGTGTCCACGTCCAGGTCCGATTCCTCTCCCTGGCCGCGCGGTGTGTGCTGCCCAGTGGCGGCGGGAACACCGCCGCTACTGTCGGCTCCGGGGTGATTGGTCGGGATATGTGCAGGACTGCCTCCAGGATGCCGGCGTCCTTGCGTGGCAGGCTGGCAGTCGATTGAAAAGTCGGCTCACCGGATGATCCCCCTCGGGTCGCACGCCTCCAGGCGTGGACGGCCCTCCGCCCATGCCGCGGGGAAAACCGCCCGATGACGACCGACATCACGCCGGCCCCTTCCGCGCCGTTCTCCGCTGACCGGCCCACCGTTCGCATCCGTTTCGTCGGCTTCTGGGACGGCTTCGATCCGCGCGACAACTTCTTCACCCGCCTCCTCGCGCCGGCGTGGCGGCTCGACCACGACAGCCCGCCCGACTTCGTCGTCTACACCGCGGTCGGCAGCCGGAGGAAGGATTTTCTCGCTTACGATTGCACCCGGATCTTCTTCACCGGCGAGAACGTCGGCCCCGACTGGCTCAACTGCGACTGGGCCTTCACGTTCCGCCACGATTCCCATCCCCGGCATCTCCGCCTCCCCCTGTGGGTGCTCTATGCCGACCCCCGGGCGCTCGTAAAGCCGCCGGTCATTGACGTCGAGGGGATCGTGGCAGGGAAGACGAGGTTCTGCGCGTTCGTCGTCTCCAATCCCCTCTGCCGGACCCGCAACGACTTCTTCCACAAGCTGTCGAAATACCGCCCCGTCGACTCCGGCGGGAAGCTGTTCAACAACGTCGGCGGCCGGATCGCCGACAAGCGGGCGTTCCTCGCCGACTGCCGGTTCACGATCGCCTTCGAGAACGAATCCTTCCCCGGCTACACCACCGAGAAGGTGCTCGAGCCGATGCTCGTCAGCTCGATCCCGATCTACTGGGGCGATCCCCTCGTGGGACGCGATTTCGACACCACGAGCTTCCTCTCTGCCCACGATTCGCCGTCGCTCGACGACCTCGTCGAACGGGTCGTGGCGGTCGATCGCGATCCGGCGCTCCTCGCCACCCTCCTGGCCCGCCCCTGGTTTCGGGGCAACGCCGTTCCCCCGTGCGCCAACACCGAGCGGATCCTCGATCGCTTCACGACGATCTTCACGACGCCGATCGATCCCGTCGCCCGGCGACGGAGCGTGGCGCGGTGCCTGCGGCTCCACCGGGTGCCGGCGGCCGTGGCAAGTGTCGGCCACCGCCTCCGGCGGCAGATCAGGAAATGGTCGGCTCGAGGAACCTGAGCTCCCGCGGGAGCGTCACCGGGGCCCGATCGGCACCAGCGGGGGTGCTTGGATGGGGACGGCCGCCGGCTGCTGGGAGGCGGGTTGGAGCGAGGTCGGTTGAAATGGGACGGGCTGAACCGTGGCCGGCTGATATGGGGCGGGCTGATATGGGGCGGGCTGATATGGGGCGGGCTGATATGGGGCGGGCTGATATGGCGCCGCCTGAACGGCCACCGGCACCTGGTTGGTGGCCTGCGGCTGGGCGCCGAACGGCGTCACGGCCTGCTGGGGGAGGGCGGCGCCGGTCGTCACGGCCACCGGCTGCGGGCGCGAGCGGGCGTTGAGATCCTCGACGAGCTGCTGAACTTCGGGGCGAATCGTCAGGCCGCGCAGTGAGAACACATCACTGGGGGTGACATTGAAGCGCCCATAGAGGAGCGCGTCGGCGTTGTGATCGACGGAGATATCGCTGCCACCGAGGGAGACACCGGCAAACAACCCGCGGCTGCGGGCATAGGAATAGATCTCGGCACCGAGACGGACATCGGTACCGGCGTTGGCACTGCGGCCGACCGGCCCGGCAGCGATCGATGCATCGGCGCCGAGGGTCACCTTCTGGCCATTCAGGATCCCCTGGAGGCTGCGCGGCGTGGCGAACACGAGCACGATGTCAGCCGCCTGGACACCGGCCTGGAAGCCGACACTCCCCCCGCCCATCGTCACCATCACCGGCGGGCTCCAGCTGCGGTCGGGATTGCGGACGCAGAGCACCCCCTTGCCGTAATTGACGCCGAAAATGAAGCCCCCTTTGATCATGTTGGGGAAGATCGCCACCCCCTCGGCAGCCTGGAGCATCGCCGGGGGCACCGATTCCATCTGGAGGGCGAAGAATTGGTCGAGCGCCTGCTTGGCCGAGAGCACCGTCTGCGCTTCCTGATCCCCCGACCCGATCTGCGCCGGCGGGGCGGCGAACGAGAAGGTCGACGGCCCCGCCCCGGGAGCGGCGGCGTAGTTGCTCGGCGTCGTCTGGTAGGTGCCAGCAGGGGGCGCGGCAGGGATCGTCTGGAAAGGCGCCTGCTGGAGTTGCACTGGCTGTGCGGGCTGGCCGAAGGGGGTCAGCTGGGCTCCGGCCGGTGGGGCGAAGAGGAGCATCGCGGCGATCGATCCCAGACCGGCCGGGGCAGCCAGACCAAACCGAAGCGCACCGCGGCGGCAGATCATCGGGACCATGGCGAATCCTTTCGCTCTGGAAATCGTGCTTTTGGGAATCGTGCTTTGGGAATCTTGGGCGAGCGGGGAGGGATCGTAGCGAGATCCCCCCGGCCGGTCGACGCCAGTTTCTCTGTTTCGAAACGCCCCGAGCCCCCGATCCCCGACCGCCGATTGGCAGGCCCGCCTGGCGTCGTGGCGGCATGCCAGGAGCCCCTCTGTCGACCGCTGTCACCGCAGGGAAAGGGGTTTAAAAACCGAGCAAAACTGGCCGGCTCACACGTCGCCCGCAAACACGAAAAGCTCACACTGCGCCGGTTTGGATCTCCTTTTTTTTGTTAACCTGCGGCTAACGCGGGATGTGGGCGTATCGACCCGTCCGGACTTGGGCGGGATGGAAAGCACCTCCGGGTGCGACGCTGGCCGTCTGCTGTTTTCTTCCGCGGAGCTCTCATGCCATCCAACCGCAAGCTCAGCGCCACAAACGTCGCCGCCCTGGCTGTGCTTGGTGTCTCCCTGCTCGGCATCTGGCTCGCCCGTCCGCTCGAATCGCTCCTCGGGATCATTGAAAACGAGGGGGGGACAACCTGGCTGCGTCAACTCTTTTCGACGCTGACGGTGCTCGCTGGTGCCCAACTCGCCAATCGGCTGATCGACGCGGTCATCTGGGACCGTCTCGTCTCGCGAGCCCTCGGCGGCAAGGTGCCGGCGATCCTCAAGACGATGGTGTCGGTGGTCGTTTTCCTGATCGGCATCTCGATCATTGTCGGGGTGGTGTTTGATCAGAGTGTGGCCGGATTCCTCGCCGCGCTCGGTGCCGGCGGTGTGGTTCTCGGCCTCGCCGTCCGGGGGATTTTCTCCGATCTCTTTTCGGGGTTGGCGATCAATTGCGATCGCAACATCGTGCTCGGCGATTGGGTCCAGGTCCCCGCCACCACCCCCCCCCATAACGGGGAAGGTCCGCGAGATCGGCTGGCGATCCTCGATGCTCGAAACGGAAGACGGCACGATCGTCATCATCCCCAACACCACGCTGGCGGAAGGGATCGTGACAAACTATTCCCGTCCCAGCCTGGTCACCCGGTTTCAGTGCACGATCGAGCTCGATCCGCGCGTTCCCTGCGACCGGGCCAAACGCATTCTCCTCGGCGGAGTCCGGTCGCTGGCGGGCACGGCTGGATTCAACGACCGTTCGCCGGTCGTTCTCGTCAACACCACCACCGAGCGGGGCATCGAGTATCTGATCCGCTACTGGATCGAGCCGTGGAATCCTCTCTCCCCCACGACGGCCCGCGATGCGGTGATGACCCGGGTGCTCCAGCACATGGCCGTGGCCGGCTTGGCACCCGCGATCGAGAAGACCGAGGTGTTTTACGAGCGCCTCCCCGAGCGGGAAGATGTCGATGCGAGCACCGAGACGAGGGCTGCCCTGCTCTCGCGCACGGCCCTGTTTGCCTCGCTCGAAGCTTCCGACCGTCTCGCGCTCGCCGGAGACCTCCGCCGGCTCATGCTTCCCGCCAACACCGTCGTCATCGCCCAGGGGGACGAAGGGGAAACCCTCTACGTGATCGCCGAAGGGACGCTCGACGTACTCGTCCGACCAAAGCCGTCCGACGATCCGATCCGTGTCGCCTCCCTCGGCCCCGGGGATTTCTTCGGGGAAATGTCACTCCTCACCGGCGAGCCCCGCCGGGCCGACGTGCGCACGGCCACGCCGGTGCTGATCTACGAGCTCGCCCGGGAAACGGTCGCCCGCCTCATCGATCAGCGCCCCGTGATCGCCGATCGTCTCGCCAGAGCCGTTTCGGAGCGGAAGATCGCCCTCGAATCGATCCATAGCCAGGCTTCGATTCCCGCCAGGGAAGAAGCGGTTGCCGGGCTCACCGGACAGCTGTCGCGGATGATGCGGCAATTCTTCGCGCGGCAACCCGAGCGGGCCCCGGTCTGACCGAGCAGCGTCAGCGGTGCTTCGCAGCGCTGCTTCCGCAGCACTTTTTTCCGCGGCTTCAAAAGCTGCGGAAGTTCGTGGCGTCGGGATCGTCGTCGGGCATGACGATGTGCGGGGCCTGGCGACGGGCTTCGACGGCGGCCCGGGAGGGCAGAGCCTGGCGGG
>Ga0114967_10002757_pt1 | contig 14618 bp, 10 predicted proteins | sample M_130628_MF_Meta_FD_92639 | JGI IMG/M metagenome (GOLD analysis project Ga0114967, IMG submission 92639) | Freshwater microbial communities from Lake Montjoie, Canada to study carbon cycling - M_130628_MF_MetaG | ecosystem: Environmental > Aquatic > Freshwater > Lake | place: Lake Montjoie... | reverse complement strand
GTTTATAGAATTGGATTAAATGGAAAAAACAAAGTAAGATTGTCTGCCAACACCGGTACGAATAACGCTACGTTTAGTCCTAATTTTGAATATTTTATTTCAACCTTTTCAAGTGCTTCTCAGCCATCTAAATATACTTTAAATGATGCCAAAAACGGAAAAGAAATTCAAGTTATTGAAAACAATGAAGCATTAGCAAATAAAATCAAATCTTATAATTTACCTTCAAAAGAGTTTTTTGTATTGAAAACGGAAAAAGGAAACGAACTAAACGCATGGATTTTAAAACCTAAAGATTTTGATCCTTCCAAAAAATACCCCGTATTTATGTATCAATATTCAGGTCCAGGATCGCAACAAGTGAATAACGATTGGAACGGAACAGACGATTATTGGTTTATGATGTTAACCCAACAAGGCTATATTGTAGCTTGTGTTGACGGACGTGGAACAGGATTTAAAGGTGCTGAATTCAAAAAAGTAACCCAAAAAGAACTAGGAAAATACGAAGTGGAAGACCAAATTGATGCCGCCAAAGTAATTGGAAATTATCCTTTTGTAGATAAAACAAGAATCGGTATATTTGGCTGGTCGTACGGTGGTTTTATGGCTTCCAACTGTATAATGAAAGGGAATGATGTATTTAAAATGGCAATTGCCGTTGCTCCAGTTACCAATTGGAGATTTTACGATAGCATTTATACCGAAAGATATATGCAAACTCCTGCGGAAAATGCAAGTGGATACGATGAAAATTCGCCAATTAACCATGTAGATAAATTGAAAGGAAAATTTCTTTTAATTCATGGTTCCGGAGACGATAACGTTCATGTTCAGAATTCTATGCAAATGATGGAAGCATTAATACAAGCCAATAAACAATTCGATTCCCAAATTTATCCGGATAACAATCATGGTATTTATGGTGGAAAGACTAGAATTCAATTGTATAATAAAATGACTAATTTTATTTTCAATAATTTATAGGAGTATATTTAAACTAATAATAATCAATCAAATTAACTAAAAACTAAATTAACAAATAACAAAAAAATGAGTGAAACAGCAGTAAAAACAGGACATCCAAAAGGACTTTGGGTATTATTTGGAACAGAAATGTGGGAACGTTTCAATTTCTACGGAATGCGAGCCATCTTAACCTTGTTCTTAGTAAATTCATTGATGATGAAAGAAGAAGAAGCGTCATTAATTTATGGTGGATTTTTAGGGCTTTGTTATTTAACACCAATGTTAGGTGGATTTATTGCCGATCGATTCTTTGGAAATAGAAATTGTATTTTACTGGGAGGTTTGATGATGGCGATTGGACAATTTTTATTGTTTACAAGCGCAAGTGTGTTTGGAACAAATTTATCTTTGGCTAATACGTTAATGTGGTCAGCATTAGGAATTATCATTTTTGGAAATGGATTCTTTAAACCAAATATTTCTTCAATGGTAGGAAGTTTATATCCAAAACAAGAAAAAACAAAGCTAGATACTGCTTTTACTATTTTCTATATGGGGATTAACTTAGGAGCTTTCTTAGGGCAAACTATATGTCCTTATTTAGGTGATGAAGTAGTAAATGGAGTTCAAAATGTTCACGCTTTTAAATGGGGTTTCTTAGCCGCTTCAATTGCAATGCTAATAGGTACTTTAGTATTTTATGTATTAAAAAATAAATATGTAGTTACTCCAGAAGGAAAACCTCTTGGTGGATTACCAAAATATAATGACACTGCAGATTATGAAGAAGGCGAGTCACAAAGCGCTGTTTTTTCAACTAAATCTTTGATAGGTGCTGTAGTTGCTTTTGTAATATTGTTTTTTGCTTTTAGATTTCTATTAGATGGAGATAATTTTATTAAAACCATAATCTATCCAATTATTTATGCAAGTGGATTGACATTAGCTGGATTGATTGTTTCTGATAGTTCGTTGACTAAAGTGGAGAGAGATAGAATTTTTGTAATTTATATAGTTGGATTTTTTATTATATTTTTCTGGGCCGCTTTCGAACAAGCAGGTTCTTCTTTAACCTTTATAGCAGCAAATCAAACCGATCGAACTTTTATGTTTGGATGGCAAATGCCAGCTTCTATGGTTCAAGTTTTTAACGGAATTTTCGTTTTTGGTTTTGCATTACCATTCAGTATTTTATGGGATAAATTAAGAGCTAACGGAAGAGAGCCATTGTCTACAGTGAAACAATCAATCGGATTGGGATTAATTGCTTTGAGTTATTTTATTATCGCTTACAACGTAAAAGATCTAGGAAATAGCGGATTATTAGCTATCAAATGGTTAATTCTTTTATATTTAATTCAAACATTTGCTGAATTGTGTTTATCACCAATCGGATTGTCATTGGTAGGAAAATTATCACCTAAACGTTTCGCTTCATTATTATTTGGAGTTTTCTTTTTGTCAAATGCTGCAGGTTATGCTTTGTCTGGAACTTTAGGTTCAATTATGCCAGCAACAGGAGATAAATTTTTGAAAGCTGAAAAACTAGGAATCGATTTACAAGGTGTTTTAGATAAAACAATAACTCCAACAACGGAACAATTGTCAATATTAGAAGTAAATCAAATTAGTCCAACTAACCCCGTATTTGCTGGTTTTGAAATTCATAATTTATTTGAATTCTTCATGGTATTCGTAGTTTTAACAGGAGTTGCTGCATTGATTTTATTTGCTTTAACACCAGTAATTAAAAAGATGATGCACGGCATTAGATAATAATAAAAAATATTTTTATATCTTTCAAACCTACAAGAAACCCTTGTAGGTTTGTTTTTTTAAATCAAAAATTATGTGGAAAAGTCATCCTAAAGCATTGCCTTACTTATTTTTATCTGAAATGTGGGAACGTTTTGGGTATTATTTAATGATCGGAATTTTTACTTTGTATCTTAAAGATGTCGAAGCTGGTTTCGCTATGACAGAAAAAGAAGCTTCCGATTTGTACGGAACTTTTATTGCGTTGGTTTTTTTAACCCCTTTCATTGGCGGATTAATTGCCGACCGATATCTTGGTTATAAAAAATCAATAGTAATTGGTGGAATAATGATGGGTGCTGGTTATTTTATGATGGGAATTCATAGTTTGCCTATGTTATATCTTGCCATGACTTTAGTAATCGTTGGAAACGGTTTTTTTAAACCGAATATCTCTACTTTATTAGGTAATTTCTACAACGAAGACCAATACAAAGAAAAGAAAGATGAAGGATACAACATTTTTTACATGGGAATAAATGTTGGTGCTTTCATTTGCAACTTTTTTGGTGCAGCTTTACAAATTTTACTCGGTTGGCAATATGCTTTCATGGCAGCAGGTCTAGGTATGTTTATTGGCGTTATTGTTTTTCTTTTAGGAACAAAACATTATGGCGATAAAACAGATAAAAAAGGAATTCAAGAAGGGGATATGCCATTTTCTAAAATTGTATTGTACATTTTAGTCCCATCAGTAGTTTTTGGAATTATTGGCTGGTTAATTAAAGGAGTTCAATCAGATATTAATTTGGATAGTGCAATTTTTGGTTCTGATAGTACGGATGCTTTTATTTTTGCGTGTCTTCCAATTGTTTACTTTTATGGAAGCCTCTATTTTAAAGCAAAACAAGAAGAAAAAAGACCAATTGGAGCTTTGCTTTCTATTTTTGCTGTGGTAATTTTATTTTGGGCTGTTTTCAAATTAAATGGGTCGGCATTAAATACCTGGGCAGATAGATATACCGATAGACAAGTTACAGGAACTACAGAGAAAGTATTTTCTACTTTAGTTCAATCAAAAGAAATAACGTATGAAAAAGCATCAACAGAATTATATGATGATAAGTTTCGACTTCAAAAAGAAAACGGAGAAGTAAAAAAAGTTGTTGATTATCCTGTTTATTTTAGAAATACAAAAAACGAGACTTTACCTAAAGAAGGAAGTACGATAAGCGTCTGGGTTACTAGTTTAAGCCAATCAATAAATCCAGGCTGGGTTATTATTTTAACGCCGCTGGTAGTTGCTTTTTTCACCTTTTTAAGAAGTAGAAAAAGAGAACCCTCAACTCCAACTAAAATTGCATTTGGATTATTAATTTCAGCATTATCCGTATTAGTAATGGTAGCGGCAGTTCATATTGGAACCAATGGAATGGAAAAAGTATCAGTATGGTGGTTGGTTGCTAATTATGGAATCATTACCATCGGGGAATTATTCCTAAGTCCAATGGGATTATCGATTGTTTCAAAATTATCACCAAAAAATATCACTGCCTTAATGATGGGCGGATGGTTTTTATCCACCTCTATTGGAAATAAATTATCAGGTGTTTTAGCAAGTATGTGGGATCAATATGACGACAAAGCCAATTTCTTTTGGGTGAACTTCGGTTTATTAATGTTTGCAACCCTTTTAATGTTTGCCTTAGTGAAAAACTTAAATAAAGTGATGAAAGACCACGGAATCAATTAAACTATGGAAAAAGAACTTACACTAGAACAAATTCAAAACTTTAAAGGAAAATATCCAAAACAACTTTGGTATTTATTTACTGTAGAAATGTGGGAACGCTTCTGCTTTTATGGAATGCGTGGGGTGTTGACCTTTTTTATGGTTGATCAGTTATTATTAAAAGATGCAGCTGCTAATTTGCAATATGGAGCAATTCAGGCATTTGTGTATGCGTTTACTTTTATTGGAGGAATCTTTGCGGATAAAGTTTTAGGCTTCAAAAAATCTTTATTTTTCGGAGGAATTGTAATGATTCTTGGAAATTTACTAATCGCATTTGCTCCTCAACAAATGTTCTATTATGGAATAGCATTTTCAATTATTGGTACAGGATTTTTTAAACCAAACATATCTTCAATGGTTGGTGAATTATACCATGAAAAAGATCCGAGAAGAGATGCAGGTTACGGAATGTTTTATGCTGGTATAAATATTGGAGGACTATTTGGAGGAGCTCTTTGTATTTATTTAGGAAAATTTCACTCTTGGACATTGTGTTTTTTGGCAGCTGCAATTGTAATGATTGCGGGATTAGTAACTTTTTTATTTACAAAAAAGCATCTTGGACCAATTGGAGATTCTCCACTTTTGGCCTTGCCGGAATCTAAAAGAAAAGTTAGAGAAATAGCAGTTTATGCGGGTTCGCTTTTAAGTATTCCATTTATTTATACAATGGTAATTAATACAGATTATACAGATTACTTCATGTATACTATCGGAATAATTGCTATCGGATATTTTATTTTTGAATTAATAAAATTAGGAGAAGTAAGTTTGCAAAAAAAACTAATAGCTGCTTTTTCTTTTATCTTTTTCTACTTTTTATTTAATGCAATTTATGAGCAAAGTGGAGGTTCATTATCACTTTTTGCCAAAGATAATTTAAATAATAATTTACTTGGATTCACAATTGATCCAAATATAGTAAACAATAGTTCCAATACTTTTTTTGTAATAGTTTTAAGTCCATTAATCGGTTTATTATGGCTGTGGTTGGCAAAAAAGAAAATCGAACCTAATACTTTAATTAAATTTGGAATAGGGTTTTTATTTCTTTCAGCTTCTTTCTTTTTATTTTATTACACTAAGTTTTTTGCAAATTTTGAAGGATTAACATCACTAAATCTTTTTACATTTGCCTATTTTGTGACTACAATTGGAGAACTTTGTCTAGGTCCAATAGGGATGTCTATTATAACAAAATTATCTCCAAAAAGTTTGTTTGGAATGATGATGGGATTATGGTTTTTAGCAAGTGCCTTTGGTCAATTAGCTGCGGGAAAATTAGGCGCAGCAATTTCACAATCAAATGGTGGAACGACTTTGTTATCTAAATTGCAATCTTATACAGATGGATATTATACATTGGCTATTTATGCTCTAATTGCAGGTGTGATTTTAATAGTAATTTCACCTTTTATTAAAAAATTAATGCAAGAAGTCAAATAAATTTCCGATATTTCGGAACTATTTAAAGATACTAAATTTAATATTCATTGAAATGAAAAAAACACTTTTAACACTATTGTTTATTCTTGGTTCTTATGCGGTTCAAGCGCAAGAATTAGTGTGGAATAATAATCTTAAAAATTCCATTGAAATTTCTAATAAAACTAAAAAACCACTTTTGCTTTTCTTTACAGGAAGTGATTGGTGCGGATGGTGCATTCGACTTCAAACAGAAGTATTTAAAACCCCTGAATTCAAAAAATGGGCCAATGATAATGTGGTTCTAGTGGAATTGGATTTTCCAAGAAGAACCGTTTTAGCACCTGAAATTACAGAACAAAACAATCAATTGCAACAGTTTTTTGCCGTTCAAGGATACCCGACAGTTTGGTTTGTTAATGCAACACTAAATGACGGAAAAGTAAATATTGACAAATTAGGTAACACAGGATATTTGGCTGGCGGACCTAAAGTATGGCTAGAAACTGCCAATGGAATTTTGAAAAAGAAATAAAATTAGTTAACCCTATAAAATCCCTTTTCTGCAGTAGCGTGAAAAGGGATTTTCTTTTTGGCACAAATTCCTTTCCAAAGTTGGATAGTGGTTTTAAAATTGGAGGCATCTGCAACAATTAATTTCGGACGATTTATTTCAATTAATCGCTCTAAATTTATTTTTGGCGACTGCCTTAAAATAATAATGTCTGGATTTATTTCTTTTGAATAAATACCTAAACTATCAATCACCAATATTTTTTTATCTTTGAAATAATATAAATTTTGAATTTTATTTATGCTATTTACTTTGCTGTTGTTGGCAATTAAGTACGATTTTAAAGAGGTATTGAAAGCTATTTTATTAGTAATACTATCATTGCCATAAACCGCCACCTCATTTCCATTTCTCTCCGTAATGAGTGTATTTTTCCAGCTATTAAAAACAATCCATTCGTGTTGATTTTCAATTTCCAATTGGGTTATGAATTGCGTCGATTGTAATAGCAACAAACTAAATAATGCAACTACAATTTTAGGATAAGTTGGTTTTTTAAACAAAATAATAAGCGTTATTATTAGCAGGTACAAACAAAATAAGGTTTGCCAATTAATAGGAATATCCTTAATAATAAATTGCTCAAATGATGCCACCCAATTGATAATTTTGTTCAAATAATTGATGCAAAATTCTAGTGATTTCATGGTTATAATCGGAACAAAATCAAAAGCTGCGAATACCATTACGAGAACTCCCAAGCCCATAATTACAATTAAAAATGGAATTATAATTAAATTAGTAATAAAAAACAAACCAGGGAATTGATGAAAGTAGAAAATACTCAGCGGAAAAGCACCGATTTGAGCTGCAAAAGACACCGTTAAAATGTCCCAAAAGTAATTGACAATTTTGTTTTTGGGTGTCCATATATTAGACAATAAAGGTTGTAGCCACAAAATAAAAAATAGTGATAAGTAACTCAATTGAAATCCAACATCAAATAAAAAGTATGGTTGAAAAAATAAAATTAGAAACATCGAAACTAATAAAGTATGGAAAATATTGGTACTTCTTTTTAAATACATTCCCACGGCTACAAACGAAAACATGGTTACAGAACGAATAACCGACGGTGAAAGTCCCGCCAAAATTGCAAAGCCCCAAAGACAAATTATAATTATGATTAATCGAATGGTGTTTCCTAGTTTGTTTTTTGGGATTGGTTTTAACAAAAATGTCAGAAATAGCAATATAAATCCTACGTGCAGACCCGAAACTGACAGAATGTGAATTGCTCCAGCATATTGATAATCGTTTAGTATTTCTTTTGAAATATCTTGTTGTTGCCCTAATATAAGCGCGCTAACCACTTGTAATTCGTCTTTGGAAAAATTATTTTTTTCTAAGTTGGTTATTATTTTATTTCTAAGATGATCTGAATAATACCAGATATTTTTGTCAATTTTATCGTTAATTTTAATCGAATTGGTTTTGGCATAAATTTGAGCAAAAATAGATTTATTGTTCAAGTATTTACCATAATCAAATTGGTTTGGGTTTAGTGGTTTTTTATTTATTACAAGTTTGCCACTAATTTGAATTCGGCTCCCAATTTGAATTCTTGAATTTTCTTGGGTTTTTGGAATTTGTACTAGAATTTTTCCAGAACAGTTTTTATTGTCAATTCTATTTACCAATCCGATAAATTTATCAGTTACAGAATTGCTTTTTAATTTTTCCCTTACTACAACTTCTACACAGTGATTTTCATTTTCATTTAATATTAAATTTACATAATTACCATCATTATAGCGTTCATTATGAATTACTTGAGTAAAACATCCAATTAGAAAAATCAAAATATAGGTAGCTATTCCAAAATAAATTTTTTGGATAAAATCTCGTTTTGATAAATATAAAGTCAAAATAAATGGAACGAGAAATATTCCTGTAATTATGAAAGTAGTGGTTGGTTTTGGATTGAAATTGTAGGAAAATACAATTCCAAATATAAACCAGATGGTAATTTTCATTAAAGGAAATTGAAGTATTTTCATTCTCCTAATGTAGTCTTTTTATTAGACTTTAAAAGGAAGAATAAACTCGGTTTACTTGAGCGAAAGTTCTTTTGTAATAAGCATCTTTTGTAGATGATATCTTAACTCCATTTGAAGATGAAGAATGAATAAATTTTATTTCGTCTTCCAAAACTTCCACGACCATGCCAACATGATTTATTATTTTTCGTCCATTGGTTTTGAAAAATATTAAATCCCCTTTTCTGATTTCATCGGGTTTCAAAACAGTACCTAAATTTGACATTTCATTGGATGATCTAGGAAGTAATATATTAAATTTACTAAAAGTATAAAAAATCAATCCAGAACAATCAAAACCATCAGGAGTCGTTCCTCCCGTTCTGTAATTTACACCTAAATTTGCTGAAGCGGTATTAATTAATTGCTCAGCTAAGTAACTTGAATCATTATTGTTAACAATATAATCTTCTGAGTTTTCATTAGTACTTAACCTGCTTTTTATGTCAATTTTTTGACTTGTTTCTGAAGTTGATGTTTCAATTTTATTTTCAACAACTTTCTTCTTTTTCTTCTCAGGTTTTATAACTACTGTGTTTTCAGGTTTTTTGTATAAACCCTGTTTTTCAGCCTCAGATTTAGAGGTAACTATCACTGAAGTTGTTTTACAACTAGTAAATACGACTAAAAATAGTAAAATGGGAATGAGTTTTTTCAAGGCTATTATTTTATGCAAATTTATGCAATTATTTTTAATCGGAATTATTTGAGATTTTTTACAATTAGCTTAGCTGTTTTTTCGCTTGCTCCGCTACCTCCCAATTTCTTTTCAAGGGCATTATAATTTTCTAGAACCAGATCTCGGTGATTTGTATTTAAGAGTTTCTGAAGCTCGATTTTAAGCGTACTTGTATTCAAATTATCTTGAATCAATTCAGTAACCACTTCTTTGTCCATAATCAAATTCACTAAAGAAATGTATTTTAAGGTTACAATTCTTTTTGCAATTTGGTAGGAAAGCCAACTCCCTTTGTAGCAAACAACTTCGGGAACTTTAAAAAGCGCAGTTTCCAATGTTGCCGTTCCGGACGTTACTAATGCAGCAAATGAAATGCTTAATAAATCATAGGTTTTATTGGATATAAAATGACAATTATTAGCCGTTAAAAAAGTGGAATAAAATGAAAATTCTTGACTTGGAGCACCTGCAATTACAAATTGATAGTCAGGAAAATCAGTAACAACACTCAGCATTACGCTTAACATTTTGGTAATTTCTTGCTTTCTACTACCTGGTAAAATCGCAATAATTGGCTTATCGCTCAAGGAATTTTCTTTTCTAAAAATAGATTCATCTATAGAAATTCGATTATTGATGGCGTCTATTAGGGGATGGCCAACAAATTCAACTTCATACTGGTGTTTTTTTTCATAAAAGTCTTTTTCAAATGGCAAAATCACATACATTTTATCAATATCTCGCTTGATATCTTTAATTCTATTTTCTTTCCAAGCCCAAATTTGAGGTGAAATGTAATAATGAGTTTTCATTCCTAATTTTTTTGCCCATTTAGCAATCCTCATATTAAATCCGGGGTAATCTATAAAAACTAAAACGTCGGGCTGGAATTCTAAAATATCTTTTTTGCAGATTTTAATATTGTTTAAAATAGTTTTTAAATTTAAAACCACTTCAAGAAATCCCATGAACGATAATTCTTTATAGTGTTTTACCAAAGTTCCGCCTACCGACTGCATTAAGTCGCCCCCCCAAAAACGAATTTCTGCTTTTGGATCTTCATTATACAAAGACTTCATCAAATTTGACCCGTGTAAATCTCCTGAAGCTTCTCCTGCTATAATGTAGTATTTCATAGGATTGATCTATATAAATAATGTGATGATAGTTAAAATTATGACAGCTAATAGTATCCCTTTTGCTATTGTTTCTTTTTTATATTTTAATAGTATAAAAAACATTCCAATATTTAAAACGGTTCCCAAAGTAATTACTTTACCTAATTTTCCTTCGTATTTTAAGAGCTGTAAACCACTCAAAAATGTATAGGGAGTAAAGGCAATAATAAACATATAAACACCAATTAATGAGACGGTTAGTCCAATTATTAACCCGTAAAAAAGGTCTATTTTTTTCATGAATTTCTGTATTGAAAACAACTATTTTCAGCTGTAAAAATAATCATTTTTAATCTCACATCCTTACTTTTGATTCTTTAACAAAAAATTAGCCAAATCAGTATTTCGTGAAACTTTTTTTTGTTTACCTTAGTTAAAAAATTTAATGAATACAATTTTGAATTTTATGAAAAGGAATTATAAGATATTATCACTCATTTTAATTGCTTCTTTAATGTTATGGAGTTTTATTCCAAAGCAAAAAGGAGATCCAGAAAAAGACAAATTACTATTAGAATTACTAACATATGTAATTGAAAAAGGGCATTATAGCCCAGCAGAAATTAATGATGATTTTTCTAAAAGTTTATATAAAGAATATTTAAAAGCACTAGATCCTACTAAAAGATTCTTTTTGAAATCAGATATTGTAGAATTTTCTGAGTATGAAACCGAATTAGACGATCAAATTAAAAATAAAGATTTGACATTTTTCAATTTAACGTATTCACGATTAAAACAACGTATTGAGGAAAGTAAAAACTATTATAAATCAATATTAAGTCAACCTTTCGATTTTAATGTTGATGAAGAATTTAATTCTGATTATGAAAAAGCGCCTTATGCAACTTCTATTACTGAGTTAAAAGAAAAGTGGAGAAAACAAATGAAATTATCTGTTTTATCCTCACTAACTGACCGATTAAAATTGGAAGAAGACATTAAAAATGGTGTTGTAAAAGCTAAAAAAGATTCTTTAGGATCAAAAAAAGCTGAAAAACCGATTGATAATACCCCTAAAACATTTGAACAAATTGAAAAAGAAACTCGTGAAAGTTCATTAAAATCCATGAACGAGTACTTTGAATTAATTGATGATGTAAATAGAGACGAATGGTTTTCTGTTTTTGTGAATACAATAGCGGAGCGTTTTGACCCTCACACCTCCTATTTTGCTCCCGAAGAAAAAGAACGATTTGATGTGAGTATGTCCGGAAAATTTTTCGGAATTGGCGCTCGTCTTCAAAAGAAAAATGATTTTACTGAAATCACAGAATTAATTTCCGGAGGTCCAGCCTGGAGAGGTAAAGAGTTAGAAGTAGGTGATATTTTTCTGAAAGTTGCTCAAGGCGATAAAGATCCTGTTGATGTTGTAGGTATGAAAATCGATGACGTGGTAAAGAAAATCAAAGGACCTAAAGGAACAGAAGTTCGTTTAACAGTTAAAAAAACAGACGGTACAATTAAAGTTATTACCTTAATTCGAGACGAAATTGAAATTGAAGAAACGTATTTGAAATCAAGTATTGTTGAGAAAAATGGATTAAAATATGGGGTAATTTATTTACCTAAATTTTATATTGATTTTGAAAATGCGGATAGTAGAGACGCAGGAAAAGACATGGCGATTGAGGTGGAAAGATTAAAAAAAGCGGGCGTAAATGGAATTGTATTGGATGTTCGTGATGATGGTGGTGGATCATTAAAAACAGTTGTCGACATTGCCGGATTATTTATCGAACAAGGTCCAATAGTTCAAATTAAATCGGCTACAGGTAAAAAAGAAGTTCTATCAGATAGAGATAAAAAAATACAATGGGAAGGTCCTTTGGTTGTGATGATAAATAATTTTTCTGCATCCGCTTCAGAAATTTTAGCAGCAGCAATTCAAGATTATAAGCGAGGAGTTATAATCGGTAGCAAGCAGTCTTATGGAAAGGGTACAGTTCAAAATATTATCGATCTAAATCAATTTGTAAGAAATTCAACTATTGGAGATCTTGGAGCACTAAAAACAACTACGCAAAAATTCTATAGAATTAACGGAGGATCAACCCAGTTGGAGGGCGTTAGTAGTGATGTTGTGATGCCTGACAAGTATTCTTATATAAAAATGGGAGAACGTGATATTGATAATGCAATGCAATGGGATAAAATAGATGCTGCAGATTACTCTGTTTGGAATAAACCAAATAGTATTTCTACTGCAATTGCGAATAGCAAAATACGTTTGGCGGAAAATAATCAATTTAAATTGATTGATGAAAATGCCAAATGGATCAATGAAAGAAGTGAAGACTATGTTTACAATTTGCAAATTGATAAATTTAAAGCAGAACAAAAATTACTTGAAGAAACTTCAAAAAAATACAAATCTGTTTTGGATTATAAAAACCAATTGACTTTCAATTCACTTCCTTATGAAAATGAATTGATGAAAACCGATTTGGCTTTGAAAGAGAAAAGACAAAGATGGCACGAGAGTTTAGCTAAAGACATTTATGTGGATGAGGCTCTAAATGTTTTAAGCGATTTACAAACTAAAGAAATTGCTAAGAAAACAAATGTTACGCTAAAGAAAAAAGACAAATTAGTAAAGTCTTAAAAAAAGTCCTGAGTTTTTCTCAGGACTTTTTTTTATTAATTTGTTGTCTATGCATTTTCAGTAATTGCATCACGGTCAATTTTCCCTACCAATCCAACGAGCACTTTTCCAGGACCAACTTCAGTAAATAAAGTAGCACCGTCTTTAACCATTTGTTGAACAGACTGCGTCCATTTTACAGGAGCCGTAAGTTGAATAATTAGATTTTTCTTAATCTCAAGTGGATCTGAAACCGCATTGGCAGTTACATTTTGATAAACTGGACATATTGGAGTTGAAAAAGTAGTCGATTCAATTGCCGCTGCTAATTCCTCGCGAGCCGGCTCCATCATTGGGGAGTGAAAACCGCCGCCAACAGGTAATAATAAAGCTCTTTTTGCTCCCGCTTCTTTCATCGCCTCACAAGCTTTTTCAACTGCTGAAAACTCTCCCGATATCACTAATTGTCCCGGGCAGTTATAGTTTGCAGCAACTACAACTCCATCTATTGAAGCGCAAACTTCTTCAACAACAGCATCTTCCAATCCTAAAACCGCAGCCATAGTTGAAGGTTTTATTTCACAAGCTTTTTGCATGGCTAATGCCCTTTTTGAAACTAATTTTAATCCGTCTTCAAATGATAATGTACCATTTGCAACTAGTGCAGAAAATTCTCCTAAAGAATGTCCAGCAACCATTTCAGGCTTGAAATCGGATAATGTTTTTGCCAATATTACTGAATGCAAAAATACAGCTGGTTGGGTAACTTTAGTTTCTTTTAATTCTTCAGCAGTTCCTTCAAACATGACATCTGTAATTCGAAAACCTAAAATTTCATTTGCTTTTTCAAATAAATCCTTTGCTAATTCTGAATTTTCATATAATTCTTTTCCCATTCCTGTAAACTGAGCTCCCTGACCTGGAAATATAAATGCTTTCATATTTTTATGTTTAATTAACTTCAATTGGAATGCAAAAATAGTATTTTTTTGAGCAAATCAATCCATTTTCATAATAACAATTTGTCCCGCTGTCCTTTATAGTCTTGCTTCGTTCCTGCGCAAGAGCTACCACTACCATCGGGGCTATCAAGTACGTTTGGATTTTTTAATATCGTTTTCTAAACCGATTAATGATGGACTTTTACCACATTTGCAGCAGCAATTGCTCTTTCAACAATTTCTTCAATAGGAGTTTCTAAATTATCATAAGTCAAGGAAACACCCATTCTTCTGTAAGGTCGTGATGTTGGTTTTCCAAATATTCTAAAATCTGTTTTTGGTAATGAAGCTATTTTTTCAATTCCTTCATAGGTTGGATTTAAGCTATTTTCAGAAGCTAAAATTACCGCACTTGCACCCGCCTTTTCTAATGTTATTTCAAATATTGGCAAACTCAAAATCGCACGTAAATGCAATTCAAATTCGTTAAAATTTTGAGTTCCAGCTAAAGTTACCATTCCGGTATCGTGAGGTCTTGGTGATAATTCTGAAAAGTAAACTCCTTCGTTTGTAAGAAAAAATTCTACCCCAAAAAGTCCTGCACCACCTAAAGCTTTAGTAACCTTCTGAGCCATATTCTGCGCTTCGTTTAAGTCAGCTTCAGAAATTCTTGCAGGTT
>Ga0114967_10002755_pt1 | contig 14619 bp, 13 predicted proteins | sample M_130628_MF_Meta_FD_92639 | JGI IMG/M metagenome (GOLD analysis project Ga0114967, IMG submission 92639) | Freshwater microbial communities from Lake Montjoie, Canada to study carbon cycling - M_130628_MF_MetaG | ecosystem: Environmental > Aquatic > Freshwater > Lake | place: Lake Montjoie... | reverse complement strand
TATAACATAAAAAAATGCGCCTCAGAATTCTTCACCAAAAAAATGTCATCTAGATTGGGAGGGCCCGCATAGTGTATGGCGAAAAAAAAGAATGCGAGGGTTTCTTGGGTTCCCGTCCAAAAGATTCAAGAAACTCAGATTGTAAATAAATGTTTAATTGTTGTTAATCTAGATACAGCAGTGTAACAGAATCCTCTAAATATTTCTAGACTAATAGGTTTTATCATAAGAAGTTCATTATTGTGTGTTAATCCTTATAATGAATGACAAGTATACCCATGTTGTAATGATAATTTTGGTTTTTTATTTTTTTAGTCTTTTTCATAATCATAGCCTTCAGGTAATTCATACAAAATTTAACCAGTATTGTATTTTTTACCGTCTCTAATAAAGCATTCATTTACTCTATATTTCTAATGTTTTTTTAGTCCATCGGTTATTACATTTTTTTATTAATTAGAACAGACTGTGATCATTTTTTAAGGGTTATAGTTTTTAATGAAATCTTTACAGGTGGTTTATTGTGAAACAGGTTAAATGAGGTCTGTATATATTTACATTTCATTCTTTCCGCTTCGCATTGCCTTTCTAATAGATTACTTTAATGCTTATAATTCTGGACATCTTGAGGCCCTATAGTCTGTTTAATAATGCTCTTCTGTAACTACTTTATCATAGTATTTTGGGCTGAATATTTCTTTATCTCCATTTGAAATTTATAGGTCATCACCCAATACATAAATACGACAAAATGGAAATTCGATTTGAAGATTTTTAAAGGTATTTATTCCCACTAGAGAACACTCATCAATAATAAGATTTTAACAACATAGTTTTTTCTCCGCTATTTTTTAGATTAATTTTGCTGATGTATATGCTTTAGCTTAGAATTTTGACTTCTTTTATTCATCAACCAGTTAATTAGTGAGAGTCGTATAAACAATCCCCACAGAACCAACATCTGATAATCTGGTATAAGTTTTACCGAAGCCACCCGCGCCCTAATGTAATTCATATTGACTATAAATATCTTCTTGTTGTCCATATTCAAAGGGCATACAGTTTGGTTCCGCTTAGTGTGGGATTCTTAAATACGTTTTATCGGCCATTTCTTTGAGTATATCATATTTATTTTTTCCCTTAGGTCTAAATGTTGGTAATTGTTCAAACTCATGATCTTCATAATAAATATCATCTCCGACTAATAATGCAATTTTACTCATATCCATTTTCTCAAGTTACATCATAAGATTTATTTACTGACACTAAAGAATATAAGTATATACATGTGATCTTGTTTTAATATTTGATTTTTACTTTTTGCCTATTGTCATATTATAGTTATCTTCATCTAGTTTAATCATTCTATATCCCATTGCTTTACGAATAATTTAAGCTAAATCTTTATCACCACAATGTATTTTTTAATTAAATGAATCCTAAACAATTCCATATTTTGAAAATGCTGTATAATAAGCTTTGCGACCACAATACTTTTCATAAGCTGATTCAGGCAATGTTATATGTTTAGAATGTTTTCCATACAGGCCGCCGATAATATTAATTTTTACTTTGCGATCAATCAAGAATTTAATTACATTAGAATACAACATATAATATTAACGAACGCCCAAGATTACCCTTATTGATTCGGGCAATTCTTTTAATGTACATTGATATATTCCGTTATGTTGGATTGCAAAATCTACCGAAGTAACCTTTCTAAATTCTGTCAAATATGGAATACCAAACTTATATTATTCTGGCAAATACTAAAATTGAGCATACCCGGTAATCATATCAATATGTTTTAATTTTGATGAATCTTTTTTTTCTATATCTTTGAGTTTCATGCACCCACCGATTGATATTGATTATTCAAGAAACGGAATTTAAGAATTTTATACATCTCCACTGTATTCATTGAGTATTCTAGTTTTTATGCTTATTTACAAATCTCTCGTTAATTCATTAATTTCATCTTCTGCGTCCTTTAATTTCATATAATTACTATCTACAAAAGTATCAGTTCCACAATCTATTTTAACAACACATTTCTTTATTTCTTGATATTTGAAAGTTTAATTATTATTTATCAGTTCTTAATGCTTTTCATCAATGTTTTTAATAATCTAAGTTTCATTTTTTCCAGACCACAATTGTACGTGATTCATTGAAATGTTCTAAAATTTGAAGTGAAATCTTCTTTTAACTTTATTTGATTTATATTCAATTTCTTTCTAACTTACAACTTCGTAAATCGTTATTCTAGATTGGGTCGCATCAGCCAGTTTTTAAATTAACTCTGGTGTTGCACCTTATTATTCAAATAATGGTTCTAATCTAATAAGTTTGTTCATAATTGCATTAAGGTCGTTAATTGTTGATTCGGCACCTGAGTTATCCATTGAAGATTATATTTATAGTTTAATGGGATTAATAAGACAATTGAAGTCTCCTAGTCTATATATCTAATTATTTTCTTACTCCTATACTTCTTCAGTAAAGAACTCAAGACCATCCATTAAATATTCATCTGGGTATTCTTCTTCAAACACCTATTGAACATTTTTAGCTGTGTTTTCTTTTACTACATAAGTTCTACCATTGATTTTTACGACTGTGCCGACTTCTTGTGACTTAAATAGTTCCGAGATTTATTCAGCAGATGTTGCATTAATTTCTACCGTTTATGTATCAATAATATTATCATTAATAAATAGATCGGGCATAAAGTATTATTCGATTTATATTGCTGGAAGTCTCTCGGGTCTAAATTCAAAGTCCATAAATGTGTTTAATTCATTTTATAAATATATTGATTGAATTGATTCATTCATAGCAGAAGCCGAAGAAGTCCATTTAAGATTTTGGGGATTTCCCAGTGATTTGATTTCATTCCAAAGTTGTGATTTATTCATATTTTTATAGTTGTTTTCTATATAGTTCTCTTTAAATGGAATTGTTTTTTATAACCAGAACAATAAAAAAAATACCAGCCAAAGGCGACATTATGTAATCATCTCCGATAATAGCCGAAGGCGGTACTATGAAATCACTTTCAGTATGTTACTGCGTAGCTCTGCGTTAGCAATTCATAGTAAAAACATTCACTTTTCTGTAAGACCATCTTATTCATATAATCTATGTGCTTTCTTCAGTTTATTGATATGTTTTTTAATAGAAGCAGGTGTATATTTAATTGGAACACCCAGCATTTCTTCTAGTGCTTTCAGGTTATCAAAAATGTTACTAGAATTACCCCATGTCATCCAACGGCTCCAAAATGCTCGAGTATAAAGACCTTCCTCAGGAGTCCACATTTACGGATGTTTAATTATCTTACCCCTTTTAACCGAATCTTTTCTCATTTCAGTGGCTCCATGTCTAGCAATATAATTTTCCTTTTCTTTTTCAGATGCATATAAAGTAAAGTCATTCAATCCATATGTTCCGATAGGTATTTTTTTACTATTGACTGTAATCACCCATTTCTGATCACTGTAAAATTTACCCGTTGGTTCTACTTTCACCCGAAGGGAATGCTATGGAATCATTTACATGGTGTCACTGCGTTAGCTTAGTCCCTTAGGTTCTTTCGGTACTTTGGGTTCTTTTTGTTCTGGCATTTATACTGAGATTTCTTGAGATTTAGGTTCTTCCATTTATAGCACTAAAATTTTATAAAAAAAATAAATTAAATAAATACCAGCCGAAGGCGATACTATGAAATCTTACGATATGGTGCGTTTTCACATAGTTACATTCTATAAAGATTTATATGCCTTATATCTATTTTATATAAGTTAAATCAGTTAATTGTCATTTTATAATTAATTTCTATGAATCATGAGCTCAAGATTATCTGAGTGTTTTTTTGTTTTTCCGTGTACATACCAGCCTTTAATTGAAATTTCCTTTTCGCAGATTACGCAATATTTAAGCTAACGCGGTTCTTAGAATGAAATAATATCGTTTTGAGAGTTCATATTTTATAGTTGTTTTCTTAATAGATTTCTTTAAATGGAATTCAAAAATCTTTATACACATCATCAATCAGAGTTTTCTCGGAATCCTTTAGCTTAAATCTTTCTTGACTATATATAAGGGTTGTAAATTTATCATGTTTAATTTTAATAAGCGTCTCAGGTTCTTAGAATAAATCGCACATTTAAATATATACTTCATCATCTACCAATTCAAAGTTTTTCCCAGTTACATCTAAACAGAGTTCTTTATAAATAGACTTAAGATGTTTCTTTGCTTTTGCGGGGGAATCTAATTTAATATTAACAGAAACGAGCCTAAAGAAATATTTAAGATATTGGTCTGTCTATTTGTTTGCTTTGGTAGAAATTTTGAACATTGTGATTATGAAGGTTTATAGGTAAAATAATAAAAAAAATAAATAATTGCTGGATCATTCACATCCTTTAATTTCATGTCTTTATAACCATCCTCTTGATTTATATTCTTTTAAGCATTTTGAACACTTATGTATACTTTCTAAGTTCATTGATTAGTTACACATTGGAGAGATTTATTAAATTAATTCTTTTTCTCGTTAATCTGCTTCAGTTTTCAAACACGGTAATATATCAATTTATATGTCTTCATAATTCATCGTTGCGAGTACAATATCAATGTATTAATAATTTGCCATGATTTTTTATCTTTCTAATAAATGAGTTGACATTCTAGACTGATTTACAGAGGTGTCTTGACCTACATATATGATTTGATTATTTCTCTTAATTTAATAAATGCTTGCCGGCTAAGTATTAATAAGATTGTTTTAAGTCTATTTCGCTTCTTCTCGTTCCTATATTTCAGTAACTAGTTATTCTAATTATAGCTTTGATTCCTCTTAAGTTTTGTCCATATAATTGAATATCATTGTTTCCATTTTTACATAATATTCTCGTGTTTTTTTATCAGAGAGCATCGCCATTAATTTAGTTCCTTCGGGAGATACTAATAGAATTTTCTTGTTTTATCCGCCATGCTTCTTGTCAAAACTTGCTACTCCTACAAGGAGTACCGAGAATTATAGCCCTTCAGTTAGTTGCTTTTCAATTTCTCTTGTAAAATTTTGATATTTCTTAAAGTGACCATGTCCAAACCAATCATAAAGTTTATCGGAAGTAATCCACTCATTTCTGTGTTCATAGTTATAAATAAATTAATCTTTAAATTCTTGGGGAATCTATAGAGTTTATTCGGAAAAGTATTATTATAGAGAAGTGTTCATTTATACCCCGTAAAATTAATAAAAAAAATAATTAATTAATTCATATGTTTTTCTTTACATTTCAGAATTCTTATAGTTTTAGAAGATTGATTTTATAATATACCTTTTGATAATTAAATTCATTTCCGTGGTTTGATGTAATAGTTCCATTAAGTACAATATATCTTGTTTGTCGTTCTGAATCTAATGCGACCTTAAGAAATTACAGCATAGCATTTTTAAATTCTTGGGGAATCTATAGTGAAGTATATAGAGCAATCTATGGTGAAGTACATAGAGCAGTTTCCATTTATAGATGTTAATAATATGGATAAGATTTTTCCATAGAACTTTCGCCGATATTTATTATCTTAGAAACCAATTCTTAATCAAATCCCATTTTATACAATACGCCTGTAATTCTGGCAGTTATGGTAATAATTCGGGTTTTTATAATTTCTTTTTTGTCTTCCTTTGATAATGTAATTTCGTCAACAAATTCTCCTCTACATTTTGGACATTCATCATGTTTAAATGCACATAGTTTGCAAACTTTATGAGAAATTTTTCCGCAAGTATTTACAAGAATTTATCCATCAACGAGACAATTTTTACATAAACCAAAATCGGGGCTTAATTTAACAGATTGATGTAGTCTACATTCTTTTGTTTTTTGGTGATTTGGAAGCTCGTTTTTTGAAATTTAATCGTAACAATATTTACAAGTTACATGAGTATTTTTACCTTGAATTTTTAAACACTCAACAGTTTATTAATGTTGATGCATTTTTACAACAGCCTTTTTACAAAATTCGCATTCAGTGGTTTTATAATCTAGTGGGGTTTTTCCTTGAGATTTAAGACACGCTTTAGTCTTTTAATGCCTAGCGATCTAATTTTTAGTAACTTCAGCTGAGCAATATTCGCAAATAATTTTATTCATTTTAATTGTTGTTTTCTATATAGGTCTCTTTAAATAGAATTTATTTTTAATCGTCGACTCCTAGGCATACACTTAAGTACACTATAATAAGAAATAAAGGCAACATAAAACACTAAAACCCTCGACTCCTAGGCATACACTTAGGTACACTATAATAAGAAATAAATATAAGAAGAATAAACATAAAAATAAAACCCTCGACTCCTAGGCATATACTTATGTACACTATAATAAGAATAAACATAAAAGCTAACGCAGTGATCATATCGGAGATGCTTCTAGAGTGTCGCCCGTTGGGCTTCTATTAGAAAGAATAATTTAGCGGGGGCTTTATGGTTAACTAGATACCTTTACAGAATCATGAATTTCACTTAATTTCTCAGTTTATGATGTATTTACGGCATGGAGTATTTCTAGCCTATTTCTATGTAAAAGTGTTATTATTGTTATTATTACGCCACTAAGTAATGTTAAAATTTATAATGTAAGAGCAAGGGGGCTTTCAGATTTTTCGGGTTCTGTCATTTTATATTATAGATAAAAAGAAGACATATAAATGAACACATCGACAGAAACAACTGAGAGCGATTCAGATGATTTCACAACAGAACAATATCCTCGGCATTTATCAGATATCTCTCACTTATTGGCCTTTATTAACAAACCAACAGATAATTATATCCGTCAGAATTAACAATTTTATTTAAAAGCATAAACATCTCCTTCTTAGATAAAATACCACGATATTCATCAGAAACACTCTAAAGTTCATCGGCCAAATTCATAGAACATATTTAACAATGAGTTACATTTCTTCTGACAATATTGGAAATTGATTTATGACTTTAAGATAGCAAAAATCCAGAAATCTGATAATGTCTTCCCTGTGTTGCAAGCATCTCAATAAACTTTAAAAATGTTTAATCTTTGAAATTAGTTATGCAATCATCGATAATTAAAAGAATATGGGGAATTAACTTATCTTATTGGATTTATATTTTTTATTATTTTATTCTGTCATTAATCATCTACATTCCCATATGAACATCATCAAAACAGTTTGTAGTATCAAAATCCTTTTTTTCTATGAGGAATTAAATTAGTTCTTTCATGGTTTTATCAAGCTACCAGGTTGGAGAAATAATATAAATGTTTTTTCCGTCAAGTCTATCTAAAATTTTATAAGCGGGATTCTTAATTTACTGCATCATACTATACGTTTTTCCGGATCTGCTATTACCCAAAATTAGGCTTAGGAAACTCATTTTAAAAATACTTTCTCTTTTGGCCATATTTAGATTATCATTTTTATGTTACATTTCTTTTAATCTTTTTTATACCAGCATTTCGGCCTTTTTGTATTCTTCTTAATGTCTCTCATTTTCAGTTTCTTCTTTATCGGGGCTATTTGATACACTTCTTTCTTGTCGTTTCGATTGTTTTTTCATTTCTCTTTTATAATACACATAAAAAATGACAACATCAAATAAACTCTCTTAGGGTGCTTTTATCGTAAATCCATAAAACTCATTTGTAGATAATAATACCATTCGGTTCACTAGTCCGTTTTAATTAAAATATAATAGAATTATTCTTGATTCTTGTGCATTTACATAAACGTTCTTTAATGTATCATAATCTCTAGGAAATAATAAAATAACCTTCTTTAGTGGGGCAACTCAATATATAATTATTATACCAGATGCATTTTATAATATTATTGATTTATTAGCGAAAATTGAGGGTTTAATGGAAGCAGCTACAGGAATTAATAATTTTCTTGTTGGGTCACTTGTAAACGGATTTTGCCAATTTGCTATTCATGGGGGAGGTACATTTAGATTTGTACTCAATACCGAGACATTCCAGAATAAAATATTTCTAATGATGGGCCTCAGGCTTACGCAATCTGTTTTCAATGGAACAAATATCTCTGGAACTTTTACAGGATTGGACCCCGCAAATGTATAAATTTTATAGATGTTATAAATGGCAATTCCATAGATACAACAGAACTATACAGCAAATAATAACAATGCCTCGTTTTTCATACCAATTGATAGGGATTATGGATTTACATAGATATATTAGAAAAAGAGCATTTATGATAATGAAATCGTTTTAATGAATGACCAAAATAAAACAATATATGATTTGTAAATATTCATGTAAAATTAAGATGGTCGTTTGTTGAGTTTCCCGAACAATTTCAGTTATGCGTTTAAGTTTTATTTAGTAGAATGAGTACATAAGCGTATTTTATTTTTTATTCTATATTTAAACGAAATGATAAGTAAACAAGAAAAGGGTTAATTTACAATAACCGATAAAAACAGTACTTTAAGCGGGACGGGATAGGTAAATTTCAGACTTCCGTTTTAGGTCAATTATTCTAAAATTTCGCTAGAATCCGCTTCTTTTCTGAATCCTGCACCAAATAGCACTTTTAACATATCGGCCGCATTAGGAAACAATCAGTTTAGTTATGGTAGTATTTAAGACGCGTCATATTCAGGAGGCGTTGGTCGCGTTATCGTAATAGTCGATTCAGTTTATACCCCCAGTAGTTTATGTGCTTATTTAAATGCTAGAATATAGGCAGGAGGACCAGGTTCAGGAGGTTAATAATTGATGTAATTGACTTATAATACAGGTACTAATACGATAACAGTTTAATCGCCTAATCCAGCACTTGCGTTATATTGTTAAATTTTGAGACCATTCTCTAACCCTACTATATATGATAAACTTTATACAGCAATGGGCTTACTTCCATCTTTATTGAGACCAAACACTATTTATGATTTAATTACATCAGCGTATGAACCCAGTTATGGTACCTATAGCAATTATCCTAGTGGTTAGTTGACAGGAGGTTAAGTTAATCTAGATGTGAATCCTATGACTGTTTTGAACATCAGAAGTCCATAATTTTAGTAGAAGTTTGAAACAGAGAGCAATTATTATGCCTTTTCAGTTTTGACAGATTTAACCCAATAAGCCTAATATTATAGTAGATAAACAGAAGAAGACAATACTATAGATAATGGAGATTAAAAAAAGGCACTTTAAGATATATAATTGAATCTATTTAATGGGAATACTCCGATCACCGTTCCGACATTTGCTTTTAAATTTACAATATAATGAGACTCGGACAGCCGAAGACGATACTATGAAATCATCTAGCTTTTTTTATCGCTGTAAATGAGCAACTAAGAAATATAAAATATACTTGGATTTAGTTAAAATTAAGGCGTTCCAATAGGTACAATTTTAATGTTTTATTCTGAGGTAATTCCCTATGATTATTTATTGTGTGATGGATAATCTATTTCCGCAACACTATACCCATAATTATTTTAATTAATCGGAAATTTAACGCCAGATTTAAGAGATAGATTTATTAGAGGAAAATCAACAATTCGCACTATAGGAGATTTATAAACCGAATCATTTGGCAGTCATACCCATGGAGCCGGAACATTGGCAACAAATACAGTTTCACAAGATCATACGCACAATACTAAATTCTTTCGGGTAATTATAGACGGAACACAAAGTAACGTTAAGGCGGACATTGGAGGAAATGATCAAGGCAATAATCTATATCGCGGGTTCCTCGGCGACCCCATGGTAGAATATAATAATGGCTTATTACATACAGAATCTACAAATTTAACACATAATCACACGATAACCGGCTAAACTTCGGCTAGCGGAAATGGAACTGAAATACGGCCAGCAAATATTTGCGTAAATTACATAATAAAAGCAAGATGAATGCTAACGCAGTAAATTTCCGTATTGTTTTTTTTCTACCTATAAAATGTTTGCTTTTGAAGAGGTGGCTAAAGACGTATTATTACCGCTCACAATTAAATCCGTAGTCGGAAGTTCTGTTGTTGCTGGATAAAGTAGTATAATGGCTAATTAGAGGGGAGAAACCGTGAGTTTATAACCAGATGGATTTACACCAGATGACCCACGAAGATAGTCTAATATAGATATGGTTTTATCATAAAGAGAGAGAAATATGAAAATTCGAGAAGAAGTGAAAAGAGCCGATGAAGAGAGAAAACGATAATAATAGTTAAATTCAGATGAATACCATTAAAGTGTAATTTAAGGGATTTTAGACGATGATCTAGAACCGGACGATAATCCATCGGAAAATAGTGTCGAAATTGCAAACCGTGAATATATTAATCCAGAACGACCTAGAATGCCAGAATACGGGGGCGGAGGAAACGGCGGAAATGGTGGAAATGGTGGTGGTGGAAATGGTCCTCCTAGAATTACACCCGCTAATATTATTAAAAATATAGATAAAATTGATAAAATCGCTACCGCTGGTGTTTCTGTTATTAAGAGCATTATAGATGAAAATAAGAAAGCGGAAGAAACAAAAACCGTATAAAATGACCCAGAAGAAGAACCTAGCAAAAAACCCGTTAAAAAACAATAAAAAAAGGGAGAGGGATTAAAGGTAGATATTCATGATATTTTTGCCCAAACTTTACGACCTAAATTAAATGTCCGTAAGATGGAATGAGTCAATTAATATTTATTTATTTTTTTCTCGCATTAAAAGATTAAAATGAATACTTCGATGCAAGACAGCTTCTCAATGGAAATTCCACAAACCAATATTGTCTATGGAACCTCTTAATTGCAAGGTGCTAAAACAAGTGCACTGGAATCAGAAACGGTCAGATTGGTTTTCAAAGCCGACGGCGATGGCATTACTGATATTAGGAATTCCACATTAAATTTTAGATTACTTTATTCTGCGAGTACTAATGCTTCAACTTACCTAACTTGTAATAATTCTACTGTTGCTTCTATCTTCCAAGTTCAAAATGTTAACGTTGGTTCTGTTTAATTAAATTTCGCTATTGGTGATATGAAAGATTAGCTAATTAGAAGAACCCTTAGAAAACTTAATAATATGGTTGGTCAAAATACGTCTGGTATTGATTATAAAGAGGAATTATATAACCCCGTACAACTTGCAGTAGCTACAGCAGGTGCCACAGGGTCTCTTGGAAATGCAAACTCTCTGACTCCAAATGAATACATATGCGATATTGAATCACAAAGACGAAGATAAAATGTTTTGCGTCATTTTGGCACTACTGGAACTCTAATCTCGACCGCTGGTTCTGGCGTAGCATCGCAATATTATGCCGTTAGAATAGGTGAGTTGGTTCCAGAATTAGATAGTTTCACTGAAAAAGATTGCGCATTACTCTTATAGTACGGTGTCGAGATAAATCTTAGACTTTTGCCATTTAATTTCTGTATGTCTTATACTCCCAATACTACTGTTGCAGGCACTACTTTGGTTGCTAGTAACCTTACTTATTCAATTGATAACATTTATGTGGGTGCTGTAATAAAAGATTTTGGAAAAGTACCTAGACCAATGAGTGGAAATGTTGGATTCAGGACGTTCCATTATGTAAAGCAGGCTCTTAGTACTTCTTCATATACGGCACAATTTAATTTATAAGCTTCAGCGTTTGTTGATGGAATTATGATCGCATTTACAATCCCTAACGGTTCAATATATTCTGCAACTGGTTTATTCACAACTGGTGGTGATGTTTCATTATTGAGAACTGGAATGACTAATGCTGGAGCGAGGGCAACTTGGAATGTTCTTCAATCAGTTAATCCATCTCTTTCTGCAGAATATTGTTACCCTCTCGAAATCGGAAATACTTAAATTCAAATAACTTAAGATGTATACCCGAAGAGTCTTCCCCCCGGCACCAGAACACTTCAACGCCTTCAAACTGTCGCATCATTCTCAGATTAAATTTTCGGTAAATCTTATGGTGTGAGTTTTGAGGATTTTAATACTTTTAGTTTTGTTCAATTTATCCCTGTTAAGAGATTCGTTAAGCAGTCTGAACTTTTCCAAATTTATCAAGATTACACAGCTATTTCTGCTAGCGATGCATCTAACCTTATGGCCAACATTTTCGTAGCTTGCCGTAGAGTTATTTCTGTAGATAAAGGTCAAGTCGTTTTACAATGAGCACATCACCAGTATGTCATTACGTTAGCCGATATTATTTTTTTTGATTTTGTCTATGATATAAATTAAACATGGATTTTACACCAGAAGATTTAAACGATAAGACGATGAAGTTTGTTGTCAAATAAAGATCAGAAGAAGTCAATAAAGAGCGGTTAGCTGAAATGATAAACTCGCTAGAAGACCTTTCAATATTCCACTCTACCATGCCGGATAAAGAAATGAAATAAGAAATCGCTGGTCTAATATCAGAAATTATTTAAGCTTCAAAGGGTTATGATGTACCGCGTACTTTAGCTAAATTTTATACCATTAGAGATACAAATTCTATATTCGATTATATAAAGCACATGCGTTAGGATATTGTAGTAGAGGGAGAAGAACTTTGAATGCTTTTATTTTTCCTATAAAACTATGACAAGGAGCTCGGGGTGTTACATCTTGAAATTTGATGAAAAACATATTAAGTGCGGAAAAGCTGTAAATATAAAACGAAGAATACATTAATATACGGGTTACACAAACAATGGAAAGCCGAGGGAAAAACTCTTAATTGTAAAAAGCAAAAATTATCATAAACTAGAGAAAAAACTGCATAGATTTATTTAAAAAAGACATCGCCGAGTCGGGAGGTACGAAATATTTAAAGTTAAAAAGCAGAAGAAATTGATTGAGGACATCTGTGAATATTTACAAACCAAGCCGAATTTATGGGAAGATATTAAAGTTTACGAGACAGCGAAATGATCAATGCAATATTTTTTTTTATTAGATATATAAATGAAATCTCTAAAATAGGCAGCACAGAAAGCAGTAAGTGCAGTAAACGCAGTGGCTAATGCTATGTCCACTAAGAAACCAATAACAGTGAAAGAACTTAAAATAGCATTAAAAGATACCGTATATGAAATAAAAGGAAATCCAAAAAGGGCAGAATTATATTCGGCTTATATGTAATATTAAAAGGAAGAAGGCTTGGAAGATTATAAAAAATATAAAATAGAAGAGGAGGGAGATTTACAAGATTATGGAGATGAAGATGCAGAGGAAGATGCAGAGGAAGCGGAAGAGGAAGAGGAAGATGCAGAGGAAATTCTCAAAAGGCTGGGACCAGTAAAGGCAGGGTCTAGAATGAGCAATTAAAAAGATATGAAACCGCTTAAACCTCAATCTACAGAAATAGAAATGAAGAAAAAAGATGCACCAAAAACTCGGAAATTTGAAGAGATGACACAAAAAGATAAAAAACCAATGAAAGAGGAGATGATTCAGAGAAAAAAGGCACCTGAAATCCTATCTAATGAATAAATGAAGGAATAGGAACGTAATAAGGCTACGCTGGAAAAATAGGTTTAAGATTAAGAAAATTTAGATGCATATAATGAGAGAGTTGCATAATAAGAAGAGTTTAAATAAAAAATGCTTTTGGAAGATTAGAAGAAAATGGATAAAATGCTTAGAAAGAAAAAATCAGAATATTCATTAAAACCGTTATAAGACCTTGATGAGTTAGAACAAAAAGCGTTGAAATATTTAGCTAGCCGTGGAACAAAATCATAGATGTTAGAATTTCTTGATAGAATGCGTATAGATAAAGATAGAGTCGCCTCCGGGAAAGATTTGTCTGATGATTAAAAAACCGCAATGAAAAAATATAGAAAGGATGTTGAATCATTCGCCATTATATCAGATATCGATGAATTGGTTGAAAAAAATAAAGCAAGGTCTGAAATCGCTAAAAAGCTTTCTGCTAAAAAAACATTGTTGGAGGGACAACTAGTAAGAAAATGAGTCAAACATACATTTATTAAATTTATTTCTTTGAGTCTTTAAATCTTTATAGTTTTCGTTACTTATGTTTAAATAAAATTTCATTTGTTTTCTTAAGCATTATCATTATATATTTATTATTTTTTATGAACCGCTCTTATATTTCCTCATCTTCGGAATCACTTTAATTTTCATCAACTTTGGAAGGATATAAACTTTATTATAAAATTACGCTCTAATTTATTAACTTTGCTTTCATTTATATCTATTATAAAACGATGCTTAAAAAATTGAGAGAATAACCAGCTGAGTTAGCAGAATAGAGAATAATCGATTTAATAAATACATGTAAAAATTAAACGCATTAAATTAAAATTCTAGAGGCCAGAGTGAAGGAATTAGAAAGTACACTAAAAGAAATGTTTAAAATAACTGACCGTATAGTTTTAGAATTAGAATGATCGGACGGGAACCCAAGAAACCCTCGCATTCTTTTTTTTCGCCATACACTATGCGGGCCCTCCCAATCTAGATGACATTTTTTTGGTGAAGAATTCTGAGGCGCATTTTTTTATGTTATATATTTCCGGTTAGATATGTGAATAAATAATCAGTGCAATCATAGAGGGG
>Ga0114967_10002752_pt1 | contig 14628 bp, 1 predicted proteins | sample M_130628_MF_Meta_FD_92639 | JGI IMG/M metagenome (GOLD analysis project Ga0114967, IMG submission 92639) | Freshwater microbial communities from Lake Montjoie, Canada to study carbon cycling - M_130628_MF_MetaG | ecosystem: Environmental > Aquatic > Freshwater > Lake | place: Lake Montjoie... | reverse complement strand
TGTGTAGTAGCATCGTGTAACTCAACAGTTACTTCATCAACTTCAGTAGTACTAGTACCAGAACCTTGGTTCAACAATACTGGTCTCATGGCATGAGTAGTAGCATCATAATATCCTTCGATGTTAATGTTTAGGGTTACTACACTTGAACATGCCGCAATTGTCAAGTTCAATATCTCTGTATGACATCCTGTTACGACAGTATAAACTCCCGAAGTTGCATATTGTTGATCATTGTATGACCAAGTATAAGCATCACAAGAATTTACGGTTGTTGTATGACTGGTACTTGGCGTAATTGTCAAATTCAACACCTCAGTATGACATCCATTTACAACGGTATAAACACCGGTTGTAGTATATTCTTGATTATTTACTGACCAGGTATAACTATCACATGCTGAGGCAGTAGTTGTATTTGATGTACTTGGTGTAATTGTTAAGTTTAACAATTCTGTATGACAACCACTCACTGCTGAATAGGTTCCAGAAGTAGCATAAGTTTGATTGTTAACAGACCAAGTATACGAATCACAAACTGACGCAGTAGTGGTGTTTGAGGTAATTGGAGTAATAGTCAAGTTTAATATTTCTGTATGACATCCTGTTACTACCGAATAGGTTCCGCTAGCAGTGTATGTTTGACCATTAATAGACCATGTATAATTGTCACATGATGATACCGCGGTTGTATTTGATGTACTTGGCGTAATTGTTAAGTTCAATATTTCGGTGTGACATCCAACAACTGATGAATATGTTCCGCTTGTTGAGTAAGTTTGTCCGTTAACTGACCAAGTATAGCTATCACATGAAGTTGCGGTAGTTGTATTTGAAGTACTTGGCGTAATATTAAAACTAATAGAGCCAGATAAGTTAGTATTTAACGTAATTCCGTTTGCATCTGTTACTGAAGCTAATGTTAAAGTAGAAGAGGAAGGAATAATCGTAGCATCAGTACCACTAACGTAAGAAGTGGTAGATCCATTAGAGTATGCTACCGTGTAAGGAGCAGTACCGCCTGTAATATCAACTTTTACGGTAGTCGAAGCACCACTACAGAATGCGTCATTTCCAGTTAAAGACAATACAGCAGCAGTAGGTCCTGTAAGTACTTTTCCATAAATTGTAACGTCATCTAATCTAAATGTACCAGTAGCAGAAGCAGCGGTGCCTGTAAGATCTGCACGAGTTGTTCCATAAGGATAAATACGGAAGGTTACTGTTCCCCCTGTTGGCGTCGTAAAATCTGAGAAATCCCAAGTTGCAACGGTACCTGAAGTTGGAGTATTAGGAGCTGCTCCCCATGTCGTAGAGGTCACAAATCCATCTGTACTATAACGAACTTCTAATTTATTTGGAGCAGTACCACTTGCTTGTCTGAAGAAAGACAATGAGGTAACACTTAATTTATTACCAGCAGTTGCTGATGCAGCAAACTCGATATAAGAGGCGTTGTTTATACTTGCAGTAGCATTTAACGTTGTTGAGTTAAACACATTGGCAGCATTTGTACAAGTAACTGTACTTCTTGTTAATGAAGTACCTGTAGCATTGGTTACCAATGAAGGAGTATTACCTTGTGTAGGACAAGCTGCTGTACCTGTAAATATATTTGAATAGATAATAGTATCCGTAATATTTGCCGTTAAAGTAGTAGGTTGAACAAAAGTGTAATTACCTGCATCAGTACCAGCTAATGTGGCTGTTGATGTAACAGCAATTCCTTGACCAATAGCAGCAGTTGCGAAGGTCCCTGTACCATTAAATGTAACTACATCGCCTGCTATTACCCCAACTAATGTCGCAGTAATTACCGCAGTCGTATTTCCATCAAATACTTTACTTTGTGCAGCAGCACCTGATAGAGTTAATGGGAAAGCCGTAATATCTGCTGTCAAGCCTGTTGGTTGAGTTAGGCTATAATTACCTGATTGTGCTCCTCCCAAAACTAAAGCTGCCGTTACTGATTTTGCAACACCTACGTTTTTAGAGTCAAAAGTTCCACCACCAGTTACTGTTACTACATCGGAACCTATAACTCCAGTAGTAGTGTTAACTGTTATAGCGGCTGCTGTTGTAGCATTGTATACTTTGTTTGAAGCGGTAGCTGTCACTGTTATTTCTTTCTTCGTGATTGTATATACAAGTAGCGCATTAGTACTACCTCCTATATTTGAAGCTGAAATGGTTACATTGTAGCTACCTACTGCAGCCGTTGGTGTTCCAGAAATAACGCCCGTTACCGTATCAATGGCTAAACCAGCAGGCAACCCTGTTGCGTTATAACCTGTTACAGGATAAGATACATCTGAAGTTGCTATTATAGTATAATCGGACGCAGGTGTACCGTAAACAGCACTGAACGTCAATGCGCTAGTAATCACTGGAGAGGCAACCGATGTCAGTGTACCCGTCAAGCTTGGTTGCACTAAAGTATAGTTTCCGGCTGCAGTTCCTGCAAGGGCATAACCTGATACCGTTACTGCTATATTCGTACCTGCAGTGTCTTGTGCAAATACTGCAGAGACAGTCGAACTATCTAACGTTACATTGGAAGCGTCAACGCTTAAAACGCCATTTAGTACCGGTGTACCAGAAAGTGTGGCACTAAAATCTCCAATACTTTGCACTCTATTATTCACTAAGACGCCAGATATGGTCACTGTTTTTGGTGTAACACTACTTGAACTAGTTGCCACTAGAACCGATGTAGCTCCAGTACTGGCAATAGTAATATTTCCAGAATAAGGACCGGCAATTACAGTGGTTAAAGAAGTTAAACGAACATAAATTGTTGCATTTACTGAACCAGAAACTTGGTTTAATGTTAAGGTACTTGCAAAACCTGTAGTTCCATTAGTAGAAAACTCAAATCCAGTTGGTGCAGTTAGAGAAACATTATTAGTCAAATATGTACCTGTAACGGTAAATGAAGTAGTCGCAGACGCTGATCCATACTCTGTTGTAAGCGCTGGTAAAGTAGCGATGTTTGTTGTAATTGTCGGTGAAGGACAAGTTGGTAACACCGTAAAAGTCCAATCGGTAGCAGCTATTGTTGTTGCTCCGGTAGTAGTCCAATTAGAAGTAGTCGTTTTACCGATTTCGTTTAACAATACTTGTTTACAAGAATTGAAAATATTTGTAGTTGTATTATATCTTGTAGCAACTGCTGTAGGACTAATAGCAGTAGTTCCTGTTCCCGTTGTAGATGTTTCTAAAGAACTTGGAATAGCACTTGGGCTGCTTCCTAACTTAGCTAGATAGATAAATGAGGTTGGAGTACTTGAAGTAATGGATGGCGCAGTATAAATAAATATTTCATCAACTGGTCCATTATTTAATCCTGCACTAGTTGTATTACTCCAATCATAAGTTGTAGTTGAAACTGCAGTCGTTCCCCAAGGTAAAACAATAACTGTCCCAGCAGGAATAGTTTGTCCTGATTTTACTGTAAAAGAGGCCTCCATTTCAGCTAAATCAGTAAAAGAAGTTGCTGTTGGTGTTGCTAACTCATTATCACTTACAAAAAATTGTGTTCCTGAAGTTAAATCTTTTAAGATTAAAATAGCAAAGTTATCTGGAGTAGCATTTGAATTGTAACCAATAACGGCGATATCTCCAGCGGTTAACACTGTCGGTGCTGCTGTTATATTGGCTACTAAATCACCTGGTTGTGTAATCGAATAATTTGCAGCTTGAGCTCCACCTAGTGTCAACGTAACATTATTTACTGTTATACCGTTGGCAATGGCAGAAGAAGCAAAAGTTCCTGTTCCTGTTATCGTTACCACATCCGGTGAAATAACACCTGTAATAGCTGATACTGTAATTGTAGCATTGGTATTGCCATCAAATACTTTACTATCTGCAGTAGCAGTAAATGTTAATGGCTTAGGAGTAATATTACCAGTTAAAGTCACTGGTGAAACAATGGTATAATTTGTAGCATTTGTTCCATTTAAACTATAAGAAACGGTTACAACTTTACTAGTTCCAACATTGGCGTTATCAAAAGTTCCTGTACCTGTTACATTTACCACTTCCGCACCCACTATACCGTTCACGGTACCCACAGAAATTGTTGCAGCAGTTGTTCTGTCATATACTTTATCTGAAACTGTCGCTGAAACCGTTAACACTTTTTGGGTAATGTTAGCCGATAAACCGCTTGGTTGCGTTATCGTATAATTGCCTGCTTTTGTTCCTGTTAATGAAACATTAGCTGTAACAAATATATTTGAACCTACTGCAGCTGTATCAAAAGCACCTACTCCATTGAATGAAACATCGTCCCCCAGAATAGCTCCAGTTAAAGTTCCTGTAATTGTAGCATTTGTGGTACCATCATATTGCTTATTATTTGCAATCGCATCCGGAATTGTTACATTAATGGCATTGATGGTATAAGTTAACGTTGCAAAACCTGTTCCACCAGAATTGGTAGCACTTAATTCAACGGTAAATACACCTGCAGCTGTTGGCGAACCTGTAATTTCTCCAGTTGAAGTGTTTACACTTAAACCAGAAGGCAAACCTGTAGCATTATAAGAAGTAGCACTCCCCGAAGCGGTAATAAAATAGGAAGTAGCAGCATCACCGTAGGTTGCAGAAGCGCTTGTTGCACTAGTTATGATCGGCGAACCGGCACTGGTAATATTGGCGGTTAACGATACTGTAGGGTTTGTCAGCGTATAGTTGAATGTATCACCGTCAATACTCCATGTTGGGGTAACTGCGATACTGGTACCAACTTCGGCAGAAGCGAATACTCCACTACTTACCAAGATTACCGTATCACCGGATACTACACCATTTAAAGTCCCTGTTACTACTGCATCAGTAGTACCATCGTATTCTTTATTTGATGCAAAAGCATTCGATATGGTTAGTTCTTTCGGGAAAATATCGGCTGTTAAACCACTTACTGTAGGTTGAACTAAATTATAATTAGCGTTATCAGTAGAACTATTTAATGAAAAAGCTAAATTCACAATATTTGCTGGCGTACCAAAAAATAGGGTTTGGAAATTATTTTCGAATTCACCATAAGATGATAACGTTACGTTATCGGGAGCAATTACTCCTGTAAGCGTTGCAAGCACTGTTGCATTTACTGTTCCATCGTATGTTTTATTGTTGGCGGTAATATTCGACACCGTTAAATCCTTCGCTGTTATAGTAGCCGTCAAACCTGTTGGTTGAGACACAGTATAATTTGAAGAAGGTGTGGTGTAACCCGATACAGTAATTGTTTTTGCTGTACCCACATTTTTATCTGCAAATACCGCTGTTGGCGTAACTGTTACACTAAAAGACTCTCCATTTACTAAACCATTATATACTGGTGTACCCGAAAGAGTTGCCGTTACAGTTCGGTCGTAGGTCTTTGACACCCCAGAAACTCCTGAAATGGTTAAAGCTTTTGTTGCTACTGTATTTCCAGAAGCAGCTGTAGTGATATTTACAGTAGTAGCGCCTGTGGATGCAAGCGTAACCGTTTTGGCATTATAAGCTCCTCCTGCTGCTGCATTAGCAGCTAAACGAAGGCTTAAAGTACCGGAAGCTGTAGTCCCTGATCGAGCAAAAGTCGCTGTTGCACCAAAAGAAGTTCCATTTGATGATACTTCAAAACCTGTAGGCGCAGTAGCCACTATATCAGCGGTCAAGTTTGCTCCAGACACTGCAAAAGTTTGCGCCGCGGAAGCTGTACCATAGGTTGTAGTAAAAGCTGTAGCTGTTGCCGAACCAGTAATTGTAGGAGTAGCAGCAGCAGTAGCATCTGCTATCGTAATATCGTCAATACCTAACGCTTGCGCATTAGTTGTCGTTGTTCCCGAAGTTACAGAATAACTCCAAGCGAAGTAAATAGAACCACCAGCCGCTAGCGATTGTGCTAAAGCAATAGAAGTAGCCGTTTTGGTTTCTAAAGGATTAGTAGTTGAGCCATTATTATCAGCATTAGCTGAAAAACTTAAAATCCCTGATGTAATTTCTGTCCAAGAGGAAGCAGCCCCTGTGGTTGAGTAAAAAAGACGGATTGAGTAACCCGCTGCATTACTTCCATTACGGTATCTTTCGGCCTTATATGAAATCGTAAAGCTAGGAATACTTGTAGTAGCACTACTATTCGTAAGTTTAAGATACATATTAACTGATTGCGAACCACTACCTGATGAAATACCTCCAATCGCTTGATCTCCTGCAGTTGCACCGCCACCAAAATTGTAAATACCGTTACCTGCCGTAGAACTCATTGCAGTACTAAAGGCTACTGCAAGGGGAGTAGTTGTACCTGTCACTGTTGTGTAAGCATTGGTTATGTTCCGAGCCCCACTAATGTTCTCTGCTTTCCATCCTGTCGGCAGGGTTGCGCCTGCTGCAGTTCCCATAGCATTAAAGTTTTGTGTGTAAGAACCTCCCGGCGCAATAGTTTGTGCAAAACTGGTGAATTGTCCCGCTAGAATAACTAGTAAAGTCATTGCAATAATACCAGAAGCATTTGCTCTAGAGTATTGTTTCTGGCTTCTCTTAGTAATACCTAGGATTGAATTGCTTTCATTTTGGATATTCCCAAAGATTGAAAACAGGAAATTGGAAATGCAGGCTACACAATAGCCTAAATAACCGCCTTTTTCAAACAAGTTTGAACTTGAGTTCAAACCGCTTTTAGTATTTGCCATAGTACCGTTACCACGGTTGCTATGCCATTTACTAAACAATGCTTGTAAAATTGATTTCATTAATGATTAATTTTTAATTGTTTTAGGCACCAAAAGTAGCACCTGTACAGTGGTTATGTAGCCAAAAAACATAATAAATTTGTTATCAAATTGTTAACAGGTATTTTGACGAAAAAAGTGGTATTTCATCGATATTTTTAGCGTGAGTTCGCTCCAAAAAAAAACTTCCCAGAGCAAATACTGTAGGAAGTTTTTTTAAAAAATTAATATGACCATCAAAAATCTAATTCACTATAATATCTTTTTAAAGAATACCTTATTATCGGTTGTTGTAATCTTCAGCACTACTACTTGATTAGTAGTGGGTGAGTCGAATTTAAACTCGGAGGTATTTTTTACGTCGTATTGTTCTATTAATCTACCTTGTATATCGTATAACGCAAGCTGCTTCATATTTATAGTACCGGAGTTCACTACTATTTGGTTAAATGAATGGTATACTAATACTGAATTTGTATCCACTAGATGAGTATTCAGGGCAGTTGGGTCGGTGAAATGAATTTTAAAACGGTTGTCGAAGGTACCGATTTCTGTTTCAAAACTATAATTACCATTTTTCAAATTGTAAAAAACATTTTGTAGTGAATCCTCTAAATAAATATCTTGGTTTGCAAAAAGGCCATCAAAATTAGAAAGTTTAAATTCAAATGTTCCGGCTACCGTAGCTTTACACCCCAATGCAATTACGTCATTTTCATTAAACGGCAGCGCTCTTCCTTGTATTCCAAGTTTGACATCATCAACTATAGAATAGATCATTATTGGATTTCCAATATCCAGTGAAGCTCCGTCGAATGCGGTATCGATTGCATTAGTAGCCCCTTCGATGTAGCCTACTAATAATTGCTTATACAGTCCCTCATTATTTGAGATATCTAGCCAAAAACGGTTTTTTTCAATCGCATTAACAACAGCATTGGATTTAAAAAACTGATTATTTACACCAAAACGCATTGCGTTGGTAAAGGTGGCATCGCCGTTACTTACAGCGTGAATAAAAAACGATTGACCCGCTGCCACTTTCCCGTTTGGAATGGAACTATTACATCCAGCGCACGGATTACTGGCCGCCATGGTACCAATTCCCCCTGTTAAGTTATAACTAGCATAGTCATTATTGGTGTAGTTATTTGCCGTGTAAGGTGTATTGTGAGTCCAGAAGTACATTGTACTAGCTAACGACCCTCCATTTAATGGCTGGTTATAAATTAGGAAACTATCTGCATCTAATGCTGAAGGATATGGATTTCCTAGTAAATTTAGGTCATTAGCTCCTGAAGCAATAACTGGTGTAGTGATGTCTCCATTGTTTGGAATTCCAAAGAATTCGCCATTGAAAACATTATTTGTTGTTGGATTGAAAGGTGCTACATCGGGGGCTCTTATAATGTAACCGGTCGCTGGTACCATCGTTGATGCGGTACTTACATATACCCAATTATAGATCGTATTATCCCATCGGTATACTAAGTTGGAATTTGGTGAAAAAGCACTAAGTGTCTGATTTTGAACTGGAGAAGACCAATACGTATAATCGTATTGCTTTATAGGCATTGAATTTCTTCTGTAATAAATGTAATCTGTATTTATTACACTATTTACTTGAATTAAATTGGAGGAATCTTCTAAGATTAGTGCGGTTGGCAACATCGAAGAAGGGATTTTTACTTCATTTTGAATCGTAAATGTATCTCCTGATTTTACCGTTACTATCGCATTTGTTAATACTTGCAACGAGCAGGCTTGCAAATCCCCTGCACCACTACCTGCGGAAGTGTATAAGGCTCCAAAAATAGCTTTGGTTGTACTATCCGGTACACCAGCGCTCCATATAGTACCGTTCCAGGTTGTTGATTTGAATGTTAGTTGGGCTATAGAAGAGTAGGAAATCGAGCAAGGACTACTTTGCACCACCACTCGATAGTAGGTCGTAGCACTCAAATTAGTCACACTTAAAGTATTAGATGTATTTACTATATCTGTAATACTAGCCGAAAAATCGCTAGTGGTTGACGATTGCCATTTAATAATTGTACCTGTTTGACCGCTTAAGGATAAGGTTGACGTGGTCGTTGAAGAACACAGAGTTGTCGACCCTGCTAAAGTTCCTCCAATAGAGACTGGACTTACTGCAATTGTTGCGATATTGCTATTTGCTGAGGCACAAACGCCGCTAGTAATTACGGCTCGGAAATAGGTGGTTGTCGCTAAATTTGTAACCGTTAGCGTAGTGGCTGTATTTGCAATATCAAAGGGGGCTGAAAAAGCAGCGTCATTTGAGCTTTGCCATTTAGTAATGCTTCCTGTATGCCCACTTAACGTCAATACTGTACTATTAGTTCCCGAACAAATAGTAGTACTTCCCGCTATGTTTCCGCCGACTGAAAGAGCATTAACTGTGTAGGCACCTGTATAGACGTTACTTTTTACACTGGAACAACCAGGACTTCCTACTACAACATAGTAATATCTTACCCCTGCCGGAGTTGCCGGTGCATTTAAGGAAGCTGATGACCCACCAGTGGGAGCTCCTCCCGAAGGAAATCCTAATGTAAATGCCTGTGTTGCATTACCGTACCATAAATAGGTTAGATTTACACCGGTCGCCGTTACCGAAATGGGAGTAAATGGTGTCCCTATACAAGTACTTTGAGCTGCTGTTGACGGCTGCGATGTTATCACCGGAACCGCATTTACATTATTAGTAAAAGTAGCCGAGATTAATGCGCCACAATTGGGAGTTAATTGGTTACTATAATTTACGGTAACTGTTTTACTTCCTGTCGTTATCCAATTTAAAACCAATGTATTACTAGTTGCGTTTCCACCAGAAACAATATTATAGTCAATTCCTGCAAAGCCGGGAATACTCCATAAATAATTAAATCTTCCTGTTTGTGTGGTATAAGTTATGTTAGAACCCGCACACACGTTGGCTGCTGGTAGTGGTGTCAAAAACGTTGGCGTTGCAGGCAAGACGTAAATCGTAGAAGCCACCGAAGTTGTTGCTGATGCTGCCGGACAGCCACTTGCATTAGAGTAATTTACTGAAACTGTTTTGGTACCTGTATTGTTCAACCATTTTACCACGACAGAATTACTTGTTGAAGTACCTCCTGAAGTTATCGTATAGTCGGTTCCTAAAGTACCTGAAAAAGTCCAAACGTAATTGGATTGCCCAGCTTGAGTGGTATATGTGGTATCTGTATTTTGACAAGCAGTTGTTCCTGGTTGGGTTGTAAACGTAACTGTTGGAATTGGATTAACGGTAATAACTGCCGAACCACTATTCCCCGTTCCAACATTAGCGGATGCATCGGTTACTGAAACAATCGAATATGTTTTAGAAGAAGCTGGCGACACGGTTATATTTGAACCGCTTGTATAATTATTTATCGTAAAATTAGAAGTCCCATCAGTGTACACTAAAACATAAGGACTAGCACCACCCGTTATAGTCACCTTTATTACTGTCGAATTACCGGCACAAATCGTAGCAGTTCCAGAAATCACTGAAGGATTCGGTCCTGTAAGTGTGGTACCAGAAATGGTCACATTATCAAAACGCCATGTTCCTGTTGTTCCTGCTGCCGAGGAAGGAGCACCGCTTTGTCGAAATTGCCCTGTAGATTGATAGTACGATGCTAACATACGTACGGCAAAATTAGGATTGTTATTGATAGCATTAATGGCCGACAAATTTACACTGATCCTCCTGTACACGTCAGCTGCATCATTTTCAAAACAACCATTAGCATTGATTGAACCTGCACATAACGTTGTATTAGCACTGGTCATTATAAAATTATTCCATGTACTTCCGTCTGTAGTATACTGCAATCGAACAGTGTTGGGTGATGTATTAGAAAATCGTTGATCCCATGTTAGCAAAATATTTTGATAAGTCAGAGTACTTACATTGAATCGTGCTCCATTAGATTCGTTCGTCGTCCCTGGATCAAATGGATTCAAAGCCCAAGATCCAAAAAGAGAACCATTCTGTGCACCACATCCAGTTCCCAGCATTCCTGTGGCTTGATAATTTCCGGTCGAGCCAATAGTTCCACCTCCCAGATTCACAATAGAAGCAGAACCGAATCCTGTGTTGGGAGTTGGCGCAGTGTCTGTTCCTGTAAATGGCTCAAAATTCCAAGAAGTAATGGTAGTTTGTGCGTTAGCTGAAATGGTAACTAAAAAAAACGAAAAAATAAAAACCAGCTTATTGAATGATGGTACTAAATTATTTTTCATAAGATTATATAAAATTATTGAGTGCAAATTTATTACAATAATTTGGTATTCAATCCAAACACTTGCAATACTCTGCAAAATTAAACTAATGGTCGACGAAGTGTACAAAAACGTCATTATATTATCGTTAACAAACTAACCAGTATCCGAAACGAATATAATTTACCTCATTCAATTCGATATTGGCTCGCGATTTCTAGATCCAAAAATACTCGCAGATTTCAATAAAGTGTGGGGAATCTAATCTGCCAAGATCCTAAACATTAATTTGTAAGAATACGTTTGGACCACTAATCTGTACTTACCATCATGACCATTTATCAGTACGACAAAACACCAGTAATTACAATGGTTTAGGGCTTGTACCCTACTCTAACAGTACTCTTATCCTAACGTATCCTATGAGATAAGCATGGAGTAACTATGGAGTAAGTATGAAGTAACTATGGAGTAAGCATGAAGGAAGCCTTAATTATAAAGGGATTTGATAGCTTACCGTTACGAAAACGCACTACAAAAATTTGTAAGAATTACGAATTTCTTGCATCGATAAATTTATTATTCTACTGAATTATGGATCAAAAAAAAGCTACTCGGATTCGAATAGCTTACTACAGAAGAGTTGTTATTTTAGCTAAAAAAAGCCCGAATTAATTTCTTAATTCGGGCTTCTATATTTGGATAAGAATATGATACTATCGAATCACTTTTTTGGTCACTGTAATTCCGTCTTGAGAAGTAACTTGTATTAGCAGCACTTCATTGGCACTACCGCCTCTTAGGGTAGTTTGGGAAGCATTAATACCTTTCTTTTCTTCTAGTAATCTTCCTCTAATGTCGAATACTTTTACGGAGTTCATTAAAACATCGCCAGTGTTAACGACAATCTCATCGGTATTATTTTTATAAACAATAACTTGATTGGTATTGAATACGGGTTGGATATATCCCAGTGGAATTTGGTAAATCAATTCGAAGCGAGAAGTAAATGTTCCGCTTTCTGAAGCGAAGGTATAGCTACCTGTATTTAGATTATGAATTACCCCTGTAAGATTATCTCTTAAATATGCTTCTTGAGTTCCTGCAAACAAGCCATCGGTATGATCTATCCCGATTGAATATTCTGCTGCCGTAGTTACTTTAAATTGCATTGGTACCACATCTGTCGCATCAAAAGGAAGCGCTCGTGCTTGTATTGCATACGGTGTATTATCAATTAATGAAGTTAAGGCAATATCACCATCGTTTATATATTTACCATCAATGGCATTGTCTACACCTTGCGTTGCATTGGTAATGTACCCGACCATTGTTTGCGAGAATAAACCTGAAGCATTGGTTGCATTTAACCAAATTCTATTTTTCTCTATAGCGGTTGTAGCCGTGGCATTGGCCGTTCCATTTTTGAAGAACTGGTTTGCGTGATTATTAATACGCATTGTATTGTTGAAATTAACTGTGCCCGATCCTGTACCTTCTACGAAGAACCCTTGTCCGGTTTGAATAACATCATTCGGGTCAAATACTTGCGCTTCACCGTTGCTAACAAATCCGCCAAGCGTCCATGTACAATAGGTTGGGCTCAGTGCATTATTCGTTTTTCTCCAGAAATAAAGTGTTCCTGTGATTGAAGTTGAATTGTTAGCATCTCCAATAAATGCAGTTGCGTCTATCGGTGAAGGATAAGGATTCCCTACTAGGTTAAATCGTTGACCTGCACCTCCATTTACCAACGTATAGCTATAATTTCCGTTGTTAGGAACTCCAGCAAACTGACCCGCCCAAATGGTTGCTGTTGCAGGATGGTTATTTGGCATTCTAATCAAATATCCTTTTGCTGCATCAAAATTAGTGGTCGAAGGCGAAGCCACTAAATCGTATAAATTGATGGTTGTATTATAGGTATAAAAACGATTAGATAAGGTTTGTGGTGAAAACGATTGTAATTGCTGACTTGCCACAGGAGAAGACCATATTGTATAATCTTGTCTTTTTAGAGCTGAACTATTTCTTTTTATGATGATCGCCCCTGAGTTGGTATTCGTAGTACCACTTTGAATTAAATTAGCATTATTATTAAAGGTCACTAAAGTACCTGGTATTGAAATCAAAGCACCGCTTAAAGTAACGGTATCACCCGATGAGATTACCACTGATGCACCATTATTAACGGTTAGTGAACAAGCAGTAATATTTGTACCTGCCGAAATAAATGAATCAGATATAATAGCTGCTTTTGTTGCATCAGGAGCACCATTCGTCCAAGCCCCGCTCGTCCATGTCGTTGAACTTATCGTAACGGTAATAGGAGAAGAATTAACTTCAGCACACACGCCGCTTTGTACTACCGCTCTAAACTGTGTTGTTTGGGTAAGTGTACCAGAAGTATACGTGCTTGTTGTATTCGCTATAGTGGTCCACGAAGAAAACGGTGAAACTGAATATTCCCATCTTACGATAGAACCTGTATACCCAGAAAGTGTTAGCAATCCACTATTTGAACCAGAACACACTCCGCTTGCTCCAGAAATAGATCCGCCAACGGTAGCATCATTTACCGTAATTAATACTGGTGCTGATTCTTCTACATTACAAGCTCCATTTTGAACCACTGCTCTAAAATAAGTATCTTGTGTTAATGCACCTATTGTTGCACCTGTTAAGGTAGTACTTGTAATAAATAGATCTGATGGACTTGTAAATCCGGCATCTAAGGACGATTCCCATTTAATTACTGAACCCGTATGACCTGTTACTGTTAAGTCGGCCGGTTGTGTTCCGGAACAAATTGTTTGATTTGACGAAACAGTACCTCCAACGGTTAGCGCATCTACTGTAATTAAGACAGCTATCGAATAGGATGCTGCGCATGATCCGCTTTGTACTACTGCTCTAAAATAGGTATCAGCAGTTAATGCACCAATTGTTGCTCCATCTAGTGTATTTGAAGTTTCTGCTATATCGGTAGGCGAAGTAAAGGCCGCATCACTGGCACTTTGCCATTTTACTATCGTTCCTGTTTCGCCTGTTAATGATAAATCGGCCGGTTCCGTTCCATAACAAATCGTTTGTGGTGCGGATACGGTACCTCCTACTGAAGCAGGATCAACGGTAATTGAACCTGTGGCATTTACTGAACCACAACCTCCTGTTAGCGGAATGCTATACGTGAATGTTCCTGAAGCTGTTGGCGTACCGCTAATAGTAATCGTATTAACTGCCCATTCGGCACTTATACCTGCTGGTAAACCCGTTGCTGATCCTATTGCGGTAGCACCTGTAGTAGTATGCGTAATAGGAGTTAATGTGGTGTTGATGCATAAGGTAGGTGTGCTTGAAGCAGCGCCTACGGTATTGTTTGGTGTAACAGTAATGGTACCCGTAGCGTTTACGGAACCACAACCGCCTGTTAGCGGAATGCTATAAGTGAATGTTCCTGAAGCTGTTGGCGTACCGCTAATCGTAATTGTATTAGCTGCCCATGCCGCACTTACTCCCGATGGTAAACCAGTTGCTGATCCGATGCCCGTAGCACCAGTAGTTGTATGTGTAATTGCTGTTAATGCGGTGTTGATGCATAAGGTAGGTGTACTTGAAGCAGCGCCTACGGTATTGTTTGGTGTCACAGTAATGG